>Ga0116146_1003277_pt1 | contig 13460 bp, 8 predicted proteins | sample AD_JPNHG2_MetaG_FD_89748 | JGI IMG/M metagenome (GOLD analysis project Ga0116146, IMG submission 89748) | Active sludge microbial communities of municipal wastewater-treating anaerobic digesters from Japan - AD_JPNHG2_MetaG | ecosystem: Engineered > Bioreactor > Anaerobic > Digestate | place...
AGGAAAGGTATATCTCCATTCAATTGTTCATGATGTAACTGATAAAAAACAGGCAGAAAAGGATCTTTTGATATTGGTTGAGGCTATACGTCAGGCTGCCAGTGGAATAGTTATTACAGATATAGATGGTAATATAATCTATGGCAACCCTGCCTTTTTGAATATGACACTTTATGAATTCAATGAGATAATAGGAAAAAATCCACGGGATATTGTAAAATCCGGTGTTCACGATAATGCCTTTTATAAAGCCTTCTGGGATACAATACTCTCTGGAAGAGTATGGCATGGAGACATTATAAACAGGCGTAAAGATGGAACACTCTATACAGAAGAAATGACTGTTAGCTCTGTGAGGGATGAAAGTGGCAAAATTATTAACTTTATTGCAGTTAAGCAGGATGTAAGCCGAAAAAGAGAAATTGAGCAGCAGTTGCGCAATAGTGAAAAACGTTTTAAGGCAATAGTGGACACTCAGCCAGTAGCAGTGTGCAGGTGGGACAAAAATTTTAAAATCACATACGCCAATGAATATTACAGATTTTTATTTCATCCATCAGGTGATATTATAGGAATCTGTTGGCTTGATTTTATCCCGGAAGATAGTAGAGAAGCAGTAAGGAATTTTTATTATACTGTCATAGAGAAACCTCATCAAGTTGACTATGAGCATGAGGTTAAGCTTGCTGATGGGACAACAAGGCATCTTTTTTGGTCTGATATACCTATTTATGATGACCATAGGAATTTATTGGAATTTCAATCAGTTGGCACAGATATAACAGAGAGAAAAAAGGCCGAAATTGAATTAAGGAAAAATTACAATTACACAAGGATTATTCAGGATATACTTAAAAATTCCATGGCCAAAATATCCCTTGAGGAATTTCTGGAGAATGCACTTTTTGCTATTTTTACAATTAAGCCTCTGTGTTATAATCCGGAGGCTATTGTATTGCTCTCTGATTTGGAAAAGCAAATTCTTAATGTGGTTGCATCTATTGGTTTTCAAGATGATAAAACAAAGTGCCTTGAAAGAGGATTTGTTGTCTTTGACAAGTGTCCATGCAGGGAGGTCTTTGAGGAGAAGAAGTCAATTTGTTTTATAAGTGATGCTGCCTTTGCTGAATGCAGGAATAATGTATCAACGTATATATGCTCTATTCCCTTGAAACATAAAAGCGATATTCTTGGAATCATAAATATTGCAGTGAATAGAGAATATTCCCTTGAAGAAGATGATTTGCAGTTTCTGGAAAACGTTGCTGCAATATTGGCAGGAGTAATTTTGCTAAAAAGAGCCGAAGACTTAGCAGCAAAAACACTGGAAGAGCTGGAATTTATAATTGATGAAAGAACCTCTGAACTTAAAAAGGCAAATAAAGAACTGGAGGCTTTTACTTATAGCGTTTCTCATGACCTGAGAGCTCCTTTGCGCCATATATCTGGTTTTCTTGAGATGTTTAAAAATGAAGTAGGTGATTTACCTTCGCCTCGTGCAAATCACTATTTAAGTGTCATATCTGATTCTGTAAAGAAAATGACTCAACTAATTGATGATCTGCTTAAATTTTCTCGCCTTGGAAGAGCATCTATTGAGTGCCAGAAAGTTTCTCTTGAAAAGATTAAGAATGAAATTATAAATGATTTTTCTATGGAAATAGAAAAATCTAATTGCAGGATAATATCAGACAATATTTTACCAGATGTAAAGGGAGATCCTTCCATGCTACGAGTTGTGCTTATAAATCTCATTTCAAATGCAATAAAGTTTTCTTCAAAGGTTGCAGAGCCAGAAATTCATCTCGGTTCCATGGAGCAAAATGAAGAGATTATTTTTTATGTCAGGGATAATGGTGTTGGTTTTGATATGCGCTATGCAGATAAGCTTTTCAATGTTTTCCAGAGACTTCATAGCGATAGAGAATTTGAAGGAACAGGAATTGGCCTTGCAATGGTTCGAAATATCATTGAAAAGCACAATGGCAGAGTATGGGCAGAGGCAAAACCTGGAGAGGGAGCAATATTTTATTTTACTCTTGCAAAACCTTAAGGTGGGAGATCTATTAATTTGAATTAAGGAGTATTCTATGGAATCTAAAGTCAGAAGAGTTCTTCTTGTGGAAGATAATGATGCTGATGCTGAGCTTGTTATTTCTGTAATGACAGATGAAAATTTACCGGTAAATATAGACAGAGCTGATGATGGTGAGAAGGCTCTGGATATACTTTTCAATTGCTATCAAAGTAGGGATCTCTCATGTATTATACTTGATATAAAGCTTCCAAAGATAGATGGGCTTGAGGTTCTTAAAATTATCAAGAACAATGAAATATATAAAAATACACCTGTTGTAGTTTTTACTTCTTCTGCAGAGGAAAGGGATATTGAAAGGGGTTATATGCATGGAGCAAATGCCTATGTGGTTAAGCCTCTTGATTTTGTTCAATATAGGGAAGCTGTTTTATCCATTGGAAATTTTTGGTGTAAATACAACGAAATGCCAATCTAAAAGGAGGAGCTATGTTTGTCATTTCAAGAAATGCTGCCCAGGAGTATCAAAAAAAGAGAACTAAGCTCATAGAATATGTCGATGACTTTATGCTAAATCATCCAGATATAGATAAACTGGTTGGTGCAAAGGGCATTGATATGATGAAGATTAATCATCAAAACCATGCAGCCTTTATATCTATGATTCTTTTGCTCAATAGATTTGACTCACTTGCGCAAAGCCTTCCATGGGTTTATAGGGCATATCACAATCATGGCTTTTCTTATGACTATTTTCTTGTGGCCCTTAATGCATGGATTGAGGCAATTTCTAAATATCTTGAAAAAGATTATGCTGATGAGATTATTCCTGTTTATAAATGGATAATTGAAAAACATGATGAAAATATACTCAAATCAAAGGAAGAGAAACATAGCATATACCCTGTAGATGAAAAATGGATAAATGTCTTTGAAAAATTTTTTGAATCATTAATGAAAGGTGATAGCTTCCGCTGCGTTGACATAGCAGTAAAAGCCTGTTTTGAAGAAAAGGATGTTGTGGAATTCTATGTCAATGTTGCTCAGCCATCACTTTACAAAATAGGAGAGCTATGGGAAAACGGCAAAATTACAGTGGCATGGGAGCATCTTGCAACTGCAATTGTCTCAAAGGTCATTTCCCATCTTTCTGCACTATTTCGCAGGCCCTTTAATGAAGAGAGACGTGCTCTGGTGCTTTGCATCACAGGGGAATACCATCAAATTGGTGCGTGGATGGTTGCAAACTGCCTTGAGTTTAATGGATGGACAACAAATTTTTTAGCAGATAGTCTCCCCTTTATAGATGCAATGGAACATATAGCATCTTTTAGACCTGATATTGTTGCAATCTCTGTTACAATGCAGTATAATATTACTCCAATGATTGATTTTATAAAAAAAATAAAAGATGATAAACCAGATATCAAGATTATTGCAGGGGGACAGGCTTTTAGACCATTTCCAGATCTGCCACAAATTCTTGGAGCTGATGGTTATTCAGATAGTTGCACATCAGCCGCTCTTCTTGCTGATAAATTGATCTCCTATTCTTAAAATCTAAAATAGGGTCAGGGTATGGAAAACAAGCTGAAGTTGCTTTTTGTAGAAGATATGGTTGAATCCTTTGAGATGGCAGAGTATGAACTAAGAAAATCTGGCCTTGATTTTATTGCAGAAAGGGTTGAAAACAGCAATGACTTTGAGAGCTTATTAAAAACAATGAATCCCGATGTAGTTATATCTGATTATTATCTCCCACAATTTAATGGCATGATTGCCCTTAAAATTGCTAAAAGCTTTGATGAGTCCATGCCCTTTATAATATTAACAGGTAACCTTAATGAAGAGATTGCAGTTGAGTGTATGAAATCTGGGGCAAATGATTATGTTCTCAAGGAGCATTTGAGCAAACTTCCTTTTTCAATCCGTGAGGTAATAAAGCAGAGAGATGCTTTACGAGATAAAAAGAAAGCAGAAGTGGCACTCATGGAGAGTGAAAGGCGTTACCGTAGCATTTTTGAAAGGAATTTTGCCGCAATGATGATTGTAAATCCTGAAAATGGTTCTATCATTGATGCAAATATCTCTGCTGGTGATTTCTATGTCTATTCTCTAAAGGATTTACTTTCAAAAAGATTACAGGATATTACAGATGAGGCTATACCTTTGCCTGTCGAGATATTAAATCTGGCAGCATCTGGTAGCAAAAAGCATTTTTATTCCAAACATATCACTAAAAGTGGACTCATTAAGGATGTAGAGATTTTTTGTAGCCCTGTAACTTTTTGGGGTAAAACCTATATTCACATGATTGTCCACGATATAACTCAGCGTAATAGAGCTATAGCAGCACTGCGCAATTCTTTGAAGGCCAACAGAGAGCTTGTAAGGGAAATATTTCACAGGACAAAAAATAATCTTCAGGTAATAATATCAATATTTGGCCTGCAGGCTATGTATTTTGAGGATGAGCGCCTTTTAACTGTTTTTAAAGAAATGGAAGATAGAATTAAAGCCATGTCTCTGGTGCATGAAATGCTCTATAAATCTCAGAGTCTCTCAAAGTTAGCACTGGATGAATACATAACAGATTTAATTTTCAATATAAAATCTGGATATGGTGTAGGTGATGAAAAACTTTCAGTTATTTTTGATATGGAAAGGGTTGAGGTTTTAATTGATATAGCTCTCCCCTGTGGCCTTGTTATAAATGAGCTTGTTGTTAATGTTATAAAGCATGGATACAGCTCAAAGGCTGAGGGTATTTTGTGGGTTACTCTTAAAAAAGATAAAGATTCAGAGATAAAAATTACCGTTGAGGATAATGGTGCAGGCAAGGGAATGATTATTGATCTTAATTCTGTGGAAACCTTAGGTTTGAGCATTGTCAAAAATATTGTTGAATATCAGTTAAAAGGGACTATATCCCTTGATACAGCTAATGGATTTAAATGGGTAATTACCTTTCCTGATAATTTATACGAAGAGCGAGTTTAGTGAATGAAAGATATTTCTGTGTTCATAGTTGAAGATGAAGCAATGACAGCTCTATTTATGGAGAGCATGTTAAAAAAGAAAGGACTGAAAGTTGTAGGGAAAGTTAACTCTGGGGAAGAAGCTTTGACTTTTGTAAAAAATCTTAAACCAGATGTGGTTATACTGGATATTCGTTTATCTGGTGATATGACAGGAATCGACACTGCAAAAAAGATAAGGGAAGAGGTGGACTATCCAGTGCAGTTAATATTTACAACAGGATATGGAGACTCTGAGTATAGGTCTATGGCAGAGCAGTTACAAGCTCTGGCATTTCTGGAAAAACCGGTAAATATTAACGATATATTTAATTTAATAACTAATTGTACTTCATAAAATTATAAGTAGGTATTTTGTTATGGAAGAGATAGGTGATAGGAGAAAAATTATTTTACACCTGGAGGACTCAAAGGAAGATGCAGAAATTTTAGTGGATAAGATTCGCAGGTCTGGGTTCAAAATAGAATATCACCTTGTTTCTGTAAAGGATAAATATATAGATATTTTGGATAAATTTTTACCTGATGTAATTATCATAGATTTAAAGGTTCCTGGATTTGAAGGAGTTGAACCTATATTGATTGCACGGCAGTATCACAAAAGTGTTCCTATAATTGTGCTCACTGGTGCAGTTGGAGAAGAAATGGCTGTTAATGCTCTCAAGGCTGGTGCAGCAGATTTTATTTTAAAAGACAACATTGAGCGCATTATTCCTGTGCTTGAGAGAGCTTTTTATGAACGTAAAATTATCCTTGAAAAGGATATACTCAATAGCGAACTAAAAGAATTTGAAGAAAAATATAAAAATTTGCTCGAAAATCTTCCAGTGGGAATTTTTAGAACAACAACTGAAAGCCCGGGAAAATTCCTTAATGCCAATATTGAAACTGCAAGGATGTATGGATTATCTTCAGTTGAGCAATTGCTTCAGATATACGTAGAGGATATTTATCAAAATCCAGAAGAAAGAAAGTTATTACAGGAAGAAATAAAATCAAAGAAGAAAGTAAAGAATATTCTTGTCAACTTAAAGAGAATTGATGGCACTCCATTTTTGGGATCAATTTCTGCTTCATGCCATTTTAACAATAAAGGAGAAGTGGACTGGATTGATGGAGTTATAGAGGATGTAACAGAAAAAGCCCAGTTACAGGAAAAATTGAAATCCTACAGTAATTTTTTTGAGACTCTTCTTGATACCATAAATAGCCCGGTTTTTTACAAAGATATATATGGAAGGTATATCGGATGCAATAAGTATTTTTCAGAACTGATTATTGGCGCTCCTAAGGAAGAGATTCTCAATAAGACTTTATTTGAGTTAAAGGATTATATACCCTATGAGCTTGCACTTAAGTATGAAGAGATGGATAAAAAACTCCTGGAAAATCCTGGCATCCAGGAATATGATTACTTTGTTAGATGTTCAGATGGAAAGCTGAGGTATTTTCATTTTAACAAGACTGTTTATAGAGATAGCAAAGGAAATGTTGCAGGCATTGTTGGTATCATGATTGATATCACAGAGTCAGTTGAAAATCAACAAAAGCTCATTCAAAGCAATGAGGAGTTGTCTTTGCTTATAAATTCTCTGCCAAGCATAATAATAGGGGTCTCTGTTAAAGATATTGTAACACAGTGGAATCCCTTTGCAGAAAAGATTCTTGGATTAAAGGCAGAGGATGTAATAGGAAAACGATTTTATGAAACAAGGATAAAATGGAACTGGGAAAAGATCTATGAGGCAATAGGTCAGTGTATAGTAAATAGAAAAGTCATAAGGCTTGATGACCTCAAATTTGAAACAGAAGATGGGAAAACTGGAATTCTTGGTTTAAGTGTTAATCCTCTTATAAGGGGTGGAGATTCCCTTGAAGGATTTATGATTCTTGGAAGAGATGTAACAGAGCAGAGAATTCTTGAAAGCCAGGTTTTCCAATCCAATAAGCTTGAGGCCATAGGACAGCTTGCCGCTGGCATTGCCCATGAGATAAATACACCACTACAGTATGTTGGTGATAATCTTAAATTTATTACAAAGTCTTTTGAAGGTATTTTAAAGCTCATAGAAAAATACAGAGAGGCATATAGCAAGTGGCAAAACAACGATACTCCAGATTTCAAGTCTTTTTTTGAGGAAATTGTTCATATTGCCAGAGAAATAAAACTCGATTTTATTGCAGAGCAGATTCCTCTCGCCCTAAGTGAGGCCTATGATGGATTACAGAGAGTGTCAAAGATTGTTCAATCAATAAAGGCCTTTTCTCATCCTGGAACAGGAGAAAAGACTTCTGTGGATATAAATAAGGCCATAGAAAATACAATTACAGTTTCCAGAAATCAATGGAAGTATGACTCAGAGGTTATTATGGATTTTGATCCAGATTTACCACTTGTGCCATGTTTTGAATCAGAATTTAATCAGGTGGTCCTTAACCTTATAATCAATGCCTCTGATGCAATACATGAGGCAAAGGAAAAGGGAATTATTGAACATGGAATTATAAAAATAACAACCTCTGTGGAAGAAGGATATGCAGTTGTAAAGGTTTCTGATAATGGCACAGGAATACCAGAGAAGATACGCAATAGAATATTTGATCCTTTTTTTACCACAAAAGAACCGGGGAAGGGGACTGGCCAGGGATTGCCAATTTCTCACTCAATAATAGTTGAAAAACATCAGGGAATGCTGTATTTTGAAAGTGAAATTGGTAAGGGGACAACTTTTATTATAAAGCTTCCTCTGGAGGAGGTCTGGTAATGGGGCTTTCGATTTTATTTGTAGATGATGATCAACGTCTCCTTGATGGGATAAAGAGAGTTGCTGCACTGGAAAAAAGTGATATCGTAGTGGATACAGCTATTTCCGGGGAAGAGGCCTTAGCGCTTCTTGAAAAGAAACATTACGATGCTATAGTAAGTGATCAAAAAATGCCAGGAATAGAAGGCCTTACATTATTAAGCCTTGTGCGTGCAAAATATCCAGAGATGAAAAGAATAATGTTATCTGCACAGGTAAATGAAGATGTTTTCAAAAGTGCAGAGACTCTGGCTCATAAATACATAGCAAAGCCCTGCGATTTTGATGTTATACTAAAAGAAATAGAGATACTTTGTTCCTGAGAGGTGCTTATGAGTAAGATACTCCTTGTTGATGATGAAAAAAATATTCTTGAGGCATATAAGAGAAATTTAATTAATGATTTTGATGTCTGGACTGCAGATTCAGGAGCTCTTGCGCTGGAGATTCTTGAAAAGGAAAAACCATTTCAGGTAATTGTTAGTGATTTTAAAATGCCAAAGATGAATGGAGTTCAGCTTCTTGAAAAGGCAAAGATTATATCTCCAGAGACTGTTCAGATTATGCTTACAGGTCAGGCTGATATAGAGGCTGTGATCGAGTTGATAAATAAGGGCAAAATTTTTCGTTTTCTCACAAAGCCCTGTTCCACAGAGGATCTCTTTTCTAATATAAAAGATGCAGTGAGGCAGTATGAGCTTATAACAGCAGAAAAAGAACTGCTTGGTAAAACACTTGGTGGTAGCATAAAGGTGCTTACTGATTTACTGGCACTGGCAAAGCCTCTGGCCTTTAATAAAACTCAGAGAATAAGAAACCTTTCACGGAATATTTACAGTGAACTTGACATTGACCATAAATGGCAGATAGAGATAGCAGCAACACTGTCGCAAATAGGATGTGTTACTTTGCCAGATGATATCCTGAAGAAGGTCTACAAAGGGCTTGTCCTGTCGGATGATGAAAATTTTATGTTTTCCAATCACCCTGTTGTGGCATCAGAGATGATAAAAAACATACCTCGCATGGAAAAGATTGCAGAGATTATAAGGTATCAGGAAAAAAATTATGATGGGACTGGATTCCCAGCTGATGATATTCGTGAGGACAAAATCCCGGTTGGTGCAAGAATTTTAAAGGTTGCCCTTGATTTTGATAAGGCTGTATCAGGTGGTGAAGATCCTGTTAAGGTTTTGCTTGATATGAAAAAACGAACTGGATGTTATGATCCAGAGATTCTTGCCATTGCAGAGAGAAAATTTTTGCAAAGCGGAAATACATCCAGGCGATTTGTGGCAAGGGAACTTTTAGTTGAAGAGCTTTAAGAGGGAATGTATCTTGCAGAGGATTTAGTCTCTGCATCAGGAGTTATAATTGGTAGCAAGAATCAAAAGATAACATCAGCATTGATTACAACTATAAAAAACTATAGTCGCAATCATCAGCTGAGGGAAAAGATAAAGATAATAGAACTGGTTAGTTAAATCTTAATAGCCTCTGTTGACTTATTGTCTGGTAAAACATGGCTATCCTTTAAGAAATCTATGAATATATTGAAAAGGATAGGATCAATGCCAAGATGAATGCTGTCAATGTATTCCCTTTTTATTGTCAAAAGTGCCTCCTCTGGCTCCAGAGAGATTTTTTTATATTTTTTATCATGATCTGTCATGGCATCAAAGACATCAAGAAGTTCAAGAATCTTTGATGGAAAGTATGATAGTGAATTGCCATAAACAATATCCATGATATTTTTTGACATGGCATACCTTGTTATGATTGTATCAGCTCTCTCCACCTGTCTTCGGTCAAATTTTTTGCGCAAAGTTTCTCTTTGCCTGTAGCCATAAGGAGCATTGTAATAGTCGTGATGCAGTAAACCCATTGCAACAACACCAAGAGAAAATTGCTCAGCTGTAAGTAGCATGTTGTAGCTGTCAAAAACATGTCGTCTTGCCTTTGCTGCAACAAAGCCCTCGTCGCTATCATGATATTCAATCTCTGGGATCTTCCCAATGTCATGGAAAAATCCCCCAAGAGCAAATTCCAGAAATGTCTTTCTATCTGTTACAGGGGATATCCCGCCTTTGAAAACAATTTCAAGGGAAATATTTTGTGAACTGTTAAAAAGTCTGTCATAATAAGGTAAGAATTTTTCTTTAAACCTGCTTCTCAACCTCTTCACCTCATTGGAGTGAGTTACAAAGTAAGAATTATAGTAAAAGAAAAATGCAATAAATCTTATAAGCATTCTGTTCATGTGATTGAGAGTTGTGGAGCCAGTCTGGACAAAATCAAGGCGAGCCAGGTCAGAGTAAGTTGATTTGCCATTAGAAAGAAGTGTAATGAGATTATCCACTACGTTTTCTGTTTCCGCAATAAGTCTACCTAAGTGTTCCCCTCCAACTGGTTGATTGATATTTTCTTCAAGGGTGACCTTATTTATGCAGAGTGTTTTGGAAAAGATTGAGCTTAAATGTCCAGCAACCTCTCTGTCAAAGCTGCTGTTTTGTGCAATGAGATTCTTGATTTTATAGTTATTGTTTATAACGCTTTGTAGCCTCTCAAGCATTGACATCTCTGAGGCGGTTTTTATTTCTGATTTAAATATGCTGTCAAAGTCAAAATTCTGGCTATGAGATTGGTTTGTTAAGTTTGAAGAGCTTCTTACGTCTATGTTTATGTCTCTTTCATTTGAAGGAGATTTTTTTGAAATGCTAATTTTTTTAATAAGATTTGTGTATTCGTCTCTATATATGTAAAGTTCAAGGTCTTGCTCTTTTAAGTACTGATCAAATTCAGCAGGAGGTATAAAGGCAAAGGTGCCATCTCTTTTTTTTCTCATAATTGGCACGCTATTTTCCATTATAAGAGGCAAGAGCTCCCTTACATCATCGTTATTTAGAGCCACCAAATCCTGTGAATCTTTTTTATCTATCATATCCATGAAAATTTTGACCTCGTAGTCGGTTTGAGTTTCAACAAATTTCTATAAATATAATTTGTCAAATATATATGTAAAGAGTTTAAAAAAATTTTTTGAAGTGATAAAATTTTTGAGAAATTTAGTGTATAGTTTAAATCTAATATAGTGTAAAAAAATTTTTTTTTGAAAATTTTTTGTTTTACATATCCTGAAGTTTTTTTATTTTTAATTTATACAAAGATAGAAAGAATATGATACAAATTTTAAATAAAGGTGTTATGGCTAATTTCTGTAGATCTCTTTTCTTTATCATTTTTTTGCTATTGTTTAATTGTAAACTTTTTGCTGCCTACTCGGGCAATGTTTTGATATTAAACTCCTATTATCCTGATTACAGATGGGCAAATGATGAGTTCAGGGGAATTGTCTCTGTGCTTGATAATCATCCGTCAATTCGCTATTACGTTGAATTTATGGATAGCAATAGAATCAGAGGCGATGAATATTTTCGCTATCTTCAAGATATTTACAATTTGAAATACTCATCTATTAAATTTGATTGCATAATATGTGCAGATAATGATGCCCTTAATTTTTTAAATAAATATCACTCAAGCCTTTTCAAAGGTGTTCCAGTTGTTTTTTGTGGAATCAATAATTACCGGCCTTCAGATGTAACTGGATTTAAAGATTTTACAGGTGTAAATGAAGCAATATCTATAAAAGAAACCCTTGAAATAGCTTTTTCCTTTTTACCTGAAGCAAAAAGAGTCTTTGTAATAAACGATGCAGGTGATACTGGGAAGAGGCTTAAATCCAGAATAAATGATGTTTCAGAAAAATATTTTCATGGTCCATCCTTTGACTTTGCAGATGGGGATCTGGAGAAAATTTTTTCAGAGGTTCAATCCTCTTCTAAGGACAAGGTTGTGCTTTACACTGTATTTTTCAAGGATACAAAAGGGAAAAATTATGGTCATGCCAGTCTCCTTGATATGCTCAGGGGGGTAAGTCATGTGCCAATTTTTGGACTGTGGGATTTTCATCTCGACAGAGGTATTATCGGTGGAAAACTCATAAGTGGATTTTATCAAGGAGAAACTGCAGCAAAGCTTGCTTTACGAGTTTTATCCGGAGAAAAGGCCTCATCTATCCCTGTTATTATGGAAAGCCCAAATAAGTTCTTTTTTGATTATAGAGAGATAGAGCGCTTTGCCATTGATGAGTCACTGTTACCAAAGGATGCTATTTTAATAAATAAAAAACAACCCTTACTTGATTTTTATAGAATGCATAAAAATGCTTTTATAATTATAATCGCCATCTTTATTCTAACTATTTTATTTTTCCTTACCTTATTTGTAATTAGAGAGCTACAAAGGCGCAGGGAAATTATATCTTCAGAAAGGCTTTTGCGTGAAATAATAAATTCCATGGATGAGGCTGTTTACCTCTTAACACCGGAGGGAATTCTTCTTGAGTGCAACGAAGAAGGCAAGAGGAGAGTTAAAATTGACAGTTTTGAAAGAGGTAAAACTAACCTGATGAGCTTTTTTCCACCAGAGGTAACAGCACAACGACTTGAATACATAAAACTTGCCTGTGACACAGGACTTCCTGTAACCTTGACAGATAAGAGAAATGGCTTAATTTTACAGAATTCAATATATCCCATATCAAATGAAAATGGCAAAGTTGATAGGCTCTGTGTTGTAAGCTATGACATAACAAGTCTTAAACAAAATGAAGAGTTGCTCAATACTATAATTTCAGATGCACCAATAGGCCTTTTGTATACAACGACCCATGGAAAGCTTTTACTCTCCAATTCTGTGGCAGAAAATCTCCTCAACATAAAAAAAGATGAATCTACAGGTCTTTACTGCAAAGCTGAGGAAGGCAGTTATAGCTGTTTTTTGGATGAGGATAAGTTTATGTCTTTGCTTAGTGAAGTCAATACTACAGGTCACAATATATATAATCACGAATGTCAGGTTAACTCCCCTGATGGCTATAGGCATCTTCTTATAAATGCAGCTCCCACAAGGGATATCAATGAAGTAATTTCTGGCATTATATTTATGATTCTTGATGTGACAGAGTCTGTTAATCTTAGAAAGGAGTTGGAGGAATCAAAGGATAAGATAACAATGATCCTTGAGAGTATAAACGATGGTTTCTTTGTTGTAAACAGAGATGGAATCATAAACTTTGTAAATGCAAGAGCTCTGGAGATCTGGGGGCTTAAAAGTGAGGAAATTATTGGACGACCTGCAGTGGAGGTCTTTTTGCCAAAATATTTCTCAGCTGTCTATGATCAACTTGAGATAACACTCAGGGAAAATATCTTTACAAAGGTTGAACATTATCAAAAAAATACAAAGAGATGGTATTTGCTTCATCTTTATCCTTACAAAGAAGGAGTATCAATATACTTTACAGATATAACCTACCGCAAAGAGCTTGAAGAAAAGTTAAAAGAAATTGCACATAAAGATAGCCTTACTGGTTTGCTAAACCGAAGGGCTGCTATATATTTTCTTGAAAAGGCCATTTCATCCTCTCAGAGAGATAAAAAAGCTCTTACACTTGCCTTTATTGATATTGATGGCCTCAAAAAGGTAAATGATACCTTTGGCCATAATGAGGGAGACAGG
>Ga0116146_1003285_pt1 | contig 13436 bp, 15 predicted proteins | sample AD_JPNHG2_MetaG_FD_89748 | JGI IMG/M metagenome (GOLD analysis project Ga0116146, IMG submission 89748) | Active sludge microbial communities of municipal wastewater-treating anaerobic digesters from Japan - AD_JPNHG2_MetaG | ecosystem: Engineered > Bioreactor > Anaerobic > Digestate | place...
GTACCCGCGACCGTCAACCGTCCCTGGATAATCAAGAAACCCTGAAAAGCAAGGTCCGTGAAAGCAAACGGATTGCCGAGCTGACGGCCGGCGATTCCCTGAGCGGCGCCGGTCTGAAGCAGATCCGCGAGGAGCTGGGCGTGACGGTGGAGCAGATCGCGCAGGCGACGAAAATCCGGCAGGATCATCTGACCCATATCGAGGAAGATCGCGTCGATCGTCTGCCCGCGGCCATTTTCCTCAAGGGATTTGTCAAATCGTATTTGAAGTACCTCTGTCTGGAGCCGGTGGAGGCGCTATCCGCCCGGTATATGGAGACGGTCGCACATCCGGTGCGGAGTGAAAGGGCACAAGAGCAAAAGTAAGGAGGGGCAGTGATGGAATCCGATACGATTGGGACACCCGAAGGGGATCTGGTCATCCGGTTTCTGGGGCACAGCTCGCTCCTTTTGTCCTGGGCGGGCAAAATCCTTCATGCGGACCCCGTGTCGGTGGAGGCGGATTATACAAGACTGCCCAAGGCGGATGTCATATTGATCACTCACGGACACGGGGATCATATGGACCTGAAAGCTGTGAAGCTCATTAAAACCGCGGCGACCAAAATCGTCGGCAACGGCGAAGTCGGCAAACAGATTCCGGAAGCGCTGGTGATGAGCAACGGCGAGGAGCGGGTGGTGGAGGGCCTGAACATTGAAGCCGTGCCGGCTTACAACCTTCAGCATATGAGAGCGCCGGGGAAACCATTTCACCCGAAGGGCATCGGAAACGGGTATGTCGTCACCCTGGGCGGTCTGCGTATCTATATTGCCGGCGACACGGAAAACATTCCGGAGATGGGCCGGCTTCGGAACATCGACATTGCCTTTCTGCCGATGAATCTGCCGTACACCATGACGCCGGAAATGGTGGCCGACGCCGCGCGCATGTTTCGTCCCAAAGTCCTGTATCCCTACCATCAGGGCGAAACGGATACGGGAAAGCTCCTGGCGCTGATGAAGGATGAAAAGGACATTGAGGTCCGCATCCGGACCATGAAATGACGGGGCGCGGACGCCCCGCGGAAAACATCCGGAAGGATCAGGTTCGAATGAACGACAAGGGAGTGGTATTCTGGAAGGCCAGCGGCAGCGGCAATGATTTTATCATCATCGACAACCGCGATTTATCGTTGAACGTGAAAGACCTTCCGGCCTTTGCGCGGAGCGTGTGCCGGAGAAAAGTGTCCGTCGGCGCGGACGGCCTTGTGCTCGTCGAGCCGTCCGCGACAGCCGATTTCCGGTGGCGGTTTTTCAATTCCGACGGCTCCGCGGCGGCCATGTGCGGCAACGCGGCGCGCTGCGTGGCGCGCTTCGCCTTTGAAAACGGCATCGCCGGACAAACCATGTCTTTTGAAACGCAGGCCGGCATCATCCACGCGGAAGTGGCGGGCGACGTGGCGAAAGTCCGACTGACCGATCCCTCCCCCCTGAAGCAGGATATCCGCGTGCACTTGTCGGGAGGCGAATGCGGACTGGACTGCATCGACACGGGCGTTCCGCATGCCGTCTGCTTTGTCGCCTCCGCCGAGGCGTGCGACGTGGCGGCCACGGGAAGGGAAATCCGCCAACACGCAGTGTTCCAGCCGGAAGGTTCCAATGCGAATTTTGCCCTGGTGATCAACCGGCATAAAATGCGGGTCCGGACGTACGAGCGAGGCGTTGAGGACGAAACGCTGGCCTGCGGCACGGGAGTGGTCGCTTCCGTCCTCGCCGCCGCCGGACGCCGTTTTGTGGATTCGCCGGTGGATGTGACCGTGCAGAGCGGCGAAAATCTTCGTGTCTATTTTACCCGTCAGAATGGGGCCTTTTCGGAAATTTATCTTGAAGGGAAAGTGAAAATAGTCTATCAAGGAACGCTTTTTGAAGATGCGTATCAATAACGTCTGATCAGGAAGGAATGTTCATTGTGCAAACGGCGGAACGGTTAAAGAAAATCCCCCCCTATCTGTTCATGGAGCTTCGAAAAAAAATCAACCGGGCGAAAGCCGACGGCGTGGACGTGATTTCCCTGGCCATCGGCGATCCCGTGGAAGCGACCCCCGATTCCATCATCGACGAACTGTGCCGGACGGCCCGCGATCCGCAGAACCACCGTTACCCCACCGACGAGGAAAAAGGCATGCTCGCGCTGCGCAGGGCAATCGCCCGCTGGTACCTGGAGCGCTACGGCGTGAATCTGAATCCGGAAAAGGAGATCCTGGGCCTCATCGGCTCCAAGGAGGGCTGCCACCACTTTGTTCTGGCGCGCGTCAATCCCGGCGACGTCGTGCTGATGACCGATCCCGGATATCCGGCGTACCGCGCCAGCATCCTGATGGGCGAAGGCGTTCCCTGTAATGTGCCCATCCTGTCGCAGAACAACTATCTTCCGGTCCTGGAAGACATTCCGTCGGAGACGGCCAAAAAGGCGTCCGCCATGTTTTTGAATTATCCGAACAACCCGACGGGCGCATGCGCCACGCTGAAATTTCTCAACCGACTGGTGGCGTTTGCGCGCGAATACGACATTGCCGTCTGCTACGACAATCCCTACGGCGAAATCGTTTTCGACGGGCAGGAGCGCATCAGCTTTCTTCAGGCGCCGGGCGCCAAAGAGGTCGGCGTCGAGTTGAATTCCTTTTCCAAGCCCTTCAATATGTGCGGCTGGCGCATCGGCATGGCCTCAGGCAATCCCGACCTGATTGCGGCAATCAGCAAGGTCAAGGAAAACACGGACTCCGGCATTTTCAACGCCGTGCAGTTTGCGGCCATCCAGGCCCTGCGCGGCGAAGCGGGGTTTATCGAAGAGATGCTCTCCATTTACGGACGCCGCCGCGCGCTGGTGTTGAAGACGCTTCGCAGGATCGGCATTGATTTTCAGCCGCCGCGCGGCACGTTTTATCTGTGGGTGCCGGCGCCGAAAGGCATGACGTCGCTAGAATTCACCAACCGCCTGTTTGACAAAACCGCCGTCGTGGTGGCGGCCGGCACGGCTTACGGACAATATGGCGAGGGTTTTATCCGCATTTCGCTCACCGTGCCGGACGACCGGCTGAATGAAGCGATGGAGCGGATCGAAAAGGAATTCTCTTGATGGAAATGGGAATCCTGGGGCTTCCGCAAAGCGGGAAGAGCACCCTGTTTGAAATCATGACCGGCGTGAAAGTCAGCCCGTCTCATACCGAAGTCGTCGTGCGCGGACAGGCCGGCGTGCCGGACGGGCGCTTCGACAAGCTCGTCGAAATCTACAAGCCCGCCAAAGTCTCTCCGGCCAAGGTTCCCTTCGTCGATGTACACGCCGTGGGCGAACATCCGTGGGAGGCGATCCGCCAGAACCTGAGCGGCACGGACGGCATTCTGCATGTCGTGGACGGTTTTTCCCTGCCGGATATTGCAATTGCCCTGGACGCCTACCGCAAACTCGAAGACGAGCTGGTTCTCTCCGATCTCCTCATCATTGAAAAGAAGCTGGAGCGCCTGGCCAAGATGTCCAAAAAAGCCGTTGCGCCCCAGGAAGCGGCGCAAAACGAGCTTTTGCCCCGATTGAAGAATTGCCTGGAGGAGGGAAAGCCGCTGCGCCGAGCGGGGCTTACCGCTCAGGAAGTCTTCACGCTCAAAAGTTTTTCATTCTGGACGATCAAACCGGAACTGGTCGTGGTCAACGTTGCCGAAGACAATCCGGCGTTTGCCGATGAATTTGCCGGGGCCGCGAATCTTGCCGAACCGGTACTGGGCATCTGCTGCAAGATCGAGGCGGAGCTGGCCGGGCTGGATGCCGCCGATCAGAAAGAGTTCCTGACCTCGATGGGCATTGCCGAACCCGCCTTCGGCCGGATCATCCGCGCCGCCTTTTCTCTCCTGGGACGCATCTCCTTTTTCACGGTCGGCGAGGATGAAGTCAAAGCCTGGGTCATCCCGCAAAACACCAAGGCTCCCAAAGCCGCGGGCGCCATCCACAACGATTTCGAGCGCGGCTTCATCAAGGCCGAAGTCATGTCCTTCGACGATTTCATGGTGCACGGCGGTTCGCACGCGCAGGTCAAATCCGCCGGCCGCCTGCGCCTGGAGGGCAAGGAATACGTCGTTGCCGACGGCGACATCATCACCTTCCGCTTCAACGTCTGACGGGTTCCGCGGCCGCGTCCTCCAGCGCTTTGAGGTAATATTCCGTTTCCGAAACCGATCGATTGACCAGCGGCTGATTCAGTCCGGCCCCTTCGGAGGAAACGTTCACAAACCAGTTGTTGTCGTTGATCCGCTGGAAACGGATCGTGATCAACGTGTTGCCGTGAAAAAAAGAATTCCGGTGGATTCTGATGACGCCCTCCTCCTCATCCTTTTCGCATGGATCGCCGGGGAATGTTTTCTTTGCCGTTTCAAAAGCCAGATACGTCGCCTGCCAGAGCGTTCCCGTGAGAATCACCGGACGCAGCGGCGAGGACGGCGCTACCGATGTCTGGGCCGCGCTGCACGAAGACAGCAGCAAAACCCATAACGACAAAATCGTGAAACCGTTTCGCTTCGTTCTTTTCAATCAGTCCTCTTCGCCTGACGGCTTCGGCCGAGGGTATAAGAATGTGAACTTTTTAACTACGCAACTACAGACGGATTTTTTCATCCCGTCCCGGGGATGCGGTCCGTGAAAGGGCGGCCTTCCCGACGGGACTTTCGTGTGCATACAACACCCCGGATGAAAAGACAAGACAGCCGGACAGCGAAACTCGGGACGGCTTGGAAAAGGTCAGATCAAAAAACGGTCATTTTTTTCATCATGGTTCCGATGCCAGCATCCTTTCAATGAGAAACCAATCCCATGCCCTGTGGTTTACCGATCGTTGATGTAGAAATTGGCGCCATTTTGCGGGCAAGAAAAGGATTTAAGAGAAGCCATCGGGCTTGATTCGTCCTATAAAGTGAAGACCCAAAAGGATCCGAAATTCAACAGCATCAAAAATCACCCGGACTTTGTCAAACCGGTCGGGAAGTATAACGATAGACTCCCGGATCGGTTGGAATATCCGCTGCGGCGCCGGCGGGCATCGCCTCCCGTGCGCAGCGAACCGTCATAAGCAAGGTTAAAAGCCAGGGTAAGGGAACTTTTTGGATAAAATAGAATTTTGCGAATAGAAACTGGCGGAGAGAGCGGGATTTGAACCCGCGGTACACCTTTAAAGGGCGTACAATCGCTTAGCAGGCGATCGCTTTCGGCCACTCAGCCATCTCTCCGCTGATTTTTTCAGGCCTGTATGTTTAAAACAGCACGTCTCAATCTGCAAGAAGTTCTGTATTATCTGGCGGAGGGAGCAGGATTCGAACCCGCGAACCTTTCGGTCAACGGTTTTCAAGACCGCCGCCATAGACCACTCGGCCATCCCTCCATCGTAATGTTTTTCCCCGGTTGTCCTTCCGGCGTTACGGAGTGATCCGCTCGAGACCTCTCATATAAGGACGCAGCGCCTCCGGGATGACCACGGTTCCGTCGGCCTGCTGATAGTTTTCCAGGACCGCGACAACGGTTCGGCCCACAGCCAGTCCGGAGCCGTTCAGGGTGTGGACGAATTCCACCTTGCCGCTGTCTTTCCGGCGGAAGCGGATCGCCGCCCGTCTGGCCTGGAAATCCTCGAAGTTGCTGCACGAAGAAATTTCCCGGTACGTGTCCTGCCCGGGCATCCAGGCTTCCACGTCGTAGGTTTTGGCCGAAGAAAAGCCGAGGTCGGCCGTGCACAGGCAGACGGTGCGGAAAGGGATGCCCAGCCTTTTAAGAACTTCTTCCGCGTTGGCGGTCAGCTTTTCCAGCTCTTCGTAGGAGGTCTCCGGCTTGGAAAACTTGACCATTTCCACCTTGTTGAACTGGTGCTGGCGGATCAATCCCCGCGTATCTTTGCCGTAGGAGCCGGCTTCCGCTCGGAAGCAGGCCGAATACGCCACCAGGTAGATCGGCAGTTTTTCCTCTTCCAGGATTTCATCCCGGTAAACGTTCGTGACCGGCACTTCCGCCGTCGGAATCAGGTAATAGTCCATTCCTTCAATCTTGAACAGGTCTTCCTTGAACTTGGGAAGCTGGCCGGTCCCGGTCATGCTCTCGGCGTTGACCATGAAGGGCGTGAACACCTCCGTGTAGCCGTGGTTTGCCGTGTGCAGGTCCAGCATGAAGTTGGTGATCGCCCGCTCCAGTTGGGCGCCTGCACCGCGGTAGAGCGTGAATCGCGCCCCGGTGATTTTCGCGCCGCGCCCGAAATCCAGAATGTTGAGATTTTCCCCCAGCTCAAAGTGCTGCTTCGGCGTGAAGCAGAAAGAAGGCTTTTCGCCCCAGCTCCGGACGACCGTGTTGTCTTCGGATCCGTTTCCTTGCGGCACGGATTCGTGCTGAATGTTCGGCACGATCATGACAAAGGCGTTCAGCTCCTCCTCGATGACGCGCAGGTTTTCGTCGTACTCCTTGATTTTGGCCGAGACGTCGCCCATTTTGGCAATCAGGGCGGAAGCGTCCTCTTTCTTCTTTTTCAGCTCTCCGACCTGCTTGGATACGCTGTTGCGCTCGTTGCGCAGAGTTTCCACCGCCTGCAGGATGTCCCGCCGTTTCGCATCCAGGCTGATAAAGCGGTCAAAATCAATTTTCTGGCCCCGCTCGTCCATTTTCCGGTGAACAAGCTCCATATTCTGTCTTAAGTATTTGATGTCTAACATATTTTACCTTCATGTCTTCTGCTGATGGGCCTTGCTAAAGACGGGATTTCCTATCACTTCGGCCTATTGAAGTCAATGGTTTTATCGGGCGGGGGATCAATGGCCGGAGCCGGTCAGCCTCTTTTGAACCATCTTCAAAAGAGCTCTCATTTCCGGGCTTTTGAGAAGATAGGCGCACACAAAGTATGCGATTGCCCCGGTCAAAACGGCAAAGACGAGATAGATCAGCCGCTCCCGAAATCCCGAAGACGTGTTCCAGGGCATCAAGTATTCCACAAGCCCGATGGCGGCCAGCATGGCGGCGGAAGATGCGACAATCTTGAAAACGGAGGTGTAAAACGCTCGGTCGAGATACGGTCCGATTTTGCTTCTCAGCACAAACGCGAGGACTCCGACATTGACGGCCGCGGAAATGGAGCCGGCCAGCGCAATGCCGTTGTGCCGGAGCGGGTACATCAGGGTCAGGCTGAAAACCACGTTGACGACCAGTGTGATGATGCCCGCTTTCAGAGGCCATTTGGAATCCTTCAGAGAATAAAAAGCGGAAACGAAAACGCGCAGAACCGAATAGGCCCAGAGCCCCAGCGCGTAGCAGAACAGCGCCTGGCCGGTGTAGACGGCGGCCTGGGCGTCAAACGCGCCTCGCTGGAACAGCACGGAGATGATGGGCAGGTGGAGCGCCATCAGGGCAATCATCGAGGGGATGGTAAGAAAAAGCAACAGCCTCAGGGAAAAGGAGATGCTGGATTTCAGTTCCGCGGTATTTCCCACGGCGGCATGAGCGGAAAAGCTGGGCAGCGCCGCCGTTCCGATGGCGATGGCGAAAATCCCCAGCGGGAACTCCATGATCCGGTCGGCGTAAAACAGATACGTGACCGAACCGCCGGGCAGCAGGGAGGCCAGAACCGTTCCCACAAAGACGTTGATCGTGCCCACGCCCGCGCCGAGGATGGCCGGAAGCATCAGCGCGCCGATCTGTCGGATGCCCGGGTGGCGCAGGTTGAACCGGAAATGAAACCTCACGCCGAATTTTTTGAGGGCTGGCCACTGCATGGAAAGCTGCAGCACGCCGCCGATGAGAACACCGACGGCCAGCGCCGTGATCGGCTGATCGAACGCGTTGTGCAGCGCGAAGGCGGACGCGATCATGGCGATGTTGAGCATCACCGGGGACAGAGCCGGGGAGGTGAAATGCCGGAAAGAATTCAAAATCCCCATGCACAGGGCGACGAGCGCGATAAAAAAGATATAGGGGAACATCAGGCGGTTTAGAAAAACCGCCAGCTGGTATTGGTCGGGATTGGCCATGAAGCCGGGGGCAATCACTCCGACAATCACGGGCGAGAAAAGAATACCCAGCACCGAAACGGCGGCCAGGATGACGGAAAGAATCGTAAACGCGTTGTCGGCCAGCTCCAGGGCTTCCGGTTTTGTTTTCTTCTGCAGGTATTCGGTAAACACCGGAACGAAAGAAATCGTAAGCGAGCCTTCGCCCAGCAGGCGCCGGAGCATATTGGGAATGCGAAACGCCACCCAGAAGGCGTCCGTCGTCCAGCTTGCTCCGAAAAAGGCGGCGATGACCATGTCCCGGACCACGCCGAGAACGCGGCTGACCATCGTCGCTGCGCCCACGATTCCGGCGGCTTTGGCGACTTTTGCGTTTTCTGATTTTTCTGTCGGATCGTCCATTTTTTCAATCTGCTTTGCGGCCTGCCGGTGATTTCATGCTTCAGAATGGAGATCCAGGCTGCGGAGTTTTTGCTCCAATTCCGTCCGGCTGACGTCGTTTACCAGGATCGTCTTTTTGCGTCCTTTGGCCCCGGCGGAAATTTTCATCCGGCTTTTCTTAAGCCCCAGTTTTTTGGCCAGCAGCTCGATGCAGGCTTCGTTGGCCGCCCCTTCCACCGGCGGCGCGGTGACCTTGATTTTCAGCATGCCGTCGGCAATGCCGGCGATTTGCGCCTGGGATGCGTGCGGATTGACGTGGATATCAAAGGATAAGCCGTTTTTCGTTTCCCGGATGAGGAGCGTGTCGGTCAAAGCGTTTGCCTTTCTTAAAAGCCGCGCGCCGCCTGGATCATGGTCTGGACCAGGAAAAACTGCAGAAAGATGATGATCAGCAAAGCGATCAGCGGCGAAAAATCGATCGGCAGGCTGTGCCGGGGAATCATTCGCCGAATCGGTCCCAGCACCGGTTCGGTTACACGGTATAAGAAAATGACGATTTTATTGTAGGGATCGGGGTTTACCCAGGAGATGAGCGCGCGGGCGACGATGATCCACAGATAAACCGTCAGCACAATGTCGATGACTTTCGCCAGTGCGATGATGAAATTGTTCAGCACGAACATAAAGACCTCTCGATGAAGCTTTCACTCGCTGCGGGAACGCCGCCTCGCGGGAATCCATCCGGCGGTACCCCATCTTCTATGCCGGCGAATGCGGGGAAGGGCGCACCGGCCGGATTTCGCATCTCAGGTTGAAGCGAGTTCCCAGCAGAAACGGGTCAGGGCGTCATTGAATTCCTGCGGCCGCTCCAGCATGGCCATGTGTCCCGCACCTTCGATCAGGACGCATTTTGCCCCGGCAATGCCTTGTGCGATCTTTTCGGAGGAAGCGGGCGGCGTCATTTTATCTTCTTTGCCGCAAATGGCCAGCACCGGCACGCGGATGTTCTGCGTTTCTTCCGTCAGATCAAACTTGCTGCACGCCAGCATGTCGCCCGCCACCACGTCAAGGCGGGCCTGGCCCAGGCTTTCCCGCAGAGGCCCAAAGAGCTTCGGGCGGTTCTCTTTGGCGATGGAGAATTTGCACATCAAATCCAGGATCAAATCCGGCTGTTTTGCAAACCCGTCCAGAATGTCGGGATTGACCGGCATGGTCAGGCCGCCTCCCGCCGCCACGATGCCGCTCACATCCTGCGGATATTTTACGGCAAAACCCAGGGCAATGGCCGCGCCCAGCGAGTGTCCGACCAAAACCGGGCGTTTCAATTGTAAAACCTCGAGGATTTCCTTTAAGCGAAGGACATAGGCAAAAATCTCCTTCTCTCCGCTTCCTTCCGATTGCCCGTGTCCCGGAAGATCGACGGCCGCGATGTTGAATGATTTGTAAAGGACCGAATACTGTTCGGACCAGGCGCCGGAATTGCCTCCGGAGCCGTGAAGAAAGACCAGACTTTGCGAGTGGGCCCCGAAATCGGCTGGATTGACCCAGCAGGCGATGTTGTCGTCCCCGACCTTGAAATGTTTCAGCATGAGTTTTCCCTCCCCAGCCGGTGACTACCACAAAAGCGGGATTTTATACAATCTTCAATATTGTATTGACAGGATGCCGGGAAAAAAGGCATGTATTGGCCATCCGGAGGACATAACCATGTTTACAGGCAAGAAAGTTGCGATTCTCGGCGGAGGCAAGATGGGCGGAATTCTGGCGCGGGGGATGATTACGCGGAAACTCCTTGCTCCGCAGAACATCATCGTATCGGACATCGACACGGAGAGGCTGGAGGAACTGCATTCCACGCTGAAGCTGCGGGTCACCGGGGACAACCGCCAGGCGGTGAAGCAGGCCGATATTGTTGTTCTGGCCGTCAAACCGCAGAATTTTCCCGACCTTCTCAAAGAGATTCGGCAGGTTTCGAATTCCTCAAAGCTGTTCATTTCGATCGCCGCCGGTGTGACGACGGAGGCCATTGAAAAAGGGTTGACCAAAAAACCGCGCGTGCTGCGCGTGATGCCCAATGTCGCCGCGCTGGCGGGCGAAGGAGCGGCGGCCGTGACGCGCGGGCATTTTGCCCGCCCCGATGACGTGCGCTATGCGATGGCGATGCTGGGGGCTGTCGGGCTGGCCGTGGAGGTGGAGGAGAAGCTTATGGATGCCGTGACGGGGCTGAGCGGCAGCGGTCCCGCCTACTGTTTCGTCATCATCGAAGCCCTTGCGGATGCCGGCGTTCAACTGGGGCTCGCCCGGGACCTGTCCGAAAAGCTTGCCGCACAGACGATGCTGGGCGCGGCCCGCCTGTGTCTCGAGGGGAATCAGCACCCCGCCCGGTTGAAGAACATGGTGACCTCTCCCGGCGGAACCACCGCCGCCGGATTGCGGGTGCTGGAAGAAGGGAAAATACGCGCGACGCTGACGGGGGCCGTGGAGGCGGCCGCGCGGCGCGCCAGAGAACTGGCCGGCTCATAAACGATTGCCGGATCCATGGAAAAATCAAGCGAGGTGAATATGGAGATTAAAGGGAAAATCATCATTGTAACGGGTGGGGCCTCCGGCATCGGCAGGGGCCTGTGTCAGCGGTTTGCGAAAGAGGGCGCGAAGGCCGTCATTGCCGCCGACATCAATGAAGCCGGCGCAAAGGCCGTCGCCGGGGAAGTGGGCGGAGAGGCTTTTGTCTGCGATGTGCGCAAAGAATCGGATATCGTCGGTCTGGTTAAATTCACGGAAGACAAGTACGGGGGCGTGGATCTTTTCTGCTCCAACGCCGGCATCATCGCCATCGGCGGTTACGAAGTGGATAACGAGGCCTGGCAGCGCATCTGGGAAATCAACGTGCTGGCGCACGTCTTCGTGGCGCGGGCGGTCATTCCCGGAATGATCCGGCGCGGCGGCGGCGCGATCATGATTACGGCCTCCGCGGCCGGGCTGTTGAGCCAGATCGGATCCCTGCCTTACTCCGTTACCAAGCACGCCGCGGTGGGCATGGCGGAAAATCTGGCGATCACTTACGGCGGCCAGGGCATTCAGGTGTTTGCGCTCTGCCCGCAGGCGGTGGAGTCGGAAATGACGCGCCAGCATGAAGGCGGCGGCGTGGCGGGGGTGGACGGCCTGATGAAGCCGGAGCAGCTGGCGGACGCCGTCATGGAATCATTCGCCGCCGATGAGTTTCTGATTCTGCCGCACAAGGAAGTCAAAACCTACATGCAGCGGAAGGCGGCGGATTACAACCGGTGGATTCAGGGGATGCGCAGGCTGCAGGATCGATTCCTGACCGGCGCGCCGTTAAAAAAAGGCTGAAAACCTTTTCCGGCATTGATTTTCAGCAGCAGGGGGGAGCCCGTGGACGTCGAAACCTGCGCGTCGGTGGACAACCTTCAGGATCTGGAGCAGGCACTCCTGGCGAACGACCGGGTGATCGCCATGGTGTACGCCACCTGGTGCCCTTTCTGCCGGAAGGTCCTGCCGGCGTTTGAAAAATGGGCGCGGACGGAAAAGAGGCGCCTGCTCTTGGTGGCCGACGACGAGGATCGCGTCGCCGACGTGTACGACATCGATATTTTCCCGACGCTGATCCTCTTTGAAAAAGGACGCGTCGTCAAACGCCTCGACGGCAGTCCCGGAGCGGGCCTCAGTGAAAAACAGATCGCTGATTTCATAAAATCCTGCCCGCCGGCCGAACCCGGTTAATCGTCCGGCGTTCGTTGCCTTAGATGTTTTCGTCCGATGCTGCGGCGGCTGCAGCGATCCACTGGACCGCTTCGGACTGGTCGGGGACGTTCGGCATCTGCATGGCCCTGACGGCCGTCTGCCGAAAGTGGCCGCCGGGAAATCAAATCCTCACTTTTTTCTGAGTAAAAATCGAAAGATAGACAAAATAATCGACCATTGACTATGAATATCCTCTAAAAAAAATAGTCTGACTATAATAAAAAATAATACTTGACAGTGGGACTATGAAGATGTAGGTTAAATCAAACTTAAAAAAGGATATTGCAATGGCCGACCACGTTCGTGCAAAAACCAGGAAGGACCGCATCATGGATGCGGCTTTACGGATTTTTGCCGAAAAGAGTTTTCAGGAGGCGACGATATCCGAAATCAGCAAGGAAGCCGGTGTTTCCGAAGCCACGATTTATGAATATTTCGGCACCAAGGAAGATCTGCTTTTTGCCATCCCCGAAAAAATTTCCAATGACACCTACGAAGAATCGGAAGCCGTCCTTCCCTATATTAAGGATGTGGAAGGCCGGATGCGGGCCATCATGCTCAGCTACATTCAGCTCTACGAGAGCAATCCGCATTATTCCGCGCTGGTGCTGCTGCAGTTGATGTCCAATAAACGTTTCCGGCAGACGCAGGCGCACGCCGCTATCCGGCGTTCGGCGCACAGCCTGCTGGACTGCATCCGCGAAGGCATCGCCAACGGCACATTCCGTCCCGACGCCGACGCCTATCTGATCCGCTCGATGCTGATGGGCACCATCGAGCATCTGTTTATCCACTGGCATATGCAGGGAATGCCCCGGCGCGAAAAAACCATTATGGAAATGCTGGATCCGTTTCTGGAAATCGTTTTGAACGGCATCCGGGCGAAGAAGGACCAGCAGGGGCTCACGCTGCATTTGAATCTGGAGGATGCCCGCGCTCTCTTGCAGACGCTGCAAAGCGATCCGGCGCTTCAATCTCCGGCGGTGAACGAAGACGCTTCCCGCAAAAACAAAGAAAACAGCTAAAAAAGCATACCCAAAGAAAGGAGTACCCCCCCCCATGAGAACCAAGCAAGATTTTATCAACGCCCTGTCGAAGATGAAACGCAACATCTATTATGACGGGCAGTTGATCGACCGCACCGACGAGCTGCAAAGCGACTGCATCAACGTCATGGGCACGACCTATGACGAGGCCGCCAAGCCGGAGAACGAAACGCTGATGACGGCCACGTCTCACCTCACCGGACAGAAGATCAACCGCTTCACGCACATTCACCAGAACACGACCGATCTGCAC
>Ga0116146_1003287_pt1 | contig 13431 bp, 11 predicted proteins | sample AD_JPNHG2_MetaG_FD_89748 | JGI IMG/M metagenome (GOLD analysis project Ga0116146, IMG submission 89748) | Active sludge microbial communities of municipal wastewater-treating anaerobic digesters from Japan - AD_JPNHG2_MetaG | ecosystem: Engineered > Bioreactor > Anaerobic > Digestate | place...
CGGCGGCGTGGAGCTCACCGACCCCGCCGCCGGCGCCTTCCGGGTGCGCCTGGCCGCCGCCGACACCGCCGCCCTCCTGCCCGACGGCCGCCAGATCGCGTTCCTCTACGACGTCGAAATGACGCTCGACGGCGAAGTCGAGACCGTCTTCGCCGGCAAGTTCATTCTGTTGCCCGATGTGAGCACCTGATGCCAGACGTACACCTTCACGTGCGGAGCAACGTTTCGGCCGACTGTGCCCGGCTGCTGCGCGCCGTGGATCCGAGCCAGGTGTGGCCGGAGCAGGGCGAGCGCAAGCGCACGCGGATGGTGCGGCTGCTGCGCCGCGGGCGCGGCCTCGCTGCCGAGGCGGGCCAGCCGCCCGTCAGCCGCCACGGCGCCGCAGGCTTCGCGGGGCGCTTCACGTGGGAACTCGTGGACGGCGGCCGCACTCTTCGCTATGGCAACGCGAGCGTCCAGGCACGCATCCTCTACCTCGGCGGCACCATCGAGCCGAAGAACGCCAAGTTCCTCACGATCCCCATCGCGAAAGAGGCGCAGAACCGCAGGGCGAAGGACTTTCCCGACGCCTTCGTGTTGCGCCTGAGCAACGGGCTGTTCATCGCGCGGTACAAGGAGCAATCGAAGCAGCTCATCCTCCTGTTTCAGCTTCTCAAGAGCGTCACGATCAAGCCCCATCCCTACGGCATCGAGTGGGACGACGTGGATAATACGGCCCTCTTCCGCGCTCTCCAGAGGCGCGTGCGGCAGGCTGACAAGGAGCGGACCTGATGGCAGCGGAGAACTGGCAGCTCGAGACGCGCAACGCCTACTGGGCGGCGCTCCACGCCGATGCGGACTGGACGGCGCTCGCCCAGGGCGGCACGGAGTTCAGCTTCGCGGCCGCCGAGCTGCTCAAGAAGCTGGAGTTCGAGCCGCGCATGTGCCCGATCATCGCCATCGGCCCCGCCTCGGCAGAGCTGCCGCCCATTAGCGGCAAGACGCTCGCCGGAGACGATGACACCTATCGGGTCCGCGTCGAGCTGGCCCACCGCGACCTCGACCTGGCCGAGCAGCTCGCCCTGGCGTTCCACGCGGCCATGCAGGCGCGGTGGCCCGAGCTGTGCAAGGTGCGCGACAACCGGCTCTACCAGATCGACGTCTCGGTCGAGTACGAGCCGATCCCCGCGAAGGACTCGCCGCGGCCGCTGTGGCTCGCGGCGTTGACTTGTGTGAACCACTACAGGCTTGCGTGAAAGGAGAATCGCCATGCCTGTGAGGAACCGCCGTGACGGCCTCATCATCGTTCAGGACGGCACGCCCGGCACGCCGAACGAGATCGTCATCGCCCACGAGGAGGGCAACCTATCGTGGACGGAGACGCTCAACAAGGTCGCCGTGCTCGACCGCGGCGCGCTCGACAGCCGCCGCGCCGGCGACGAGGCGCCCTGCAAGGTGTCGTTCGCCTCGAACCACGTCGAGCTGTGCTCCGACATCCTCGACTCGGGGGAAGCCGAGACCCCGACGGCCCGCGAGGTCTTCCACCAGATCGGCAACGCCGCGGGCTGGCTCTCGACCGCCGCCGACGGCGAGGCGTTCGCCGTCCGCGTCATCTTCTGGGTGCTCAACCCCGACAGCGCGGGCAAGGACGAGAAGATCGTCTTCGAGAAGGTCGCGCTCGACAGCTTGAAGTTCCAGGAGGCCGCCGAGGCCAACAGCCTGAGCTTCGAGGCCGAGGACTGGGAGACGAAGCCCACGATCACCCGTGAGGACTATGCGGCCTGACCACAGCCGAGGGCGGCTGTGCCACACCCCCAATCTGGAGCCACGCCAATGCGTATTGACGGATTCGCCCCTGGCCTCCTCCGAGGCCAGGTGAGCATTCAGCGGCCCGACGGCCATACGCTCACGCTCGAGCTGGCCGCGCTGCCGCACGGCTACGACGACCAGGTGCGGGACTGGATTCCCGATCCCGCGCCGCCGGCCAAGGGCGTGCTGATTGACGAGAAGAAGCGCATCGTGCGCGACGCGGCGGGCCGGCCGCTGCCGCACTACCAGTTCCACGATCCCGGCTACAGGGCTGCCCTCCGCCGCCAGGCCACGCGCCGCGCGGCGCTGATCCTCGTCAAGGGCGTCGAGCCCGACAAGCGCGTCGCCTTCGAGGCCAAGCTCGACGGCGACAACCACGAGGCGTATGCCGACGCCATCCTCCGCGAACTCGACGAGTGGGGCCTCACCGAAGGCGACGTGCTGGCGATCCTCGAGGGCATCCGCCAGCTCAGCGGAATGACCGAGGAGCGCCTCGAGGCGGTGCGTGAGAGTTTTTTGCGCGGGGCGCCACAGGAGACGCCTGGCAGCTCCCCGAGCGATGCGGACGCACCCTCCGCTACCTGACCCTGCGAGCCTGCGAGAGATTCCGAATGCAGCCCGACGCCTGGCACTTCCTCGACCGCGCGACCCAAGACGAGCTGCTCGCCTACGAGACGCTGCGCCAGGCCGAGGAGGCCCAGAGCCTCGGCTGCCCGATGTTCGGCTCAGGAGCCTAGATCGTGGCCAAAGGCAAGGGCGGTTACAACGTCGAAGTCGGGATGGACCTGAGTCCATTCGACCAGGGCGTCGCAGCCCTGAAAGCCGGCGGCCAGCGCATCGCCGGAGCCCTCGGCTCGGCCAAGGCCGCCGTCGGCGGCCTGGTGGATCGCATCTTCAGCCTCAAAACCGCGATCACCGGCGTGCTTGCCGGCGGCGTCGCCTATAAGCTCACCGACTGGACGCGCGGCTTCGTGCGCCTCTCGACCGAGGCGAGCGACGCGGCGGCCGGCCTGGCCGACCAGCTCCATTCCACGGGGCAGTACACAGCCGGCTCCGTCGAGGACCTTCGAGCCTACGCCTCCGAACGGCAGAAGGTGACGAAGTTCGACGACGACGGCACCGTGGCGATGATGGCGAACCTGGCCACGTACCAGATGAGCGCGGCCGAGATCAAGCGCGTCACTGGCCTCGTCCAGGACCTGGCAACCGCCAAGCGGATGGATCTCGTCACCGCCTCGGACCTGGTGGGTAAGGCGTTCCAAGGCGAGACGGGCACGCTGAGCCGCTACGGCATCATCATAGACGATAACCTCTCGGCCACACAGAAGTATGAGGCGGTCGTTCAGAAGCTCTCCGCGACCTTCGGCGGCCGTGCGCAGGCGGCCGCGACGACCTTCAGTGGCCGCCTCGCCCAGATGGGCAACCGTTGGGACGATCTGAAGCAGGCCGTGGGCGACTTCATCACCGAATCCGACGCCATGGGCCGCATCCTCGACTACCTCGCCCAGAAACTCACCGACCTGGAGAACTGGCTCGCCGCAAACGAGGATGCCGTGCGCGACTGGATCGACAACGGCATCGCCGTCGCGGGGAGATGGATGCGCAGCCTCTTCGAGTCGGTGCAGGCATTCCTCACGAACGACCTCGGTAACTGGCTCCACAGGATCGCCATCGGCTTCAACGCGGTCAAGCTGATCGGCCAGCTCGCCTGGGGCGGCGTCCGCCTGGCCATCGTCGGCGCCATCGAGGCCGCTCGCCTGTTCTCAGACATTATGGCCGCAGGCGAGGGCGTCTTCGTCAAGGTGTTCCGCAAGCTCTACGGGATCACGGAGGAGGAACTGAAGGGCGGATTCGCAACCGAGAGTTTCTGGGGTGGAGTGTCGGACAAGCTCAAGACGATGCGCGAGAGCGCGATTGATGACGCCGAGGCATCGGGCAGAGCGATCCAGAAGACGTGGGACACGATGATGAGCCACGCGAGCAAGGTGGGGGCTGGCGGGGGGGCCAAGTGGGGCGCGGGGGGTGGGGGCGATTGGGACGCGGAGGCCGAGAGGGAGAAGCTGCACCGCAAGGAAACGCGGTCGCTGAGGAGCAACCTGGCCGACCAGGACACGGCCCGCGCCGACGCAGCTCGCCAGGCCAAGCTGCGCGTGGCCGACCTCGGCAGCTACGTCGAGAAGGCGTACAAGAAGGAAACCGACAAGCTCTTCGACGAGCTGGATCGGCAGATCGACAAGCGGAAGGATGCCCTCGCGCAGGTCAAGAAGCTCAACGAGCAGATGCTCGATTCCGTGGCGGGCTACCGCGAGCGGGTCTTCGGCCTTCTGACGAAGGACCTCAAGGGCGACCGCATGGCCCGCGAGCAGGAGAAGATGGCTCGGTGGTTCGCCCAGCGGGGCCAGGGCCTCGTCAAGGCAGGCGACTTCGAGGCAGGACGCAAGGACCTCGAGAAGTCGTTGGACTACGCGGGCCGTGCCTGGGAGGAATCGTCCTCACGCGGCGCCAAGCTGCGCCTGGCAGGCGCCATGCGGAAAATCCAGGCCGAGATCGAGCGCGGCATCGCCGACCAGAAGGCGAAAGCCCAGGCCGACGCGAACCTGGCACAGCTCAGCATAGACCAGCTCATCGGTAAGATGCACGAGCTTCAGGACCAGGTGACTCGGCAGCTCGCGCTGAACACGAACTTCCCCGAGGTCGCGAGCCAGGTGGACGCCATCCGCCAGAAGCTCGACGAGATCAAGGACAAGTTCGTCACCATCACGGTGAAGTACGCAGAGCAGCACGCGGCGGGCGGCTGGGTCGGCGGCGGCACGCCGGGCCGCGATTCCGTCCACGCGCTCCTCACGCCGGGGGAGTTCGTGGTCAACGCCAGGGCGGCCGCGATGAACCGTGCACTTCTCGAGCGCGTCAACGCCGGCTTCGCGGTGCCGGCCCGGTTCGCGCAGGGCGGGCATGTTGGCGGCCGCTCCGTCGCCGACCAGCGCACCGTGGTCAACGTCACATTCAACGGGCCGGGCGACAGGCAGTATATCCGCCAGGTGGTCATCCCAGGCATTCAGCAGGCCGTGCGCCGTGGCCGCGCGGGCCGCCTCGCAGGAGCCACGGCATGAGCGTCCTCATCGGCACACTCACGCTGCGCAACCCCGATCGCGGAAACGCCTTCCGCCTGGTGAAGCGCCAGGCGATGCGCCGCACGGCCGGCGGCCAGCTCTACGTCTACGACAAGGGCGTGGACACCTGCGAGTTCGACTGGCAGTTCACGGAGCTGACGCAGGCCGAGCGCGACAGCCTTCAAACGGTCTTCGATGGCGTCGCAAACGGGGCTTACGAGACCTTCTCGATCCGCGACTGGTATGGCTCCTGGCTCGACGACTGCCGCTTCCTCGATCCGATCCTCGAGTTCTCGCAGACCGATGAGCACCGCGAGCGTGGCACGGGCCACGGCATCTATTCGGTGACGCTCCGCTTCGAGGGCACGCCTCGGCTGTCCGAGCCTGCAGGATATGGGGAGAGCTGATGCGGGACCTGACCCCGAACACAGCGGGCGAGAAGGCGAAACGTTCCACCACGCCGCGCCTCATTCTGGGCATCGAGTGGGGTGGCGACATTGGCACGCGCTTCTACAGCGACGCGCCTCTCGGCCAGGCGGATGGCACCAGCGCCTTGCATGCCGAGGGGCGCGTCGCGTCGTGGGGCAGCATCTCGGCCGCAATCACCGAGGCCACCACAAACCCAGTCGGCGACGTGAGCCTCGAGCTGCTCGATGCCGACCACGCGCTCCTGGCCATCATCAACGCGGTCGAGCCGCAGCGCAAGCGAGCCGTCGTCTACCAGTGGTTCGCGGGCCTCGAGGAGGGCGATCTGTTGCCCGTCCTCCGAGGCATCGTCAACCATCCCGTCGCCTGGCGCGAGGCCGAGGCCACGCTCTCGCTCGACCTCACGGATGTCAGCTCCTACTTCCAGCGGACGGTTGGGACCATCGCGAGCGACGAGCTGTTCCCCAACATCGCGGCCGAGGACGTCGGCAAGGTGCTGCCTCTGGTCTACGGCAAGGCCAAGCGGGTGCCAGGTGTCTTCGTCGGCGGCGGCCAGGCGACCACGCTGTGGCGCGGGATGCTGGCGACGGACGACCGGTTTTTCGCCGACCGCGACGGCTTCCCCGAGGGCGAGACGATCCAGGTCTGGGTCGGCAACGAGCTGCTCGAGGGCTACTGGCACGGCAACACGTTCCACATCACCCGCCGCGGCCTCACGATCTACCGCGGCGTGACGACGGAGACGGGAGCCAACAACCTCGAGATCGTGGATTCCCGCCTGCCCCACACGCGCGACAACGAGTACCGCGGCCACGTCGCCAAGGTGAAGACCCCGGCAGGCAGCGTCGAGCAGCGGACCATCATGCACTCCTCCGTCGAAACGAACACAATCTGGTTCAGCCCCAGCTTCTTCGACAAGGAGGGCTGGATGTGGGTCGTGCCGAAGGGCACGCCTTACGAGATCGGCAGCTACGTCGGCCCGCACGATGCGGGCACTCCGGTGCGTCGCCACATGGAGCAGGGCTTCGCCTTCATCGTCAACGACGCGGCGAGCCAGGCCGTGGACTTCGTTGAGGTCTGGGGCAAGGTCACACAGGCGTTCCCAGGCCCCAAGGGCCGCACGTCGCTGACGATGGACATCGAGGGCTGGGTGCGGCTGGACCCGAGCGACTATGCGGTCAACTGCAACGACACGACGACGTTCCCGGACCTCGGCTACGCCGTCACAACCGTCACGCTCCGGCTGCCGCCGACGCAACTCAAGCATAGCTATACGGCGGACCGCCTGGTCGCCCAGGTGCGTGGCGTCGAATCGGCCGGCGACGGTTCCGGCGATCTCTATGAGAATCCGGCAGACGTCCTCAAGAGCCTGGCCAACCGCAGCCTCGGCCTGGTGGACGACGAGGACCTCGACGTCGAGAGCTTCGCGGTCGCCCACGCCAAGCTGGCCTACCTGCGTTTCGCCTTCGCGATCCAGGAGGCGAAGGACTCGCTCGACCTGCTCGCCGACCTGGCGGTCCAGTGCCGCTCGCAGTGCGTGTGGGAGGCGGGCAGACTGTATCTCCGCGTGTTGCCCTTCGCCACGCCGCCGGCCGTCGCCACGCTGTCGAAGAGCGTTATCGCCGCCGACAGCCTGGAGCGGTCGCACAGCGCTCTCGACGACGTCGTGACCGAGTACGTCGGTGCCATCCGCGAGACTTGTGTGGCCGACGAGCGCCAGCTCGTGGCGCGCGACGAGGAGGCCGAACTCCTCTACAGCCGGCGCACGGAGACCATGAGCCTGTGGGCCTATCAACGCGCGGGTTACGCTCAGGCGATCCTGGAGTTCTGGCTCCACCGCCGCTGCCGCATCTACGAGGACATCACGGTCGAGACCATGCTCACGAGCCTGGAGCTGGAGCGCCTCGACGCCGTCGAACTCGATTGGCCCGGGCAATTCGACGCCGGCCGCCGAGCCGTCGTGATGGGCGTGGACCACGCCGCAGGCTCCGGCCAGGATGGCCAGATCGACACCATCCGCCTCAGCCTGCGCGCCTCCGTGGGCGACGACTCCTGCGAGACGCAAGACGAGGAGCCGGTCATCGAGGACTGCGCCGAGACCTGCGAGACCGAGTGCCAGGAGCCGGCCGAACTGTTCTGCACGTCCTTCTGCGACGGTCAGTGCACCTCCTGGTGCATGCTGATCGACACAGCCGGCTGCGGATCCGAGGCGTGCGAGAGCGGCTGTGAGAGCGATGGCTGCGAGAGCGGTTGCGAATCGGGGGCCTGCGAGGCAGGCTCCTGTGAGAGCGACGGCGACATTGACTGGTGCGCCTTCGGCTTCGAGAGCGGCTGCCCGTCCGCCGAGGACGACTGTGCCTCCTGCCAGGTCTCGTGCATCATCTCCTGTATGAACGGCGGCGCCGAGGGCTGCATGACCAAGGCCGAGCAGGGCTGCGATACCTGCTGCCGCACGTACTCGTGCCAGACCTGTTGCCGAGTGTCTCCGGCTTCCGAGACGGGCTGCGGGGTAGAGACAGACTGCGATGGGGAAGAAACGGGCTGCGGGGTAGAGACAGACTGCGGTGGGGAAGAGACGGGCTGCGGGGCGGATACCTGTCAGATCTTCTGCATGTCCACCTGCGCAGTGGTGGGTTGCGAAACCGAGTGCGAAAGCGGCTGCGAGACCGAGTGCGAGAGCGGCTGCGAAACCGAGTGCGAAAGCGGCTGCGAGACCGAGTGCGAGAGCGGCTGCGAGACCGAGTGCGAGAGCGGCTGCGAGACCGAGTGCGAGAGCGGCTGCGAGACGAGCTGCGTCTCACAGTGCGAGCTGACGTGCGAACAGGAATGTGAACTGAGCTGTCAGCTCTGCAACGAAATCACCGTCGAGACCTAGGAGAGAGACGTGAACCCTGGTGCCACACCCCCAACCTGCAAGAGCGGCACCTGCACGCATCCGCAGATGCGACGGCAACCGACGTTTCCGTGCGAACCCGAGACCGTGGAGCTTGACCTCCGCGGCGAGAAGGCCGTCTTCGACGTGAACGGCCTGAAGCTGCTCGGTCCGCGCGACGCGCCGGCTCGCGCCAGGCCGAACTTCGCTCGCGTCGCTCCCAATATCTCAAAGCTCACGCTCGAAGTCACGCACCGCTGCAACCTTGGGTGCCGCTACTGCTTTGTCCGCGAACAATATGCCGATGACCAGGTGATGAGCCTGCGGATAGCGCAGACCGCCTTCAAGCGGCTCCTGCCGCGCGACCGCGACGTGGGCGTCGCCTTCTTCGGCGGCGAGCCCCTGATGGCCTGGGATCTCATTGCGCAATTCATGCCCTGGGCTGTCGGGGTCTGCTCCGAACGCCAGATCAAGCTCCCTAACGGCAAGACGCGCTCCCAACGCTGCCGCTGCCATGTCACCACGAACGGCACGCTCCTCAGCCCACAGCGAATAGAGTTCCTCCGTCGTTACGGCTCGTCGTTCATCATCTCGCTCGACGGACCGCGCGAGGTCCACGACCTCCAGCGGCCGTTCCGCCGGGGCGACGCCAGCTCCTACGAGGCGACGCTGAAGGCGCTCAAGCTGGTCGGCGCCGCCGGCCTCGGCAAGCACACCACGATCCGCGCCACCTACGACCTGGCCAGCATCCGCGATGCGGAGCCGACCTGGCTGGCCGAGCGCCTCGCGCACCTGGTCGGCCTGTGCCGCCTGGGGTGCGCCGTCAACGTCTCCGTCGAGCCGGCCTTCGCCTCGTGTGGCGACATCGCCTGCATCCGCGAGAACGCCGACGGCGAGCACGTGAAGCTCCTGGAGACTGCCTACTGGCTCGCCGCCGACCTCTACGTGCGCGAGCACCGCGCGGGCAGGCCGTTCAGGTTCTTCCACTTCGACAAGTTTCTCGAGCGCGTCCGCTCCGGCGTCGCCCAGCCGTCCGAGTGCGGCGCCGGCTACGGCGTGGTCAGCATCTCCCCGAACGGCACGATCTGCGCCTGTCACCGCGAGACAGGCACCGCCATCGGCCACGTGGACGATGGGATTGACGAGCTGGCCCGCGCCCCCTGGCTCGATAACCGCCTCTACGCGCGGCAGGGCTGCCTGAGCTGCTGGGCACGCTATCTCTGCGGCGGCGGCTGCCGGATGGACTCGCTCCTACACCTGAACGACATCCATCGGCCATGCCCCTGGGAATGCGACTTCAAGCAGATGATGATCCGCATCGCCTTATGGATCGACCGCCAGCTCCAGCGAGGCGAGGAATGAAGCCTGCGCCCACTGTCCTCGTCAACGGTTGCTTCGATGGCCTCCATCCGGGGCACCTCTTCCTGCTCGGCTACGCCCGCGCGCTCGCCGGACCCGCAGGCCGCCTCATCGTCGGCATCAACTCCGACAGCTACATTCGCAAGCGGAAGGCCCGCGAGCCGCATTACGCTGCGCGACGGCGCAAGGCGGCGCTCCTCGCCCTCGGCATCGTTGACCAGGTCGTCGTGTTCGGGGGTGATCCGTCAGGTCTCGTCGAACTCTATGCCCCCGACATCTACGTCCTCGGCGCCGAGTACCGCGACACCTATCTCGCACGCGAAGCCTGCCGCACAACGGGCACGCAGGTCGTCTTCATTCCGCGCGTCGGCAACTGGGCATCGAGGCTCGGCCCGAAAGGATGCTGTGAATGAGCCGCTATGCAGCCGTCCTCCGCGAGGCAGGCGCCCTCGGCGACACGATCTGCACATTCGCCGTCGCGGCCGTCCTGCGCGTCCGCTATCCCGATGCGCAGGTCGTCCACTTCGGCGTCGAGCAGTTCCGCCCCCTCATCGCGCTCAGCCCAGATACCCAGCACTTCGTGGCGACGAGCTTCGAGCGTCGGCGGCCACGCCGCGGGCCGCTCCGTCCCGCACTCTATCCCTACCTCGACTCAGGCCCAGTGCCGTTCCGCGACTACGTCCACGTCGCCGACTGCTGGGATGGCGACATGAGCCGGCGGGAGAATCAGAACTTCTCGCGGCCGCTGGCCGAATGGCATGGCCGTATCCGCTTCTACCTCGAGCACGCCGGCCTCTGGAGCGACGACCTCCCGCCCGAGCTGCTGTGCCCTCGAATCACCGTCCCGCCCGACGCGGCGGCCTGGGCGGAGGAGTGGCTCGCCGCCCATCGCACCGAGCGTGGCCACGTCGTCGGCCTCCAGCCCTTCTCGACGTCGCGGCATCGAGACTGGCCCCTCGTCAACTGGGTGGCGCTGGCCGGCAACCTTCGCGCCCGTGGACATGAGGTGCTCGTCTTCGACTCGCTCAGCGACCGAACGCGAGCCATCCCAGGCCTCCCATGTCTCGGCCTGCCCTACGACCGCCTGGCCGCGCTGGTCGCCAGGTGTGCATTCATGGTCACCCCGGACTCGGGCCTCTTCCATCTGGCAGCCGCCGTTGGCACCCCGGCCCTCGGCCTCTTCGGCCCGACCCTCGGCCAGGCCATCGCTCGCACCTACCCGCGCGCCCAGGTCATGCAGCGCAATGCGGGCGAATTCGACGCACCGCTCGGCTGCACTTACCCCTGCTATTGCCGCGGCTTCCGGGGCGCCGACCGCTGTCAGCAGCACTGCCGAGCCCTGGAGGCCATCGAGCCGCACCAGGTCGCTGACCGCGTGCTGGCCTCCCTGCCTGGGAGAATCGAGGCCGCCGCGGTGGTCGCTCCAGTCCGTCAGCCCAAACCGACCCGTCGCGCGGCCATCATCCGCACGGGCTGGGCGATCGGCGACGACCTCTGCCACATGCCCGTGGTGAGCGAACTCAAGCGGCGCTACGACCCGTGCGAGGTGACTGTCTGGTCGAGACCGCAGGGCCGCGAGCTGTGGGCCATGTGCCCCGGCTGCGACCACTGGCTGCCCAGCGGAGCTGGCATCGCTCCCCCGCGCGGTCGCTTCGACCCGACGCTCAACCTCTTCGACCCTGGTCTCCGCATCATGCGTGACCATCTGCTGCACAAGCCCGAGGATCAGTGGCACTCGATGATCGCGTGCTTCCTCATGGCCGCCGGCCTCTACGAGCCGCTCCCTCGGCAGGAGGCCATCGCTCGCTATAAGCCCCAGCTTCGCATCCCCGAGCACGCTCTTGCCTGGGCGGACGGCTGGCTGGCCGCCCGCGGCCTGAGTGGCCAGCGCGTCGTCGGCATCGCTCCTTTCGCCAATGAGCCGCGGCGGTCACTCGCGGCGCCCGTGGCAGCCGAGGCGATCCGGTTGCTCGCCGAGTGGGGTGTGGCCGTCGTCCACTTTGACCGTTCGGCGAGCCGCTCGGCGAGCTTCCAGGGCGTGGCAGCCCACGGCCTCTCGCTGTCGAGCTTCGCTGCCCTGGTATCGAAGCTCCACCTCATGATCGCCGTGGACAGCGGCCCCTTTCACCTGGCCGCGGCGGTCAACACGCCGTGCCTGGGGGTATTCGGCCCGACGCCAGGCGCTGCCATCTCCGAGTTCTATCCGCTCGCCAGAGTGCTCCAGAAACGGGCAGGCGAGTTCGCTGCTCCGCATGGCTGCCTCTATCCCTGCTGGCAGTGGGTCGAACGCGGGAGAGGCAACTGTCACCTGTGCCCGGCCCTGGAGGCCGTGAGGCCGCAGGAGATCGCCAACGCCGCCTTGCACGCTCTTGAGGAGATCGCGTCAGTGCAGAACGAGTTCATCCGCGCGGCCAGCGAACGTCGGCACGTCGCCCTCGGCCCAGGCTCCGATGGCCTCGCCTACATCGAGTATCTGCGCCAGGTGCACGGCCTGGACTACATGTCGCGCCGCCCCGAGTGGGACCGACAGGCGACGGCACTCGCGACTGCTCTCGGCGGCCTGAGCGGCGTACGGCTGCTCGACGTGGGCTGCACCGGCGGCCACATCACCGTGGCGTTCCTCGATGCGGGCGCCGACGTATACGGGATCGACGTCCTCGAGTGGCCCGTGGCCAACTGCCAGTATTCGCAGCTCGCAGGGCGCCTCCTTGTGCAGGACGTGCGCTCGATGACCCGCTTGCGCGACCACGTGTTCGACGTCGCGTGGGCGTGCAACTCTCTGGAGCACGTCCCTGCGGCCGACATCCCGCAGGCTCTGCGAGAACTGCGGCGCGTGCTGCGGCCTGGCGGCCTGCTCGTCGTTGCTCTCCCGAAGTGCCCTCTGCCAGGCCAGGCTCCGCAGCCTGACAGCAAGGTAACGCACGTGACCATCGTGCCGGTGGACCAGTGGCGGGCATGGGCGGTCGCCGAAGGGTTTGACCTCCAGTCTCTCCGCGCTCGCTCCGTCCACGCCGACCTCGACGGCTTCGCGCGCGGCTGCAACTGGGACCTGGTGGTCGGCCAGGTGCCGTTGGCCTCCGTAACGGTCACCGCCGATCCGCCAGCCTCGTGCGAGGCCGCCTCCGTCCCTGCTACGCCAGCGGCGGCCGAGAAGCGTCTTGTGATGACGATGGCCATTGGGCCAGAGCACGAGCGGCTGGCCACGTTGACGCACCCGACGATGCGAGCCTACGCCGAGCGCGTCGGCGCGGACTTCGAGGTCATCCGCAAGCTCTCGATTGCCCGTCATCCGTACTGGGAGAAGTTCCAGATCGGTCCCGCACTCGACCGTTACGACCGCGTGCTGTGGCTCGATAACGACCTGGTCATCCGGCCCACGTGCCCCGACCTGTTTGCTCTGGTGCCTGCCGACCGCATGGGCTGGCTCAACGAGGGGGTCATCGAGTCCCGCGTCGCTCAGATGCAGCAGACGGCTCAATTCTACGGGGAGCCGTTGCCCGGCCGCTGGAACGGCCGGGACTACTACAACGCGGGCGTGATGGTCGTCTCCCGTGCGCACCGCGAGCTGTTCCGCAAACCGGACCGCGAGAGCACGTGCTCGATGGCAGAACAGAGCTGGTTGAACCTGATGGTGCAGAAGGGCGGCGTGCCAGTCTTCGACCTTCCGCACGCCTACAACGCGATGACCATCGTCCCGATCTCGTTGGGCGATGCTCAGATTGTGCATGCCGCCGGCTGCCGAGGCCCCAGGCTCTTCGCTCGCCTGCGGACGGCCCTCGGCACGTGGCGGCAGGCGAAATGAGGGGCAGCCGCCGTGGGGCGACGCAGGTTGCCCCCAGGCGTGTCGCGAGCACGCCCTCTTGGCGGCGGCTACCC
>Ga0116146_1003295_pt1 | contig 13399 bp, 18 predicted proteins | sample AD_JPNHG2_MetaG_FD_89748 | JGI IMG/M metagenome (GOLD analysis project Ga0116146, IMG submission 89748) | Active sludge microbial communities of municipal wastewater-treating anaerobic digesters from Japan - AD_JPNHG2_MetaG | ecosystem: Engineered > Bioreactor > Anaerobic > Digestate | place...
CCCGGTGGCAGGCTTCTGTCGGGTGGACCGACATTACGGGAGAAGACGGCTATCGGATAAAGTGGGGCACTGCGCCGGATACGTACACCGCTTCGGCGGACGTCGCTGCCGACACTACGTCCTACACCATCACTGGGCTGTTGTTCGGGACAACGTACTACACCCGAACGTACGGATTGCTGGCCGGTGTCGAGCAAGAGGGGTCTGTCGAGCGGGTTCTGACACAGAACGACATCACGCTTGTGCTGAGCGGAGCGTCTGCGACGACTACTGCCGGGGCAATTTCGTACGGACTGTCGCGCACAGCGTCGGGGCAGCTTGTTACGGTGTCCCCCGGGGCGATAGCTACCGCGCGAACGCTGGCTCCCACGGGAGCGGCGATTACAGCACAGACCGGAGCGCTTGCGGTCAACACTTCCGGCGGAGTGACTGCGGCGCTCACTGGAGCCGAGGCTACCAGTAGTGCGGGGACGGTATCTGAAGGGCTGTCGCTTGCGCTTACCGGACTCCAGATCACGGCGACTCCGGGGTCTGTGTCTGCGTCGTCGAGCCAAGGGGTCACGATTACGCTATCGGGACAGGCGGCTACCGCAACGGCTGGGAGTTTGTCGACGGCACGAGCGGCGGCGCTGTCCGGCACTGTGGCGACCATGTTGCCCGGTAACGTCGGCATGCCCGGCAACGCCAATCCCGAGTTTGATCTTCTCGCGGCTATCTGCCGCCTCGCTCCTCGTGGCACGCGCCTGTGGCGGGCGTGTCGGGCTGCGGGATACCCTGTTAGGTGACATATGGCTATTACCACGCGCGACGGACTGATTGACGCGCTTGCGAACAACTCGTCGCGTATCGTTATCGATAAGGCGTCGCTCGCAAACGCGGCAGCTGGGCAGTACTTCAGCCTCTGGACAGCGACAGGAGTGCCGGGGGCGGGTTCGGCCCCCGGAGCAGCGGGAAACCCGACCAGCGCAACTACCGGCGCAATGGGGTTCACCAACCAGACCGCGCCGGCGACGAGCTATATCGCGTGGCTATCAACACTGGCCGGGAACAGCGCGACGAACCTCGAGATTCACGACCGCTTGGCGCACATGGGAGGGCTGTCGGGTACGGTGACGACGTCGCAGGGCGCGCTGAGTCTTGTTACGAACTCTCCGGGGGCGGACCGACTCGGTGATGCGAACTACTCTGATGTGCAGTGGTGGCTCGAGGTCTACACCGCACTCGGAGCGACGGGTGTCAACGCTACGGTTGCCGTCGAGTACAACGACGCATCGACAGGTAACCTCGCGGCGATTGCACTGGGGGCTACACCCCGACAAGGGCGGCTGTACCCCTGCGTTTCGGCGTCTGCAGGAAAGTTCATTCGAGCTGTGACGGGCGTTACGCTTTCAGCCACGACGGGAACTGCGGGCAACTTCGGGATTACCGCGACCCGCCCGCGCACGATGGTGTCGATGCCGCTACTCAACAAGGCAGAAACCTACGATTGGGCGCAGCTCGGGTTCCCGAACGTGCCCAACGATTCGTGTCTGATGATGCTGATGTACTGTTCGACAACGTCGACCGGTACGGTGCGCGGGCAAGGCAAGCTCGCACACGGGTGATCTGTGGCAGTTACGTTCCCGCAAACTGACCTCCCGCGCAGCGTAGGTGGAGGCCGCGACGGGTGGGACGGCGGGGCCGGCGCGCTGCTGCTTGACGACTACTTCGTCACCACTTCTGACGTTACCGTGGCACTTACTGGCGCTGTTTCGGCGGCACAAGCGGGTGCGCTATCGCCGACGTTGTCGAGTGTACTCACGCCCTCTGTAGCAACGGCGCTTGCTGGGTCTATAACGCCGGCGTTTTCTTACACCATGTCTGGGCAGTCGGCTCCCGCGGGAGCCGGCACGCTCGTCTTTACGCGCAGTCTGACCCTCGTCGGTACTTCGGCTCCCGCGGGAGCCGGCACGGTCGGCTATGCGGTTGCTTACGGCGCGCTTGGTACGGGACTTAGCGCGCAAGCTGGAACGATTACGTACTCGGCTGCAGCCGCTGGCGTAACGGTGACGTTGGCTGGACAACAGGCAGTAGCGTCGGCGGGCGCACTCGCGGTTCTCCGCGAAGTCGCGCTCGTGGGAGCGGATTGCACCGCAGCGCCGGGCACCATAGAGGCGACAACGCCTGTTGTGACGGGAGTTCGGGCTGCGTACTACGACGCACGGCATCGTTCTGCTGGGTTTGACCTGTCCGGGCGGCGACAGCGTTTCTGGTCATCTCGCTAAATGGTTCTTGACATGCGAGTTTTTCAACGGTACTGTGTAGTGAGCACTCACATTGGAGGTGTGCGATGTCTCTGAAGGAAGATTTTTCGATCGGTCGTTTGACCCTCAACGGGCAGACGAACGACGGCACGCCGATCGGTCCGCTGTTCGTACGATCGCAAACGGTTACTCCGACGTCCGTCGGGGCGGCAACCGTGTCGGTCCAGACAGCTACGGTTACAGGCGTCGCCGCAGGCGACCTCGTGATCGTCAACCCGGCGGCTACCGGTAACGCAACAGCAGTCGGCGCGGCGTATGTGTCGGCGGCTAACACGGTTTCGATTCAGTACATCAACCCGACGGCCGGCTCTCTGACGCCGGGTGCGGGGACGTACAAGTTCATCATCATTCGTCCGTAACACCATGATTCTTCCCCAGCCCACTGAGGAGCAACTTCGCGCGATGTTGGCCTTGAGCCAGCACCCACAGTTCTCCATATTCGCCGCGTATTTGCGCGAAGCAGAGGGCCAGATTCTCGATTCTCTCGTCGGAGCTACCGACACGGCGAAGATGCACCGGTGGCAAGGTTCTGCGCAGACTATCCGCGCGGTATCTGATGCCTTCGGCGCCGCATCCGCTGCCCTTCAACGCATGTCTCAAGGACGGTTATGAGCAACCTGCCAAGGCAAGTGAAGCAACAAGTCGAAGAAGCCAACCGCATGCAGGCGGAAGCCGCTGCAACTTCTTCGCCGGACTCGGAATCGCAAACCGGTGAGCCTTCCGGCAATGCCGATACCGTACCGAACCCTTCGATTGCTGCGCCGGTACAACCGGACGCCGCGGCTTCTTCGACGCCTCCTGCGACTCCTGCGGCTGCTGAAGACTTTCAGCACAAGTACCGCACGATCCAAGGCATCCTGTCGAAAGTGAGCGGCGAGCGTGATCGCGCTCGACGGGAAGTAACTGAACTCGAGGGGAAAGTCGACTCCCTCTCCAAAGCCGTGCAACATCTGCAGAGCCTTCTGCAGCAAGCGCAGTCGCCGCAGTCTTCATCCCGCAAGCTTGTTTCGGACAGCGAGGTTCAGGAGTTTACGCCTGAGTTGCTCGATGTCGTCGGGCGCAAAGCGATGGAGACGCTTGGACCATACTTGCAGCAATATCAGCAAGTTATCCAACAGCAAGCGGCGCGGATCAAGGAGCTTGAGGACAACGTGTCCGGGGTCGCAGAAGCGACGACGGATGTCCGCACAAGCACGTTCCTGCAATCCCTCGCTTCGATGGTGCCCGACTGGGAGGCGGTTAACTTCGACCCCGGTTTTGCCGAGTGGCTGCTGATGCTCAACCCCTCTACGGGGGCGTCGTTCAAGGATGCTTTCGACGACGCGTGCGAACGGCACGATGCCACACGGGCCGCATGGTTCTTCAACGCGTACAAGGCGTCTCGCGCACCGGCTCCCACGCCGCTTCCGCCTCCGCCTCCTATCTCCGAGCTGGCCTCTCCGTCTACACAGGGGTCGTCCATTCCGCGCGCCCCTGAGAAGTCCGGGCGGATGTGGTCGGAAAAAGCGATTCGCGAGTTCTATCGCGATAAGTCACTCGGAAAGTACGTTGCGAACCCGGCGATGGCCGCGCAGCTCGAGCAAGACATTTTCAAGGCTCAACAGGAAGGCCGCGTAACGGCCTGATTGCTAACGCAAATAGGAGCAGAAAATGGCTTATCCCCTTGCCGCAGGTATGCCGAACTACTCGGGTACCTTCATTCCGACCATCTGGGCGGGCAAGCTGCTGGAGAAGTTCTACGACGCCAGCGTTGTGCCGCAGATTTCCAACACCGACTACGAGGGTCTGATTTCGGCGCAGGGCGATACGGTGAACATCCGTACCGTCCCGAACGTGACGATCCGCAACTACTCCGCCGGTCAGCCGCTGCAGGTTGAGCGCCCCGACTCCCCGATGGTCACTCTGAACATCGATCAGGGTCGGTACTTCAACCTCGTGCTGGACGACGTGATGGAGATTCAGTCCGACATCAACCTGATGAACACGTGGTCGTCGGACGCGTCCGAGCAGCTCAAGATCAACATCGATACGTACGTTCTTGCGAACGTCGCCGTCGATGTGGCGGCGGTGAACAAGGGCGCGACCGCCGGTCGTCTCAGCGCGAACCTGAACCTCGGCGCAACGGGTGCGGCGGTTCAGCTCACCAAGGCGAACATCATCGACAAGCTGCTCGAAATGGGGCAGGTTCTCGACGAACAGAACGTCCCGGAAACGGGTCGCTGGGTTGTGATGCCCGCTTGGGCGATTCGTCTCCTGAAATCTTCGGATATCAAGGATGCGTCGCTGACCGGTGACGGCGCTTCGCCGCTGCGCAACGGCCGGGTCGGTATGATCGACCGGTTCACGTTGTACTCGAGCAACCTGCTGCCGCGCTACGTCGATACCAACAACCCGTTCGACATCATTGCTGGGCACAAGGTCGGCCTGACGTTCGCGACGCAGATCACCAAGACTGAGACGCTTCGGTCCGAGTCGACTTTCGGCACGCTGATGCGCGGGCTGCAGGTCTTCGGTATGAAGGTCGTCAAGGGCGACTCGCTCGTTCGTCTGTACGCCTACGCATAAGGAGCACACCACATGGCTACCAATGACCTGACCGTCGCCTCCGGTTACGAGGCCGTCGCTTACCAAGGCTACAACTTCGTTGTGGCCGAGAAAGTGGTGAGCGCCGCAACTCTGACGAACAAGGCGGCTACCGATACGATCGACGTTCTCGATATCCCGGCCAACAGTTTCGTCATCGTCGCGGGCGTGGAGGTTATCACTGCGGACACGACCGGCTCTTCGCCGACGCTGTCGCTCGGTGACAGCTCGAGCGCTACGCAGTTCCTCAGCGCCTCGTCCAACCCGAAGGCGTCCGCCGGTACGGTGGTGACGTCAGCCGCTACTACGTGGAAGTTCTACAAGACCACGTCGCCGCTGCGCGTCACCATCAACACGGCTGCGCTGACGAACGCCGTGTTCCGCGTGTTCGCGTACATCGTGCGCGATACGGGCAATACGGCTGTCGAGGTGTAATGCCGACCGGACGGGGCTTCGGCCCCGTCCACACAGGAGAAGAAAGTGGGACGATATCTCAAGCACATGCCGACGGGCGAGGTCTACGGGTTCAACCCGACGCTTGCCGAACGCGGCGATATGATCGAAATCGACGCACTGCCCGGAGCCGAGGCCGAAGTTATTGTGGAGGCGCCGGTGTCGAAAACGAAGCCGCGCAAGACCTCTCCGGTTGTGGATGCACTGAACGAAACGCCTGATGGGTTTGCTGCGCAGCCGTGACTCCTGCGGACGTCATCGCGAGTGTTCGCGTTCTCACCAACGATAACGACCCCGTCGATTATCGGTATGAGGACGCGACTATTCTCGACTGCGTCAATCGTGCGCTTCGGCGTATGGCGACGCTGCGTCCCGATCTGTTCGTAACAACGAGCGAGCTTACGTGTGTTGCGGGTGTCGAGCAGGAAGTTCCCAACTATGGGCGCGTGGTTCAGGTCTTCGGCGTGAAAGACGCGGGGGCCGTGGTCGAGACGAGCCGAGAGCACATGGACGCGTACTTTCCCTCTTGGCGGGCAGCCGCTGCCGGAACCGCGGTCAATTGGATGCGGCATAGTCGCAACCCGTCCAAGTTTTTCGTGTACCCGCCGGCTTCGTCAGGGCAAGTTCTCGACGTCGAGTACAGCACCGTTGATGCTGTGTACGATACGAACACGCCTATCCCGCTGGCGGCAGAGTACCTGCCTTCGCTCGTTGATATCACGGCGGCAGAGGTGGAGTGGGCGGACGACGAGTATGTCCTCACGCCTCGTGCGGAGGGGTTTTACAATCGAGCCGTGCAGGCGCTTGCGGCGCAAGCGCAGACTAGGCAGAACATGGATACGGAGGCTGGTGGCGGTGCTCCTGCCATCGTGGACTAAGTGGCGGACATACTCTTTTCCGATGTTGTTCCAGACGTACAGATTCTCGCCCCAAACTGCCCACAGCCCCTCGTTGTTGGTATGTTGCGGCAGTCTGCGCGACAGCTCTGCGCCGACTCGTCGGTGTACCAATACCACGTCAGCTTTCCGTTCGTCGATGGGACGCACAGCTACTCGCCCACGCTTCCTGCAGGAACCGAGGTAGCCCGATACATATCGGTATCCCACGGGGTTCGCCTTCTCGAACCAGCAACGCTTGCTGAGTTTTTCTCGTACGACGAGGAATACCCTTTTCTGCAGGGGATTCCTACGCACTACGCTACCGAAGAGTTCTCCTCTCTGAAGTTTTACCCGGTGCCGGATGCGGACGCGGAAGCGGAGGCGTCGTGCATCGTATTTCTCGCGCTGTGCCCAACCAACACCGCTACTGGGCTGGATCAGGACGTGTTTTCTCGATACCGCGAAGGTATCGTTGACGGCGCAGCGGCGCGGCTGATGGCGCAGCCTGATAAACCTTGGAGCAATCCGCAGCTGTCGGGCTACTACGCTGGGCGGTACCGGGCAGCGGTCAAGAACGCTTCTGGGCAAGCGTTGCGAGGGCGGGTCGGGGTGGAGGCTCGCATCAAACCTGTGTGGTTCGGGGTCTAAATGACGTACAAATTTTCCAACTTTGCGCGCTCAACCCTTGCGTCGTCGATCAACAACGTCGTAACGACGTTGTCCGTTGCGTCAGGGGACGGGGCCAAGTTTCCGAACCCGGGCGCGCCCGAGAAATTCATGATTGTTGTGACGAACAATCTCGGACAGCGCGAGGTTATGCGCGTAACTGCACGGGCTACGGACACGTTTACCGTCGTTCGCGGACAAGAGGGCACGGCGGCGATCGCGTTCAACGCTGGCGATCGTGTATCACACCGGCTTACCGCGGGAGCTATCGACGCGGCTTTCGGCGGGGCTATCCCGTCCGCAACCGGGCAGGCCGGTAAGCTCATAACTTCCGACGGCACGACGGCGTCGTATTCGGACACGCTTGCCGGCCCGCTTACGCTGTCGTACGCGTCGCCCGTCTTCACACTGAATGCGGCGGCTTCGGGTCAGACCCGGTACAGCCGGTATCGCACGGCCGGCACGACCCGGTGGGAAACCGGGGTGAACGGCACCGCTGAATCCGGCGCGAACGCCGGTTCTGACTTGGTCGAGGTCGGGTACTCGGACGCCGGAGCGCTGCTCGGAACGTGGAAGTCGGTATCTCGGGCAACGGGAAGGCGCACTTATGTGGTGGCTCCCACGGGAGCGGGCACCGCGGTTGATTTCCAGATTCCCCACAACAGCGCCCAACGCGTCCGCGCGTACAACAGCGATGCCGGAAACGGGGCGCTGGCTGGGTTCGCTGCTGAGACGAATGACGGGCAGCTCCGCGTAGATGCGTCTTCTACCGCGCTTCGCTCGCTCATCGGTATCGGCGCATCGATCGGCTGGACGGGGGGCGGAACGACGGTGTTCGGGTCGTTTTCCGCGTCTACAGTCGAGTTCTGGTACAACAACACGGTGTATGTGCGGCTCACCGGCGGGAAGGTCGACATTCCTCTCGGCTCCGGCGCGCTCACGCTCAATGCGCACATTACCCGGGCGATGCTCGGCGCGATTGCGTTACGTTCGTCAGCCGGCAGCACTTCGGTAGGGGCGCACGGAGGAACCCGCGCTCCTGATTGGTGGCAGATTCGGTACCGGTTGAAGAACGCCGTGCAGGGGTATGCCGTAGGCGATATCGCCAACGCTGCGCCGACTGGATCGACGAACTGCGCCATCGCGCGGTTTGATGCCACGAACGCGTACTTGGTCCAACAAAGCGGGAGCATAGCCGTACTGAACGCAAGTACAGGCACGGCGACTACGCTCACATCAACAGACCTCGAAGCGTACATTATGTGCGGGTGGCTGTAGTGCGACGACAACGCGGAGAGATTTCCATGCACATGACTGATTTTCAAGACGCACTGAAGCACCTTCCTTTCGTCCTTGCTACGGGAACACAAATCCAAATGTCCGGGCAACGCATACTCGAGGCTGTGCTTATCGCGGTGATTGCCGCATTGGGGTCGGGCTACGTTACATCGAAGCAACTCGAAGCGCAATTTACCGAGTTCAAGACGGCGGCGCTCGAGGAACGGAAGCGGGTTAGTGGCGAGATAGCTGAGCTTAAGCAGCAGACTCGCGAACTTCGCGACATTGTTATCGAACTGCGGGCGGCGCAGATGAGGAAGCCGTAGTGGCAGACGTTATTGGCTTCCTTACCCGCGTATGGGACTTCATTGATGGCCGCGGGGTCGTTCGTCGTGCAGTTCTCGGGGTGGCGATATGGATGACGTGGCGGGTCAGTGTGTGGGCGATGGGGTTTGCGGAGACGTCCCCGCGGCCGGGCATAGACATCGCCGCGATAATTGCGGCCGTTACCGCGCCCGTTACGTTGTTTGCGGGGAGCGTGTTCAAGGGGTACCTTGAGTCGAGGGGAACGTGAACCTTTCCGACCACTTCACTCTTGCTGAGATGACCATTAGCGCGCAGGGCGAGCGGGCTGGGCTTGACAACACCCCCGGACCGATCGAAATCGCGAACCTGCAGCGCGTGTGTCGGCTTCTCGAAGACATCCGCGGGTACCTGCGGTATCCGATAGTGATCCTCAGCGGGTACCGCAGCGCGCCGGTAAATCGGCTTGTAGGCGGGTCCAAGACGAGCGCACACATGGATGGACTTGCTGCGGATTTCATTTGCCCTCGGTATGGGACTCCGTTTGAGGTGTGCCGCCTCATCGCGATGGAGCGTAAGTTCGACTACGACCAGCTCATTCATGAGCACGCGTGGGTGCACATCGGTCTGCGGAACGACGACAAACCAAATCGTCGCACGAACCTTACGAAAGGCCGTAGCGGCGGTTATATTGACGGACTGGTGGGAGGATGATGTGCTCAACCCGTGGTTGTGGCTCGGCGGAATGGCTCTTGTGGTTACCTGCCTATTCAGTGGCTATCAGTATGGCAAGCGCGTCAGCGATGGTGAGCATGCTCTTGCGATGCAGGATGCCATCGTCAAAGCTGATGCGGCTGTACGTGCAGAACTTGACCTTGCGCAGTCGCGCGTCGATGCCCTCGCAGAAGCAAATGCGTTTCATGCGGCCCGTGCCGCTGAAGCTCGTCGTCGGGTAGCTCCGAAAATCGTGGAGATAAGCAATGCGCCTCCTGTTCCTCTCGATTGTAAGTACGATGATCTGTGGGTGCGGATCGACTCCGCCAATTCCGCAATCAACGCCGAAACCGGTGGTGCTGCCGCCCCCGGTGGAGTGCGTGACGGCGTGCCCGCCGCTTCCCCAACGGTCCCCGTCGGATACGAACTTTCCGGCGTTTCTCGAGCGGGACCGCGCAGCGGTGCGGGACTGCTACCTTCTGCACAATACGTGCGTTAAGCGACTGACTACGAAGGAGTATTGACATGGCGAAGATGCCCCCACAGTTCGAGAAGTCCAAGAAGGACAAGTCTTCCGACAAGAAGCACAAGATGAAGGAGGGTTCTCGGAAGGAAGAAATGATGGACAAGCTCTACGGGAAGGGCTACGCCAAGGGCGGTAAGGTCAAGAAGGGCTGCTGAGTGCCGGCTACGAAAATAACCCGGTTTGGTGGAATGGCGCCGCGGTATGCGCCAAACGTCTTGCCGGACAACTTCGCGCAGTACGCCTTGAACTGCAAGGTGCACTCGGGCGCGATCGTGCCTTATCGGCAATCGCGGTTCCTGTTGGACGCGCCGGTTGCCGGGGCGCAGTCGATGTACCCGATGAAGACCGATACGGCGCGGTACTGGTTGATGTGGACGTCAGACGTCGACGTGACCAAGAGTCCCGCAGCGGACATCGGGACCGGGCGCATCTACTACACGGGCGACGGCGTACCGAAAGTGACGGACTTCAATCGAGCGACGTTCGCTACGATTTCGCATACGACGGCGATCAACTACTCGACTTTGGTCACCGACGACGAGTCCACGGTCGAGTGTACGGCAACCTGCACGATTACGCTGTACAACACGCCGGCCGACGGGTACGCCGTGCTTGTTTCGAACACGTCCGCGTCGGGTACGGTTACGGTCAACGCACCGGGCGGGTTCACGATCGACGGGGGCGCATCGACCACCGTCGCTGCCGGGGTTGCGAAGCTGTTCAAGTTCGCGGGGTCGACGAGCTACGCGTCGTCGATTCCGTCGACGTTCCCTTACGACTACCAAGAACTCGGCGTGGCCGCTCCCGTGGGAGCGCTCACAGTCGATTACGACATCCTTGCGAAATCCGGAGCGTATACGGTCGTAGGCGCGGACGCGGGCAAGACGATCGACTGTTCCACTACGCCGTGGACGCTGGGGCTGACAGCTGCCGCGACGCTCGGGGCCGACTTCATGTGCGTGGTGAGGAACAAGGGGACGGGCGATCTGACTGTCGACCCTAACGGTACCGAACTCATCAACAACGCAACAACGCTGATTATCAAGTCCGGTGAAGTCGGCGTTATCGCGTGCAACGGTACGGCGTTCGCAGCGACGGTACTGACTACGGGATTCAAGGCGTGGGTATACACCTACGTAACCGCTTGGGGGGAAGAGTCCCCGCCGTCGCCGGCCAGCAACACGCTCGTCCACACGTCGGGGCAGCGCATGCTCGTTTCCGGGCTTCCGTCGTCTTGGACGCTGCCGAGCGATACGCGGACGCGGTATTCGGCGGTGCGGCTGTACCGCACCAACACCGGCACGACAGGGACGTTTTACCAGCTCATCGCGGAGCTGCCTCTGCCTGTATCCGGGGGTAACTACACCGACGCGACGAAGAATACAGCCTTGGGTGTGGTGCTTCCTTCGGACGAGTGGGAGCCTCCGCCCGAGGACATGATCGGCGTCGTTACGATGGCGAACGGCATGATGGTCGGCTTTCGAGAAAATTCGAACGTGCTGTGTTTCGCCGAGCCGTACCAGCCGCACGCGTGGCCGGTTACCTATCAGTACCGCACGGATGCGAAGATCGTTGCGATCGGCGCGCTTGGGAACAGCGTCGTGGTTACGACCGACGGACGGCCCCACACCGCGACGGGCAACCACCCTGCGTCGATTACCGTCGTGCCCGTCGATCTGCCATACCCGTGCCTGTCGAAACGCGGGCTCGTGAACATGGGGACGTCTATTCTGTACCCGTCGTACGAAGGGCTGGTGTCCGTCGCCTCGGGGGCACCACAGCTCGCGACGGTCCAGACGCTTACCCGCGACGAGTGGTCGAGTTACTACCCCGACACGATGCAGTCCGTGTTCTACGACGGTAAGTACTACGGACAGTTCACTACGCCGGGAGGCGAAAAGGGCGTTATCGCGTTCCAGCCGGGCGGCAAGGCGGACAGCCCTGCGCTTTTCCTGCGGCTGAATGTGCTGTTTGACGCGAGTTACTCGGACCTCGCGGATGGTGTTCTCTACTACACGTACGGGGACCAGATTTACCAATGGGACGACCCCGAGGCGTCATATCTCGTGCAGGACTGGTGGAGTAAGGAGTTCGTCTATGATCGACCCGAAAATTTTGGAGCGGCTAAAGTCGTGGGGGACTTCGCTACAGACGATGTGGACGCTCAGAACCAAGCCATTATTGACGCAAACGCTGCCATCGCTGATGAGGAAGGGTATCTCGGCGATACAGAACTGGGTACGCACGAGGTAGCCGGCGACGTGCTCGAAGAGCTGGTAACCGGGGCCGCGCGGGTGCTGTTCAGCCTGTATGTCAAGGGCGACCTGTACTGGCAGCGGTTCGTCTCGACGGACCGGGCGTTCCGGCTTCCGGCGGGGTACAAGTCGGACCGGATTTCGTTTCGCGTGTCGGGGAACGTCCCGATCCGTGGGATTCTCGTTGCCCCTACGCCGGCGATGCTGGCAACGATAAGCGAGTCATAATATGGCGCGACGCGACTTCGTCTCTATCCCTGCGGTTCCCGACGACATCAAGCAACAGTTCCCCGGGCTTGCGGCGCATCTCAGCGTTCTCGGCGAGAACATCGAGTTGCTCGCCGGTTTGCGAGGTGCGTCGGACAACTACGCGGTATTGAAGGGGGATGTCGCGGTCGCGTATCCGGCATCTGTTACTGCAACAGCATCTAGCGTACAATCCGTAATCGACGATTTGACGCGGCTTCAGACGACAGTGAGTACTCTCCTCGCTGTACTGAAGAGCAACTAAGGAAAGGACCGAACATGGCGAATACCTCGAGCCGCTTCTCCCCGATGCCGGAAGTCGATCGTCGCGCTGCGGTAGGAATAGACGACCAAGGCTATCTCAGCGGCGCCCGGCTCCCGCAAGGGAACTTCTTCGGTAGTGTACTGAGCGACGATACGTCAACGTATCGCTCTGCGCACCGCTACTTTGCTGGCACTGCCAAGGATGTGGGTGGCACTATGATTTCAGCGATGGGGAACAAATATACTCCGATCGGACAAGCCGAGGTCGACAAAGTCCGTAACGCAGGTGACATCAACTCAGTGTTGATAACTGGTTACGAGAACAACATCGCCAACCTCTCGAACACGTATGACCACGCCCAGAACCAACTCATCAACAAGGTCCGCGAGTTGATTGCCCAACTCTCGTTCAAAGATCCGACGCGCAACGCTGCAATTCAACAGCAGATTCAAAACCTGCAGCGTTCTTGGGACCCACAAGCCGGCACGTTTAGTGGTTACGATCCGAAACTCAATCCAACTTACTTCCCAGATCATGGGGCTAGTCCACTCAACCACCCGAACACTGGCGGAATGGCTAGCACGATGGGCGGCATCCCAACAGCGGATTACCTCAGTGGCGCTCGACTCCCGCAAGGGAATTTCTTCGGTAGCGTACTGAACGACGATACGTCAACGTATCGCTCGGCGCCGAAAGGCGCGATGACGCTACCCACTGCGACGAAGATGGGTAGCCAAGCGCGGCTGAAGTCCGGGACTTCCGGAGGGTCCAGCGCGGGCGCGGGCGCGCTCGGGACGGGGATCGAGCTGTCCTTGCTCCCGAAAGAGGTGCAAGACGCGATCGCGAAGAATCCGGCGTTGTACAAGCGCAGTATCACACCGGCAATGGACCGAGCCCATGGGCGGACCTTCAACCTGGGCAGCGAGGAC
>Ga0116146_1003296_pt1 | contig 13388 bp, 10 predicted proteins | sample AD_JPNHG2_MetaG_FD_89748 | JGI IMG/M metagenome (GOLD analysis project Ga0116146, IMG submission 89748) | Active sludge microbial communities of municipal wastewater-treating anaerobic digesters from Japan - AD_JPNHG2_MetaG | ecosystem: Engineered > Bioreactor > Anaerobic > Digestate | place...
GGCCTGTGCCCAAAGACGGCACAAAAGCGTCCTAAACAACGATTTCATACACGAAAACGCCAGCTTTAACCATCACAACAACGAACATGGCATCGTCTGCGAGGGGAGTGGGGAAGGTCTAACTGCGTGGCTATTGACATTGGGCCGGTGTGCCACTAAAATTGTCCGTCGTTGCGTTTTCTACTCGCTAAAGGAGCGTGGTGCAGAATGAGTAGTGTCATTAAGAAACGAAGAAAAAAAATGCGTAAGCATAAATACGAGAAAATGCGTAAAAAGATGCGCCACGAACGTCGAAAACGCGGTAAGTAGTTCGCCCCACATGCTCGGCCTGGAGCCAATTGCTGTCATTCACCAGGTCTGATTGCGCTTTTAGCTTCTCTTTCAGTGATATTGTTCTTATCATCTTCTGTCCGATGCAGCGGTGTGCCATGGGATTGAGTGCTAGGTTTGCTTATGCTTTAACGCTTGTGTCATTGTTGCTGGCGTTTCCTATCGATACCACAGCCCAGCAGCCTCAGCCAGCCAGTCTAAGTATCGACATTCCCAGTGACCTTAAAATTGAGGTGGCCGCGCTTTTTACCGCAGTACGTCGAGGCGATACTGAAGCCACTACACTGATGCTGGAACGTTTGATCAGCGCCAAAAAAGACCACAACATTCACAATCTTACGACTGTGGCAGCCGGCGTAATCCCACGCGCCCAAAAGGTCTTTACAGGCGCCATTGAGTGCAATCAAATAATGGGCCTGATAGTCCAGTTGGCTCCAGATCTGCCACAGGCTCATTTTGCCTTGGCCAAGGCCAGATTGTTATATGGGTTTTCAGGGGTTGGGCAGGCCTTATTGTCTGTATTTGATGGGCTTTCAGTGTGGGCATCCAATCCAAAGGCCTGGGTGATAGGCGGTGCTAACGCCTCGTATTATGTGTTTGGGGCCCTTGTCGTTTCGATAATTATCAGCTCATTGTTATCCCTGCTGAAAGTCAGGCGCGAGATCCTTCACGATATTGGAGACCTGTTTCCAGGCGGTGAAAAAGGGGCTAAAACAGCCTCAGACATTAAAAAATCCAAGGGTTTTTTTGCCAGGTTTCGTCAATTCATTTTGTCTGGTCTCCACATTGCTGTCGCCTTGCTATTACTGGTTTTGCCCTTTATGGCTGGCCTTGGGATTCTTGGAAGTGTACTGCTGTGGAATCTAATAATCCTAAGGTATTCCCGCAATGCTGAAACATTTTCGGTGTTTTTTCGGTTCTTTCTTACAGCCGCGCTCCCAGTCCTGGTCTCAATCGTCGTGCTGCCACAACAATTTGATAAGGCAGTCGGACCTGCGATGCACAGCTGTCTTTTAGACTACTGTCAACCAAACGAGGTTGCGATTATTGAAAAAGCCGCTCAGGCAAACCCTCAAGAAAGCTCGTATCGAATCGCGTTGGCCCTGCATGAGTTCCAGCAAAATCCCAAGTCAGTTAAAGCAATAGACGCAGCTTTGGCTCATCTGGGCATGATCCAGGGGGATTGGACTGGAAACTCACAAACGCTGCAGGGCAATCTGCTTTTAGCAAGGGCGTTTTACGCTTGTGAAGGGGAAGTACCCAACAGGGATGATTTGGAAAAGGCTTCGGCGGCTTACGCTGAGGGGCTGAAAAGGTGGCCTTCCTCGCCAGCTGCTGGCCGGGGGGCGGCTTTGACGGCTGGCTTTCTGGGGGACAGGGCGCAGCGTGACCGGCTGCTGGATTCTTTGCTGGCCAACACTGAAACAGGTGAGCTGGAATATGTTGCCAGAATCAAATCACTTACCAGCGATTTATCACCATGCTCATCAAGGGCTGATATTTTGGCCGAGTTGGAAAACCCAGACTTTCGCTCGCCGTGGTTCTTCTTTTCTGGCTTGAATTTGTTTGACTTCCCTAAAGTCCTGCCATACGGCGGATTGTTGGAAGGGCGGATCCCCCCATTTGTACTATCCTTGGCGTCACTGGCCCTAATGCTGCTAGCCGGCGTATTTCTTTCGTTTAGGAAGCACTTAAGTCCAGCAACAAGATGCCCCAAGTGCCACGATGTATCTTGCCGGATGTGTAATATTAATGCATCAGGATATGACTATTGCCCGTCGTGTCTGCTTGAACAGGTCAGGCCAGCCTTTATTGACTCCAAGGATTTGGCAGCGCATCGCGAGCGCAAGAAAATATTTGACGGTCAGTTTGGCTTTTTACGTTCCGTTTTTGCTATCGCAGTCCCTGGAAGTGGCCAGATTTTGGTTGGAAGACCGATTCGAGGGGGATTGATGCTTTTCTTGCTTGGCCTTGTTATTTCAATGCTTTGGTCTCCTGGGGTGCCGATTACTGATATTACAACTTGGGCAGGGCTTGACTCTGGCACCTTGCCTTGGTTGCCTCCAGTTTTGCTTATAGTCGTGTATTTCTGGTCGGCGATTGATGTCTGGTTTGCGAAGTCTGCCAGTGATAATTTCTAAGTGGAGGTAGATTCGGCCATGGAAAGTTCGCATACTCCACCTTTTGTCCGGGCACTTTATGATGCAGCGCAGTCTGGCGGCCACCAGGTACTTAAAGTTACTGATAGTTCTGGAAATGATTCTTGGTTTCGTGTAAATCGTGGGCGCGTTATCGAGATTTGTCACAAAGCAAGTAATGATGACGCCATGTTAGAACTGCTTGTTCGAAGCTCGTTGATGAAAGGCACTGTTGCCGAGACGTTGAAACGAAAATCACTAAACAAAGGAAAACCAATTGATGAACTGGTTGTTGACTCCAAGATAGTCTCCAGGTCCACCATGCAGCAGATAAAAGATTCTCTTAACATAGAGGCCGTCTTGGAGGTGTCGTTGGATTTTGACGCCTCGGTTTCAGAAATTACCGACGATGCCTTAGGGGGTCAAGTTGGGAGTTCATGCTCGCTGGCCATCCCTCATCTTTTGAAAGAAGCTATGAGGCGAGCTGGTGAACTGCCGGAAATCAAACAGTTTATCCCGGCAGATGATATGGTTTTTTCGAAGGCTCACCACCACACAGGTAGAAATCCCAAATGGGAGGATTTGAATTTAGGCCACCTGGAAAGGCAGGTTTATTTTTACGTTGATGGATTTCGAACTGTTGCCGAGGTGGCCAACATCACCTGTCAACCAATGCATGTTGTTCATAGGGCCTTGGTTTCATTGATTAAATCTAGGCATATTGTTCATGAAAATGGCAAGGCTGGTTCCAAAACCACCCAAGGACGTCAAGGTCTCTTGCGTGCTATGTCTATGTTGACCGTGATTGTGATTTTGGTAGGCTTAGCATTGAGTTTGATTGGTAGTAACAGCGCGGTGTGGTCAAAGTCGGCTTCAGAAGCGACGTTGTTTAACCCTTTTAGGGCGCTGGAAAACAAGGCGGCAGATGATCGGGTGGCTGGAGCAATCAGGCTATATCAGTTAATGTTTGGTGAGCGACCTGAAAATCTGAATGATCTGCTGACTGAAGATTTGGTTGCCCCCGCTGATGCAAAGCACAGCGCTTTTTTCACATCTGATGGCGCTTATAGGTTTTATGACTTGGAGGAAACGTCTGATTTAGATGAGCAGCATGACTAAAAAGATAGTTGAGTTTGATAATCTCGATAACTTCGCAGCACTTTGCGGCCCTCACGATGAACATTTAAAACGCTTGGAACAACGACTTTCCATAGATGTTTTGATCCGTGGAAATCAAGTCACTTTAAGCGGTTCTACTGATGATGTAGACACTGGTGCAGCTGTTTTAAGGCAGCTTTACAAGATCGTCTCTCAGGGCCACCCAGTTACCATAGGTGATGTTGATCGCGGTGTTACAATTCTTGGGCAAAATCCATCTGAATCGCTGAGTCCCAATACTGAGGTTAAATTGAATTCCGGCGGGCGTGTAATACCGCGCACCCCGCGTCAACGCGAATATTTGGACCTGATGTCCAAATATGACCTTGTATTTGCGCTTGGGCCAGCTGGAACTGGCAAGACCTACCTGGCGATGGCAACCGCCATATCTGCCCTTTTGTCCAAGAAGGTTAAGCACATTATTCTGACTAGGCCAGCTGTTGAAGCAGGTGAGCGCCTGGGGTTTTTGCCAGGTGATTTGGTCGAGAAGGTCAATCCATACCTAAGGCCGCTTTACGACGCTCTTTACGACCTAGTAGGGGCGGAAAGAGGCCAAAAACTGATAGAACACGGCCAGATTGAGATTGCCCCATTGGCCTTCATGAGGGGGCGTACGCTTTCTGACGCCTTTATCATCCTGGACGAGGCCCAGAACTGCACCATTGAGCAGATGAAGATGTTTTTGACGCGCATGGGATATCACTCGAAGGTGGTTGTAAATGGCGACATAAGCCAAACTGACCTGCCACCTGATCGCCCATCAGGTTTGGAGCACGCAGCCACAGTTTTAGATGGAGTTCGCGGTATCGGGATGTGCGTTTTTGAGGAATCAGATGTTATGCGCCACCCGCTGGTGCAATCGATTGTGCGCGCCTATAACGCGGAAAGGCTTCGCTATCAGATGGCAGCTGAGCAAGAAAGCAGGTGAGGTTTTGGGATGGCCTTGGATATATTGAACCGACAAAGAAAAGTACCTATTTCTATTAAGGAAATTCGCCCACGCTTGGAAGCGGTGGTTACAGCCGCCGGGGTTAATGATAGTGAAATTTCGCTGGTTTTTGTTTCAGATGCTGCGATTAAACGGCTTAACAAAGAGTGGAGAGGCATTAATGACCCCACAGATTGCCTGTCCTTTGCAGCAAACGAAAGCCCCGATTTTTTAGATGATTTTGATGGCGGCTTCTTGGGCGACATCGTGATTTCGCTTGAGCGTGCCAAGGCCCAAGGGCCAATCCATCTGGCAGATGATGTGCCAGCAGGCGCCGATCCGCTGGTCGAAGAAGTGGTGTTTTTGTTTATCCACAGTCTGTTACATCTGTTGGGGTATGACCACCAAAAGCCGGCACAGGCCAAGAAGATGCAGGCAGAGGAACAGCGTTTGTTGAATTCACCCGGTGTAAGAGGGTAGGGTGTGAAGCCGCTTCACTGGGAAGTGTAAGATTTAGCCACCTATAACAGTTACCTTACCAGCTTTTTTGCGTCCATAATGAATCTCGTAGGAGTTTCCAACCAGCAGCAAGTGCTGAGGATCGGTGATTTTTTCACCATCCACTTTGATGGCCCCTTCAACTAATCGCCGACGTACCTCGCCTGTAGATGGCGCCCAACCAAGATCCTTGATGGCGTTTGGCAGCGCTATCCCAGGACCTTGTGCAACCACAGAAACTTCCTCCAAATCAGCAACTTTTCGCTGCCTAAGCCACTGGTTTGCTGCAGATTGAGCGTCCTGTGCGGCGGCCGCCCCGTGAAAGCGCTCCACTATTTCAAGAGCCAGTAACTCCTTGACGTCACGAGGATTTCTGGACTGGTTGGCGCACTCTGATTTAAGCGTAAGAATTTCTTCAGCTGGCCTTGCGCTTAAAAGGTCAAAATAACGCCACATTAAGTCGTCAGAAATGCTCATCAGCTTTAAAAATTGGTCGGTTGGGGGCTCGCTGACGCCGACATAATTTCCCAAGGACTTCGACATCTTAGAGCCAGTCAAAACCCCATCAACCATTTTTGCATCAGTACCCTCAAGCAGCGGCATTGTGATTACAACTTGTGGGTCCTGGCCAAAGTCTCGCTGGATGGCTCGTCCTACCAGCAGGTTAAATAGCTGGTCGGAGCCTCCCATCTCTATGTCGGCTTTTAACACAACGCTGTCGTAGGCCTGCAAAAGTGGGTAGAGCAGTTCGTGCAACGAAATCGGCGCCTGCGCGGCTATTCGCTTGGCAAAATCATCCCTTTCCAGCATGCGGCTGACGGTGTATTTGGCCGCAAGTTTAATCAAGCCGTCTGAACCAAGCTTTTTGAGCCAATCCGAGTTGTGACAGACCTTGGTCTTATCACGGTCCAAAACCTTGAAGACTTGCTCAGTGTAAGTCTGTGCATTTTTTTGGATTTGTTCTTCAGACAGGGGCTTTCTGGCCTCGTTACGCCCCGTGGGATCGCCTATCAAGGCGGTAAAGTCACCCACCACAAAAACGATGTTGTGCCCAAGATCCTGAAACTGGCGCATCTTGTTCATGACGACAGTGTGTCCAAGATGCAGGTCTGGAGCAGTTGGGTCAAACCCCACTTTCACAGTTAGAGGTTTGCCCTTTGCCAGTTTTTGGGCTAGGTGCTCTGGCGTTTCACATTGAACAGAGCCTGCCAGCAGGCGCTTCATCAAAGCCTCTTGATTATTGGCCATTTCCTTCTCCGTCTAGTTACCTGGTTTCAGAAACTTGGCTTATTAAGGCCTTTAGACGTCACTTGGCAAAATCTACAGCCCTAGTTTCCCTGATGACACAGACTCGAATCTGGCCTGGGTACGAGAGCTTTTCTTCAATTCGTCGGGCTATGTCGCGGGCCAGCATTGACGCGCCCTCGTCTGAAACTCGCCCTTGTTCAACCATTACACGAACTTCCCGCCCAGCCTGAATGGCAAAGGAGCGTTCCACCCCATCGAAGGAGTTGGAAATGGCCTCCAAGTCCTGCAGTCTTTGAACATAGTTTTCAAGGCTTTCACGACGCGCACCAGGTCTGGCCCCTGACATCGCATCAGCCGCAGTAACGATATGGGCCAGCAGGGTGAGTGGCTTTTCTTCTTCGTGATGGGATGCTATCGCGTGGACCACCTCGGCTGATTCCCCAAACTTTCTGGCGATGTTAGCCCCAACAATCGCGTGTGGGCCTTCAACCTCTTGGTCAACGGCCTTTCCAAGGTCATGCAACAGGCCAGCCCGCCTAGCTTCCTTTACTGGTAAACCAAGCTCAGCCGCCATCAATCCCGCCAAAAAGCCAACTTCGATGCTGTGATTCAACACGTTTTGGCCATAGGAAGTTCGAAATTTCATGCGACCAACAAGCTTGATAAGCTCTGGGTGCATGCTGCCGAGCGCAAGCTGGAAAAGGGCGTCTTCACCAGCTTCCTTGATCTTGGCTTCCACTTCTTTTGTGGCCTTATCAACGATTTCTTCAATCCTGGTGGGATGAATTCTGCCGTCCTGAATCAGCTTTTCCAGTGCGGACCTAGCAATCTCACGACGCACCGGGTTAAAGCCAGACAAGGTAACCGTGTCCGGCGAGTCATCGATGATGACGTCTATCCCAGTGGCGGCCTCAAATGCCCTGATATTACGGCCTTCTCGCCCGATGATACGCCCTTTCATCTCTTCACTTGGCAGGTTCACCACCGATACCGTTCGTTCATTAGTGAACTCGCCTGCATAGCGACTAATGGCGATACCAATGATTCGTTTGGCCCGCTTTTCGGCCTCTTCCTTAGCCTCATCCTCGATCATCTTGATCTGCCTAGCGGCTGAAAGTTTGACCTCATCAAGTATTTTTTCAGTCTGGTAACGGATGGCTTCTTCCTGTGTCATCCCAGTGATGCGCTGTAAAGTTCTCGACGCCTCTTGTACCAAGGCTTCGTTTCGTTTTTCAGCCTCATTAATCGTGCTTTCTCGGGCAGTTATATTGCGCTCCCGCTTGGCGACTTCAGATTCTCTGGAAGACATCGACTCATTTTTGCGTTCGATGGTCTCTTCTCGTTTGTTGAGCCTTTCCTCCCTTCGCTCACCTTCTGATCGGGCGTCTTTTAGTTCAGTTTCAAGAGTTTTGACCCTCCTTTCGGCGCTCTTAAGCTGATTCTGAGCATCAATCAACGCCTTTTTGTTTGCCGAAGTTGCCTCTTGTAATCGCTCAGCCGCAGTCTTTTCGATGTCTTTGATTCTGTCCAGATACGACCGTTTGAGTAGTGAGGCCGCAATCACGGCCCCGGCGACAAGGCCAAGTATTATGGCCACCGGAACAAGGATCCATATCAATATGTTCATAAAAGCCCCCTACCGACGCAGCACGCTGCAGCACCGGACTAAAAAATGTTATGAGGGGCCACTGGAATTGGCGCAAGACGCGCCGAGGGTAAGCAAACAGCCTAGCTTCGGCGCCCGTACGGGCTCTCACCCCGAAAAAGGCTGTATACGACCGCGAAAATGACGTCCTGTCGGAGCGTTCCTCCTAAAAAAACCGTGAACAAAAAAGCCAAGTTACCTTGGCTGACAGGGCCTAATTTATTTCACAAAATCGGATCTATATATGCTCACCCCTCCACTTCCAGAGGGCTGTCCCCAAAGGTACTGGCACTTTCCCCTGCGTCCAAGCGATCAAGCATCCAGCGTGACTGATCTCGTATCTTTTCACGGAGTTCTGCTTGTTTGGCCCTCTCCCTAAGGAGCTCTGCGGCCAAATCCAAACCGACTAGCAACGCTACTGAATGTGCCGGCTGCGTCGTCTTGGAGGCCATCTGGACCAATTTCCGGTTCAATAATTCGGCAGCAGCCTCAAGCTCGGAAACGTCCCCAGTAGTTCGCAAGTGAAATTCCCGTTCCTGGACAGTAACTTTTGCTACCTTGACTTCCATCTTACAACCAGAAAAGTGCGCTGATCGCAACAAAAAAGTACCCACGTGAAGATATGCAAAGATTGCATTAATGTCAAGAACGTGGAGCGGGGACAGGGCCAGGGACGGGGACAGGGGCAGGGGCAGGGACAGGGGCAGGGGCAGGGACAGGGAGATGATCGTGCTGTTCAGCAGGATTTGGAGCTAATAACTGTAACGAAGAGATCAAACGTAAAAAAGATCGAACAATCGGGAGCCAGAACATGCTAGTTAGCACAATCTGTAGCTGGGACAGGGGTAGGGGCGACTAGGGCATGGGGGCGGGGGGCACTGTTCTAGCTAGGCGGAAGCCGCGGGTGTGCGACGTGCGGTTTGGGAAATCAGTGCCACGAAATGCCAACCGCAGAAAGTTTGGCTCATCAGTCCAGCCACCGCCACGTAGAACTTTGGCCTCGTCTATTTCAGCCCCCAAAGGATCCTCGCAAACGGGGTCACGGTGGAAGTAAGGCTCGAACCAGTCATTCACCCACTCTGCAACACTGCCAAGCACATCATGTAATCCCCAGGCATTAGCAGTCTTTGTCCCTACTGGATGGGGCTTTTCCTCATTATTACCTCGGTACCAGGCTATTTCATCAAGCTCGCCATACCTGGGCCCTGTAGTACCGGCCCTAGCCGCATATTCCCACTCTGCCTCAGTAGGCAAACGATAACCATTACAGTCAAGACCTCTAAAAACTACGGTGCAATTATCAAGATCAATCCCCACTGTTCCCGTACACCCAGTCATCGTGTAACAGACTTCAAATCCATCACGCACCGACAGGGCATTGGCATAAGAAACTGCATCATACCAGTTGACTTGCTCCACTGGATAATCATCTCCGTCCTTGTTGATAGATGGATTTCTGCTTATCAATGATGTCCATTCACCTTGGGTTACTTCCGTCTGCTTCATGTAGAAAGAACGCGTAATCGTGACTGTCCGAACTGGCCATTCTAAAGGCTCAGAGTCAGCTTCGTCTTTATTAGAACCCATACTAAAGGTTCCTGAAGGGATTAAACACCAGCCTTCAACGCAAGTTCCCACCGACTTTGGCATGCATCTACCATTGGTGTCACATGACCCATCGTTGGTGCAGCCACCACAGGACTCCCCACAAACAGGATCTGGACCGCAAGTTCGATGGCCGCAGTTTTTATCAGCAGGACAGTCGGGGGGTTTTGGTTCGCAAATGCCCGAGTCGTTACAGATCTCGCTATCGGAACAAGATCCGCAGTTTAACCCAGGACAAGCCTGATTGGGCCCACATTCTCGATTAAGACAGCCTGGCGCACAGCTTGTCTTGGTGCACTGATGGTTTTGGCAGACGTGCTCTTCAGGGGCTTGCGGACAATCCGCATTTTCATCACATCCAGTTTTGGTGATTCGGATTTTACCCCCGTCAGGGTATGGGTAGTAGTCCAGCACTGAAAGGGTCTCGTAGTCATCTTCATCTGGCCAAAAGTAGCCAAAGCTGGCGTCTTCAGCCTTCAATTCGGTTATAGCCGCACCCAACGTTGCCCCCTGTAAAAGGCGCTCAAAAAGGACAATGTTTGTGTTGGCGTCTTCCTGTTTAATGGCCAAAGGGTTCGACCAACCGACAAACACCCCTAGTCCTTGCTTATGCATCGCGGATGCAAGAGTAGATGTCTTAAGTCCGTAGGAAGACGAAAAATATGCCAAGCTGTTTTCCTTGAATGTCATTTTTTGGAAATATTTCGGGTAGACCGTGATTAACGGCCTACCGTCGTAGTTGATGGGGGCGCCCAGTCCAATGGCCTGTTCGTCGAACTCAGCAGTCACCTGACAAGGAGTATCGCCCACTGGTGCATACTCGCCTGTCATGAAAGCAAACGTGCCTCGATCAATCGCTCCATAGGCCCTGATGTAAATAACGTCGAACTCTGACATCCGGTTGATGTTGTTCAAGCTGACATGTCAGTCTTCAAACACAGATTCGGCTTGGAATCCAGCAGTTGAGAGTTGTTCAGCAATATCAAGGTGCGTGTTTGGAAAACCACCACGTGACTCGATCAATGTGGAGTAGATACCAGCCTTACCAGTCGCTGTACCAGGATTTGGCTTGAATACAGCAGGAGGTAGCGGTGAATTGATGCTGGCGATTGGGTCCAAATAAATACCGCATCGAATGCCTTGAGGCGAGGTGAAAAAGACGCCAGATTCGTCATTCACAATGTCCGAAACGTTTTCTAGGGATTCCAGATGGGCCAACATGGCAGCAAATGCCACGTCTTCAGGCTCATTTTCAAGCTTCATTTTTTTTCGATAGACTTTAATGGCATTCATTATCAAGGTGGAAGAGGCCTCAATATCCTCATAGACTAGTCTACTATCACATTCGTGATCTCCTTCATCACCGTCGTCATCATGAGATATGTCCTTTGCATCAATTTCAGCGTCTGGCGAAGGATCTGAATCACCGTCGTCGTTAGTGGAGTCTGCATCGACGTCCACATCCACGGGTGGATTTGCGTCCGTATCCTGCGTATCAAGCGTGGAATCAGGATTGTCAGAGGCATCATCACCAATAGGGTCAGGTTCAGATGAACATGCAAGCATGCCCACCACAAGTCCAACTGCGATCCAGATAGTCTGTCGCTTCATGATTACTATCCCCGTGTTATGAAGAGAACTGAGCTAGAGCCCACAGGGCAGAAGTTTAACACGGTTTTAATTTGGAGGGGGAGAGGGCAGGGACGGGGACAGGGACAGGGGCAGGGGCAGGGACGGGGACAGGGACAGGGACAGGGACAGGGACAGGGGCAGGGGCAGGGACGGGGACAGGGACAGGGACAGGGACAGGGACGGGGACAGGAACAGGAACAGGGGCAGGGACGGGGGCAGGGGCTCAATTCTTTTGTGCGGATTGTCGGGCTCCCTTTACAAGGGAGGCGATGGTAGTCGACTCTAGGCCTTTTTCGCCGGCGTCAGTCGGCTTCATAGGTCCTCCAGCAAATGGGCGATGTCTTGCGGCGACGGCAGTTGACCTTTTAGCGCCTTGGGCAGGGTCCTAGTGGTTTCATAAGTGGCTACACCGATGGGCTTGCTGGCGTTGTGCAGGGCGTACTCCACAATCGTGCGGCTCTTTTCTTTGCACAGGATGATGCCGATGGAGGGGTTCTCGTCATCCTGGCGGACTTGCCGGTCCAGAGCCGCCAAATAAAACTGCATCTTGCCGACGAACTCCGGCAGGAATTCGCCGACTTTCAATTCAATGGCGACAAGGCAGCGCAGACGACGGTGAAACAGCAGGAGATCGATAAAAAACTCTTTGCCGTCCACCTCCAACCGGTATTGGCTGCCCATGAAGGCGAACATGCCACCCATGGCCCTCAGAAAATCCTCGATCCTGGCGATGAGCGCCCGCTCCAGCTGGCGCTCGCCGTACTCCTCGCCCAGTTCCAGAAAATCGAAGGTGTATTCGTCCTTCACCGCCAACTTGGCTTGGGCACGAAGTTCTGGCGTCAGCACCTTGTCGAAATTGGTTTGGCCGAGCATGGCTTTTTCATAGCTCTGATTATCGATCTGATGGATGAGCACGTTCTTGGACCACCCAAACTTTCGGGTCATGCGCAGATAGAACTCCCGCTCCAGAGGGTCCTTGCAGCGCTCCATAATGACCAAGTTGTGGCTCCAGCCAATTTCTCGCACCAATGGTGCGAGTTTTTCGTGCCCGGTGTAAGCCTCGAAAAAAGCCTTCATTCGCCAGAGGTTGGAAGCCGAAAAGCCACCCACGCCGGGAAACTCCTTTTGCAGATCGGCGGCGAGCTGTTCCACCACCGCCTTGCCCCATCCTTCAACATCCTGCCGCTCCACGATCATCCGCCCGATGTCCCAGTACAGGCCGATCAGCTCCTTATTGACGGCCTTGAGGGCTTGGTACTGGGCACAGCGTATGCGCTCCTTGATCTCGCTCAACAGGCGTGGATAGTCCTGCGGCCGGTCGAGGGCGTTCGTTGGACTTTTGTCAGTCGTTTTCATCCAAATCCTCCTCGTTGTCCATCATCTCATCGCCTACAGCGTTGACCTCATCCAGCGTCAGCGGGCCGTGTGGTAGAGATTGTAAATTGCACCAGGGATAAAGGCAATTGCAACAGGGGCGGGGTCCTAGTGGTTTCATAAGTGGCTACACCGATGGGCTTGCTGGCGTTGTGCAGGGCGTACTCCACAATCGTGCAGCTCTTTTCTTTGCACAGGATGATGCCGATGGAGAGGTTCTCGTCATCTTGGCGATGAGCGCCCGTTCCAGCTCGCGTTCGCCGTACTCCTTGCAGCGCTCCATAATGACCAGATTGTCGGTCCAAGCAATTTCTCCAACCAGTGGTTGGAGTTTTTCGTGCCCGGCGTACGCCTCGAAAAAAGCCTTCATTCGCCAGAGGTTGGAAGCCGAAAAGCCACCCACGCCGGCATAGATTTTGTACGGAAAAAGCGGCGACTTGCAGTCAGCATCCAGGCAAGTGTCCGGGCTAGTGCAGCGACCACCATCAGAGCATGGCGCATTGTTTTCCAGTAAAACTTGTATGCATTCATTGTCTATGCATTTGGACTCGTGGCACTGCTTTGGTTACTTGTCACAGTCATCATCGAGCCCACACAGGCTCATGCTTGGTTTAGGGTGTAATTTAAACTAGCTTTTGCTTTAAACATGTGTTACCAATGGCCATCTGGTGTTGACTAGACCATTGATTTCGGAGGGGTAGTCGATGCATGTCTTGAAATGCTTAGCCACCATGTCCTTGGCTCTTGCCATGACGACCATTGCTGGGTGCGATGACTCAGCCCACCGAGCCCACATCTTAGCAGGATTCCCCCCCCCCCCCCAACCCCGCGA
>Ga0116146_1003314_pt1 | contig 13327 bp, 10 predicted proteins | sample AD_JPNHG2_MetaG_FD_89748 | JGI IMG/M metagenome (GOLD analysis project Ga0116146, IMG submission 89748) | Active sludge microbial communities of municipal wastewater-treating anaerobic digesters from Japan - AD_JPNHG2_MetaG | ecosystem: Engineered > Bioreactor > Anaerobic > Digestate | place...
ACTGCCGTGAGGCCCAGAGCCTCGGAGCAAACTGAAACGCCGTAAGGCGCAGAGTTCGCTCAGAGGGTGAGTTTACCCTTTGTCTGAAGCGCGATAACACGCTTTGCCCAGTTCTTTGACAGCGCGGCTCGACCCGGGCAGGCCCGGTTCGAGATCAGCATGTAGGGCGGGGCCAAAATCCCCGCCAATCGTGTGCAGGACGCGGCACCCGCAAGCGGTTGCAGCCACCCCCGCACAAGCCCGTCTCCGGGCCGCCAGCTTCTCGAGCTGCTCGGAGCCATTCCGTCCTGTTGCGAGCTATTCCGAGCTCCAGCAAAAACCCCCGAAATCAGAGCCCGTTTCAGCCGGCCCGGAGGCGGTCCAGGTCAGACGTACGTTCAGCCCTCCCGCTGCCCGTCGCCCGCACTTCGTTCCGGGCCAGTAGGTTACGAAAGCAGCCTCCCTCTTTTTTTAGTTAGTTGGGTGGCGTGTCTGGTACGTAGAGGTAGGTTGGAACAACACCTCAAAAGGAGCGTCTTAAGGCTCGGACTCAGGCGTTTACCCCGGGGCCTGCGCCGCCCAGTCGTCGTTATGCCACCGTCCCTGTTTACCCTCTGGCTGTTGTCAGCCTTCTTGAAGCAGTGGGCGCCGGCGCCAGCCACCGGACGCCTGCTTTGGACACCCCTCTCACGGCACGCTTCCGTGGTCGTGTGTCGGGCGGCGTTGCCATCCCCAACGTCGGAACCCGGTCGGTCGCAGCGTATCAACAGGCCGCTGCCCCCCTGGGCCGCTCAGAATGACGGCATGTTTGGACTGGAATGATCCCGCGCCCAGATCGCCCGCTCGTTCGTGCGCGGCAGGTGGTAACCCATCGCGCTGTTGCGAATCGTTTCAACATGCCCGTCCATGAAACTCGCGTTGGTCTTCCGGTTATGGCGGGGCACCGAACGCGAGTCGCCCACTGAAAAGGAGCCGTCACTCGGCACGCGGAAATAGCTGCAGCCGAAGCCCACGGTGGCCAGCACCACATCGAAATCCTTGTCCTCCTGCCACTGGTCGGGACCGAGGTCCTTGGTCGCCAAGGTCACCGCCCCGGCGTCCGCGTAAACCACCGCCGCCGCGGGCTTGGCAACGGCTGCCTCATTGAGGGGCCGCCGTTGCGGAACCGAGTTGGCCAGCGTGTTGCCAAACTCCCGGTGGTTCATCCCGATTCCCAGGCAATTGTTGGTGCTGGTTGAGCCGCCCCCGGCCCGCGCCGCCAGCCACACCAGCGCCGCGCAATCGAACACCTTCCGGTTTGGCAGATGCCCGTTCAGGCGCAGAATGTCCTGCCACCACAACGTGTTCGCGTTCTGCACCACAAACGTCGCCGCGTCATACGTCCACGGGTCCCACGACGGAAAGCCGCGTTCAACCCACAAGGGGGTCAGCCGCCCGTTGTTCTCCTCGATGAACAAACGCAGGCCGATGTTCACCTGCCGCATGTTGCTCGAGCAATTCGCCGTCTTGGCGCGGTCCTTCGCCCGCCCCAGCGCCGGCAGGAGCATGCTCGCCAGAATCGCAATGATGGCGATGACCACCAGGAGTTCAATGAGGGTAAAACCAGCCTCCCGGCGCCGGCCCCGCTCTCCGCCTTCGAAGTTCCGCTGCTGCTTCATACGCTTCCTCGCCTCTAATGGCAAATGCCTGGCCCGATTCATTACATGGCTTTGAGGTACTTATGCTTCATTTCCCTCCTTCAGGCAACTGCGTTCGACGCCCGGGTGGATGTCACTTGACCTCAAGCCCTGGTTTTGTTACGGGAAGCGTAACGCTTCAAACTCACCATCAAAGACAACGAAAGGCAACCGTCATGAAACGCATGCGATCAGCAACCCTTCCCGCCGCCCTGCGGGGTTTCCTGGCGGCAGGTTTGTTCTCCGTCGGCCAGGCGCAAACCACCAACTTCATCGTGGACCAACTGGACACCGATACGTCGGCCTTGTTTATCAACAACTATTGGGGCACGGCTTATCCTTACATTACCTGGGACGCCGGGGTGAACCGGACCACCACGCTGGGCCCCAACAACGCCGGGTCCGGCTCGGCCAACTGGTATATTGACTGGTCGGCCAATCCACCGAATGACCAGGTGATGGTGACGCGCCGTTTCCCCAACAGCGCGGTGCTGGACCTGGTCAATTTCACGAACCTCAGCTTCGACATTCGTTTCGATCCGACGTCCGCCACGGACGGCCTGGGCTGTTTCGCCGCGGTCGAGGTGGACTGGACGCCGCAGTCCGACGGCTGGCCTTCGACACTCGCGGGCACGGCTTTCCTTTACACGACCAACACCGGGTGGGTGCATGTCGAAATTCCCATTGACGCCTCGAGCAATCCCAAGCTGAGCGCCGTGACGCACGTGGGCTTCAAAATTCAGCAAAGCCGGACCGGCGCGCCCCTCACCGGCATCAGTCTTTTTTGGATTGATAATATCATCCTACACGCCCGGACGGCGACGGTTCCGCCGCCGAGCCTGTCCCTGCAACCGGTGAAGACCCCGCCGGGGTTGATGATCGTGGCGCCGGGGGGCGGGAACAACTACCGGCGCGGGATGATCCGCACGCTGGACCCGGTGAGCGGTTATCCCTATTACTCGTGGCTGGGGCAGGGCGACACGCCCGTGACCTACTCCCTCACCATCGCCAGTTATCCCGCCGGTTACTATTACTTCCAGTCGCAGATTTTCCTGGTGCCCAACGGCGGCAACGACTCCTCCGTGGACTACAATGCCGCGACGGTGCTCGCCCTCGACATTCGCAATCTGCCCGACGGCACCGCCACCGCCGCCTTCCGCTACAAAACCAATCATCCCTACGCGAATGCCGCCGACTACGTGCCGGCGGTGCTGGTGTGTTCGAATGGGGTGCTGGGCACCTGGAGCATGACCTTCCGCAACGACACCAACGTGACCGTCACCGCCCCCAACGCGGCGTCCACGAACTTCTCGCTGCCGTGGGCCGCCGCCATGGAGTTCTACAATCCGTTGAGCGTCTATTTTGGCAATCAGCAAAACGGCGCCGCCAACGCCGGCCAGGCCGCGACGTACTCGCGCGTAAAAATCACCGGCGTGACCCTCTCGCCCGAAATTGACGAAACCTTTCCGGGCCCGGATTTGAACCCGGACCCGCTCAACGCGAAATGGCGGGTGGTGGGCGAGGTGCCCAGTTGCGTTTTCATTGTTCGCCCCGACCACAAATACTGGGTGAACTGGACGTTGCCGGCGACGGGGTTCCGGCTCGAGGGCAGTTCTGCGCTCGCGGGCGCCGCCTGGACCACGGACCCCCAGTGGACCAACATTGTCACCACCACCCTCGGCCAGCGGATGCTGATCCCGGAGAGCACCCTGCCCTCGGCTCCCATGAGCTTCTTCCGCCTGGTCAAGCCGGGTTCATGACCGTGACGTCGGGATGGCTGCTGCGCGGCACACCCCCGACCGTGCGGACGCAATCACGCGACAATTGAATGTTGCCCCGCGGCAGCCTATTGTCAGTTGTGCTGAATGGCCGTTTTACCACCCGAAGGGTCGTCTGGCTTGCGACGCTGATGGCGGGGGCGCTCGCCAGCCCGGCGCTGTCCGCGCTGGAAGTCATCCCGCTCAACAGCCCCTCGCCCTGGCGGCGGCTCGAGTTCCGAATCGCCGGAGTTCCCGCGGCGGCCAATCCGTTTGACCCGGCATCCATCCGGGTTGAAGGGACCTTCACCCTCCCCTCCGGCCAAACGATGGCGGTCCCCGCCTTTTGGTACCAGGCCTGGAACCGCGAGCTGTCCTCCGGAGCCGAAAGGTTGAGCAGTGCCGGCGCGCCGGAATGGCGCCTGCGATTTGCCCCGCCGGCGGCCGGCGATTACTCGGTGAGTGTGACGGTCTTCACCAACAACCAGCCCTGCGAATTGCCCGCCACGACGAATTTCACCGTGGCGGGCGAGCCACCGCCCCGCTGCGGCTATGTGCGCATCGGGTCCGGCGGACAGTATTTTGAAACGGGGGACGGCCAGCCCTTGCGGCTGATTGGCGCCAACGTCTGCTGGCACGGCGCCCGCGGCACTTATGATTACGACGATTGGTTTGCCGCCCTGCAGGCCGCGGGCGCCAATTACGCCCGGCTTTGGATGTGTCCCTGGGCTTTCGGAATCGAGACGGAGCCCAACTCGCTCAATCAATACCGGCTCGACCCGGCCTGGCGGCTGGATTACGTGCTGCAACTGGCCGAACAGCGCGGCCTCTACCTCGAGTTGTGTCTGGACTATCACGGCATGTTCGCCGTCCAGCCGGATTACTGGGGAGGCAACAATTACTGGCCCAAGAACCCGTATAACGCCGCCAATGGCGGGCCGTGCGAGGCGCCCAACGCCTTCTTCACCAACACCACCGCCCGGACCACCTATCAAAAACGCCTCCGCTACCTGGTGGCCCGCTATGGCTACAGCCCCAACCTCCTGGCCTGGCAGTTCTTCAACGAGATTGACAATGTCTATTCCCTCCTGCGAGCGACCGACGTGGCCGCCTGGCATGCCGAGATGGGCAACTGGATGCGCGCCAACGACCCCTTCGGCCATTTGCTGACCACCAGCTTCACCTATGCGGACTCGCGCCCCGAAATCTGGGCCTTGCCGCAAATGGACTACGTGTGCGCGCATGCCTACGGACCCGCCCGGCCGGCGGCAGCTCTGAGCGTCAACACTCAACAATTACGTCAGCGCTTCGGCAAGCCCGTGTTGGTGGACGAATACGGCACCAGTTGGCAGGGCTGGAATCGGGCCGCGGACCCTTGGCTGCGGGGCTTTCGCCAGGGGCTCTGGGGCGGGGCGCTCGGGGGGTCGGTGGGCACCGCCATGTCCTGGTGGTGGGAGAACATCCACAGCGAAAATGCCTACCCGGCGCTTGCAGCCCTGGGGAACATCCTGAACCGAACCGGCTGGGGGCGCGGCAACTGGACGAACCTGGCTTTCAGCGCGTCCTTGACACCCCCGCCCACCGTGGGCGAGCCGCTTCCCGGCGGCCAGCCATTCACTGTCACCCTGCCCCTGTCCACCGGTTGGGGAACGATGCTGTCGGGCGAGCTGGCGGTGCCTGGCGCCGGCGCCGCCAGTTACGCCCCCGCCGCGCTCAACAGTTTCGTTCATGGCACCTCGCATGCCGATTTGCGCGTTCCGTTTCGCCTCAGCGCCTGGCTGACCAACAACGCCCGGCTGGTCATGCATCTCAACTCGGTTTCGTGGAACCCCGTGCTGGTCGTGCGGGCCAATGGGGTCCAGCTTTACCGCACCAATCTCCCCAACCTCGATGGCGGCTACTCGGTTACGAACGAATACAACCTGGACCTGGCCGTCAATCTGCCCGCCGGAAAATGCCTCATCGAGATTCTCAATGCCGGCGCCGATTGGTTCTACCTCGACTGGGTTCGCCTCGATCAGGTTCTCCCCGCCGCCTACGCCGACGATTGGCAGCCCCCCTGCGAGCCGATTGGCCTGGCTGGCGCCCGCGAGGCCCTGCTGTATGTCGTGGCCCCTGGCGCGGCGTTTCCCGGCGGCGCCACCAACGCCGCCCTCCCCCTGCAGCAGGGCCAGACCATCACGCTCAGCAACTGGCCCCCCGGCGAGTTCCACGCCGAGTGGTTTGACCCGGCCACAGCCAGCCGCGTGGGATACACCCGCGCCTCGACCACCAATGCCTTGCTGCGGCTGCCCTTGCCCGATTTCGAGGCCGACCTGGCCGGCATCCTCTACCCCCCGCCCCGGCTGACCTCGCCCGGCTATGACTCCGCCCTGGGGTGTTCCTTTGCCTTGCAGTCCGAAACCGGCGGCCGCTATGCCATCGAAGCTTCCACCGACCTCCTGCAGTGGCACCCCCTCTTCCGGCTGACCAACACCCCAGGCACGGGGCGGTGGACCGATACGAGCGCGGTCGGGGTCCCCTGCAGATTTTACCGCGCCAAACAGGAACCTGCCGGCAACTGAGCAGCATCCCTGACCAAACCCTGAGCTGGCCAACCTGGTGCGCCGGGGATTGAAGGGGTTGCTTTTCCTGGGTCCGGCCAAAGGGCGCTGCGCGCGCGGCAGGCTCCAGCTCGAACGGACCCCGCCCGCCTTGTGGTTCCGCCAGCTCCATTCAGCAGTCCGGTTTTTGCGCTTCATCGCCGCGCCGCTTTGGCACACAATGGGATCATGAAATCGCTTACGGAATACCTGTGGTTTGAGGTGCCCAGCCGGCGGGGTTTTGTGAACATCACGCACACGGTCGAGAACCTGGTCCGCCGCAGTGGCGTGCAGGAAGGGCTGTGCCTGGTCAACGCCATGCACATCACAGCCTCGGTGTACATCAACGACGCGGAAGACGGGTTGCTGCACGATTACGAGGTGTGGCTGGAAAAGCTGGCGCCGCACGAACCCATTTCCCAATACCATCACAACCGTACGGGCGAGGACAATGCCGACGCCCACCTGAAGCGGCAGATTATGGGCCGGGAAGTTGTGGTCGCCATCACCAAAGGCAAGCTCGACCTCGGCCCATGGGAACAGATTTACTATGGCGAGTTCGACGGGCGGCGGCGCAAACGGGTCCTGGTGAAAATCATTGGGGAGTGACACGCTCCCGGCGGGCGAAGCAATTGCCCGGTCGCCGGTTTCGCCCGGGAGTCATTGGCCATGTCTGACACTGGAGAACGTCCGCCGCCGCTGGAACCGCATTATACGGAGCCGCCGGGGACCGAGCCGAGCCTGGGCCGGAAACTCAAGAAGCTGCTGACCCCGTTGGGTGTGGCGCTGGTGCTGCTGCTGAAGTTCGGGGCCAAGCTGAAGTTCCTGGTCGTGCCGGTGTTGAAATTCTTCCCGCTTCTGCTGAAGACCGGCGGGACGATGTTCTTGTCCATCGGGGCGTATGCGATGGCGTGGGGCTGGAGGTTCGCGGCGGGTTTCGTGTTGCTGCTGTTCGTCCACGAGTGCGGACACCTCGTCGCGGCGCGGCGGTTTGGGCTCAAGGTGGGGGCGCCGGTTTTCATTCCCTTCATGGGGGCGCTGATCGCGCTGAAGGAGGCCCCCAAGGATGCGTGGATGGAGGCGTGGGTCGGAATCGGCGGGCCGTTGCTGGGGACCGCCGGCGCGGCGCTGTGCGAACTCGTTTACCTGGCGACGGGTCAGGAATTGTTCCGGGCATTGGCTTACACCGGCTTCTTCCTGAACCTGTTCAACCTGGCGCCCATCGGATTTCTGGATGGCGGACGGATCGTCACCGCGCTCTCACCCTGGCTGTGGGTGGTCGGCGCGGTCGTCATGGGCGCAATGATGGTGTTTCATCCCAATTTCATCGTCGCCCTGATTCTGCTCCTGTCGCTGCCGCGGCTGTGGTTCCTGTTCCGGCCCAAAACGGACCAGGAACTGCGTTACTTCGAGGTTTCACCCGGGCGCCGGCTGGCGATGGCGGCGCTGTATTTTGGCCTGATCCTGTTCCTGTTGCTGGGGATGGCCTCCACCCACATTCCCCCCGGTGCGAGGCGCTGAGGGAGCGGGTTTCGCGCTGGGCGCGGCCGGCGCGTGCATTAGAGACTCGCATGGAGCGGCGGAAGGGGCCATAGTAACTGCAGCTATGCCCAACGAGAAGCTGGATACCCGCCAGAAAGCGCGGCAAATCAACCAGGACGCGAAGCGGTACGGAACCTTTGCGGAGATTGGCGCCGGCCAGGAGGTGGCGCGCTGGTTCTTCCGGGTCGGCGGCGCCGCCCGAACCGTGGCCAAGACGATCTCGGCTTATGACATGGCGGTCAGCGACGCCATCTACGGTCCGACCGAGCGTTACGTCAGCCGCGCGCGGCTCAAGGCGATGCTGGATTACGAGTACGATTTGCTGCTGGAGAGGTTGGAGAGCAAGTTGGGCGATAAGACGGCGTTCTTCGTGTTCGCCAATACCGTGGCCACGCGGAAGGAGCGCGGCGACGGGTGGATGGGCATCCGGTTTCAAGACCAGCCGGGAGCCGACCCCTCGGAGCTGTATCTGCATGTCCGGATGCTTGACAAGGAAAATGTCCGGCAACAGGAAGCCCTGGGCATTCTGGGCGTGAACCTCCTCTACGGCGCCTGCTACCTGCACCGGGACCCGCCGGCGTTGATCCGTTCCCTGCTCGACGACCTGACCTGGGAGCGCATTGAGGTGGACATGATTCACTTCGCGGGACCGGGCTTTGCCGGCGTGGACAACCGGCTGATGGCGCTGCAACTGGTGCGGGGGGATTTGACCGAGGCGGCCATGTTCACCGCGCACGGGGAGGCGGTGCAGTGGGCGGAAGTGCTTTACAACAAGCCGGTGATGGTGTTGCGCGGCAGTTTCCGCCCGGTGACCAAAGCCACGCTCGACGTCCTGGAGCGCGGTCTGGAGCAGTTTGTGCGGGAGCCGGATTTGCAGGGCGAATCGCCGGTGGTGTTGATGGAAATGACCCTCCGCCACCTGACCACCGCCGGGGGAGTGGACGAGACGGATTTTCTGCACCGGGCGGACACGCTTCAGGTGTTGGGGCAAACAGTCCTGGTCTCGAATTTCCGCCGGTTCCATCGGCTGGCCGCCTACCTCTCGCGGTACACCAAGCGGCCCCTGGGCATCGCCTTGGGCGCCTCCAACCTTCAGGAGATTCTCGATGAGAGCTTTTACAACGAAAGCGAGGGCGGATTGCTGGGCGGCTTGGGCCAGCTTTTCAAGAACCCCGCCCGATTGTATGTTTATCCTCACCTCGACCTGGAGTCAGGCCGCCTGATGACCGTGGAAAACTACCCGGTGCCGCCCCGGCTGAAACATCTGTACGCCCACCTGGTCGAGAACCGCTACATCCAGGCAATCTCCAACTACCGCAGTGAACTGCTGCCACTCCGCCGGCGCGACGTCCTGGCACGCATTCAGGCGGGTGACCCCGCCTGGGAAGAACAGGTCCCCCCGCCGTTGGTGGAGCTCATCAAGCGCCGTCACCTCTTTGGCTGGCAGGGCAACCCGCAGGCTGGCACAGCCTCTCCGCCCAGCCCTTCACGGCTTGAGGTTCAGGAGCCCAACCGATGAGCCGCCGCGGCCAACCCCCAACCTCGCCCTCCGGGCTGCCGCCAGGCGGCCCCTCTGCGGACAATTCCATAGTGGACATGGAGAAATTTCTCTGCTCCTTCGACGGGACAGCAGAGGATTTGGCAGAACTGGCCGATCTCTACATCCGCGAGACGGAGAAATCCCTGGGCGAGATCGCTCGCGCGCTCGCGGCGGGCGATTGCGAGGCCCTTCGCACCCAGGCCCATGCGGGCTATGGCGGGAGCGCCCAAGTGGGGCTGCGGGGGGTCGCTCGCGTGTTTCGCCAAATGCAACAGGCGGGAACCGAGGGCGCGTTGGAACGAGGCGAAGCCCTGCTGGCGCAGGCCCGTGCCGAGCTGGAGAAAGCGCGCGAGTTCCTCGCCAGTTATCTGGCCCGGCTGAGGTCAGAAGAGACGCGTTGAAAACCGCGCGCCGGCCGGCGGGGCGCTCTCAATCAGGGTTTTCCTGGAGCCACTGCTGGACGCGCGTCTGCCAGCGAGCCCAATCTTTGCCAAAGTCCTCTTCGAGAAAGAGCTGCAGAATCTCCAGCGCCTCGCCGGCTTTGGGATGGGACTCGGTCCGGGCCACCTCCAGAAGCAGCGGCAGCTTGACGCTGTTGGGCCGATTGAGCAAATCCGCAATCAGCACGTCGAGCACCGGCTCGGCCAGGGCGGCGTTGGTGAGATAATTGCCCAGGGGGGCGTACTCCGGGTCCGTCAGCAGGTTGGACAAGTGCTGCGCGGCCTCGACTTGTCCCTCGGTGGGCAGACTCGGAAACAGCTCGAGCATCTGGCGGGCTTTAATGGATTCCTCGCCCTCGCCGCCCAGGATGGCATCAATGCGTTCCTCCCAATTGGATTGCGGGACGGCACCCGCGCCGCCGGTCATGGCGTCGGGGACAGCGCCGGCGACGGGCGGCGGGGGTGCCGGGACTGAAACTCCGCCGCCGGTGGCGCCACCCGGCTGAGCGGCCGGACTCGTTGCCTCGGACGCCATGGGCGCGGGGGCCGGTGCGGGGGGATTCGGCTTGCGGCCGCCCCACAGCCCCACGACCACCCCGATGACAATCACCGCCGCGATGATCGCGGCAACCTTCGAGATTTTTCCCAGACCATTCATTCAATCAGATCATTCAAACCCCGGCCTTCCGCTCGTTTGCCCACACCCTCGGCCCAACGGCCATCCCGGCCGGGCGCGATATCCCAAGCGGCAGGCCAGCGCAGCCCGCCGCTGCTCTCCCTCGTCTCAGAACGGTGTGGGCGGGCCTTCGACACGCCCCGGCACGAGACACACCATCCCCTCCGCCTCTTGCCGATTAAAACACCGGCGGGCCCGAATGGTTGCGCCCCGTTTGGCTCACGCTGCGACGGCATCATGCTGCAGGTGATAGAGCTTCTGGTAAACTCCGCCCCGGGCAATCAATTCCGCATGGGTGCCCGTTTCCACAATCCGCCCGCTGTCCAGCACCACGATCAGGTCCGCTTTTTGGATCGTGGACAAACGGTGGGCGATGCAAATCGTGGTCCGGTCTTTCATCAATTCCTCCAAGGCGGCCTGCACGGCCCGCTCGGACTCCGAGTCCAGCGAGCTGGTGGCTTCATCCAGGATCAAAATCGGCGCGTTCTTGAGCACGGCCCGGGCGATGGCAATGCGCTGACGCTGGCCCCCGGACAGGTTGATGCCTTTTTCCCCCACAACCGTGTCATAGCCCTTGGGCTTTTCCAGGATGAAACCGTGGGCATGCGCGTGACGCGCCGCCTCTTCAATTTCCGCGTCCGTGGCATCCGGGCGGCCCATGGCGATATTGCGACGGATGGTGGTGTTGAAGAGGATGTTTTCCTGGGCAACCACGGCGATGTTGGCGCGCAAATCGGCGGAACGGACCTCGCGGATGTCCGTATCGCCAATGCGCACCGACCCCGATTGAGGGTCGTAAAAACGCAGGAGGAGGTTGGCGATGGTGGTTTTGCCCGAGCCGGTGCGGCCCACCAACGCGACAAGCTGGCCGGGTTTGATGGTGAGATTGATGTCGTGCAAAACCTGTTTCTCCCCGTAGGAGAAGGAGACGTTGACGAAGTGAATGGTGGCGCCGCGCGCGTTCAGGGGCTTGGGATTGGCCGGCTCGGGGACCGTCGTGGTTTCGGCCAGCAGTTGGTAGGCGGGGTCCACCGTGACGCGCGCCAGGGCAAGCTGGCCTTGAAGCCGGCTCAGGTTTTTCAGGGGCGCGTAAAGGCCGAAGACCGCCACAAAAAAGTAGAGGAGGCTGCCAATGTCCCCAGCGGGCGTATGGGCCCGCGCGAAAGCGTAATACGCGAAAATGAGCGCCACCCCCACCGCCCCGATGAACTCGATCACCGGCCCCGGCACTTCGCTGGCCCGAACCGACCGCATGAAGAAACTAATCACGGCCCGCGTGGCGTCCTGGAACTGCTGCACCACGGTTTTTTCCAGGTTGTAGCTCTTGACCACCCGCACGCCGGTGAAGGATTCGTGCATCACCGCCGCCACATTGGCAAACTTGGCGTGGATTCCCGAATGCGACTTCCGCAGCTTGCGGCCGTAGATGATGACGGGAACGAGGCAGACCGGAAACACCAGAAGGGTGAACAGGCTTAGGAGCGGCTGGAGGGCCACCAGGGTGATGACCAGGACCACAATCGAAATCGGCTCGCGAATGATGGTGCCAAAGGAACCGTTGATCGTCGTGTTGACCGCCATCGCCCCCTCGATGCGGGCCATGCACTCCCCCGTCCCGGTCCGGCTGAAAAAGCTCATGGGCATGTTGATCAGGTGCGCAAAAAGTCTCACCCGCAAATCGTTGGCGGCGCGGATGCCCACCCAGGACAGCATGTAGATGTTGAGGTAGCCCAGCAGGCCGCGCACCAGCATCGCCGCCGGAATCAGGGCAATCGCAATCGCCTTTTGCGTCATGGACGGGTTGTCGGTGGGCCAGAACCGGTCGAGCATCGCCTGGAGCGGCGCCGGAATCCGCCCGCGCGTGTCCATCTTCGCCGGGGCGGCTGCGGCAGCGGAACCGCCCGCACCGGCGGTTGCGGCTTCCCCGGCCGCCGGGTCGGCCGCCCGGCTGGCAAAGACCGTGTCCACCGCAAGCTTGACCGAGAGGGGCAGGGTGAAGGCCAGCATCCCGGAAAGAAAGCCGCAGAGCAGGCCCAGCCCGAACCGAAACCGGTAGGGCTTCACCAACTGCAGCACGTTCTTCAAGTAATTGCGCATCCGTGGCGGTAATTATGGCCGACGGCCCATGGCTGGCGAGACTTTCCTGCGTCCGGATGGCCCCCGGCCGTGTCCGAAGATCAGAGGCTGGGAGGCGACGTCCGGTCGCCCCGGCCCCCGGCGTGTGCGAAACCCCTGCACCTCCTTGGAGTGCGCCGCCGCTGCGGCGCTTTGGATGGTCCCGCATAGAGACGTCTCGTCTCCACACCTCCCACGCCTTCGAAACCAACACTCTCTGGGACGAGACGTCCCAGCCCCTACCCGCACCATCAATTACTTCGGGGGTGGAGACGTCTCGTCTCCACACACGCCCCCACAACGCCCGTCATCAGTTCGGGACTTCCCCTGTCCTTCCCCAACCCGTCTCCAAAACCCTGAAAGGGTTTCAGACAGTAGCCGGGGGTAAGGCCGCCAGGCCGCCACCCCCGGTCCCCCGCCCCCAAAATTCAAGCCCCCTCCGCTTGCGGAGGGGGTTGGGGGTGGCGGCATCCCAGAGTCTCCGCAAGCCGTCGGTCCCGGTGAATCGCGATCCTCCGCGATACCACGGCGGCGAAACAAAGCTCACCGAGGGAGCCTCCCCTGGGCGAGCGGAGTCTGTGCGGGCCGAGGCCCAGCCCGCCCCCGCCCATTTCTGCGTCCGTCTGCGTGGTCTGCGGGCCTGTGCTCCCTGATGCGAAGCCTGAAGGCTGAGGTGCGGCGCGCGGAGCCGAGGAGAACGCCCTGCGCGTGACCGGCCAAAGAAGGGACCGCGGATTTCGCGGATTTCGCGGATGAGCGAGACGCCGCACAGGCCGGGCAAAGTCGCTGGCTCGGGGACACCACCATCCTTGCCGCCATGCTCTCCCGCTCTTTCTTATCCGCGACATCCGCGACATCCGCGGTCAAGTCAACCACAGGAAATCAGGGACCTGGTGGAACAGGTCCCTACCCAAATCCCTCGCCCCCCCTCGCAACCGAAGACCTTCTGGGACGAGACGTCCCAGCCCCGATCCCGAGACCCTCAATCGCCTCGGGGATCGAGACGTCCCGTCTCCAAAC
>Ga0116146_1003322_pt1 | contig 13292 bp, 11 predicted proteins | sample AD_JPNHG2_MetaG_FD_89748 | JGI IMG/M metagenome (GOLD analysis project Ga0116146, IMG submission 89748) | Active sludge microbial communities of municipal wastewater-treating anaerobic digesters from Japan - AD_JPNHG2_MetaG | ecosystem: Engineered > Bioreactor > Anaerobic > Digestate | place...
AGGGAATATCAGTCATTTAGGAATGAAAAGAGTCCCTTCAAAGTCATCATTATCGTATATAAATCAACACAGGGATTGGAAGTTATTCAGAGATTACTATTTTCAATTGTTAGATCATTTTCAAAATTTTCATACTTTTAAACGAGAGAAATTATTAAGGCTTCGAAAAAAGATATTCATCATTGATGCTTCCTTAATACCTCTTTGCTTAAGTATCTTTGATTGGGCAAGATTCCGGAGAAGAAAGGGAGCGATAAAACTTCACCTTGTTTTAGATTACGATGGATGTTTGCCTGTTTTTGCTGATCTGACAAATGGAAAAGTTCATGAGCTTAATGTTGCCAGAGAGGTTGATTTTCCCAAGGGAAGCATAGTGGTATTTGACAGAGGTTTTTTTGATTACGAATGGATGAATAAATTGGACAGCAAATCAATTTTCTTTATAACCAGAGTTAAAAAAAATATGGATTACTGGTATCTTGAAAGCAGAGAAATCCCCGAAGATGACAAGAATTGCATTAAAGAAGATGCTCTTATTGAGCTTTCTGGCTATAAATCCTCTCAACAATACCCTGGTAAATTGAGGATAGTCACCTTTTGGGATGAAAAAGAAAATAAAGAATTAAGCTTTTTAACCAACAATTTATATTGGACAGCAAAAACAGTTGCACAAATTTATAAAGAGAGATGGAGTATTGAGGTTTTCTTTAAGCAGTTAAAACAGAATATGAAAATTAAAACTTTTGTCGGAACTTCTTTTAATGCTGTCATGATTCAACTTTGGACAGCTCTAATTAGTATGCTTGTTTTATGTTATCTCAAATCAAAGGCAGAATATAATTGGCATCTGTCCAATTTGATTACTTTTATCCGCTTGAACCTTTTTGTTAAAATCAGCCTCTTTGAGTGGCTGAACAATCCTTTTTATAAAATACCTAATACGGTTACTGGTTATCAACTTAATTTGTTTTCAGGTTAATTCCTGAGGCTTGATTTTTAAAATTCCATTTCTCCCTTTCTTTTTGCGTTTATACTAACCTTTTTTTACTTTTCTAAATTATTTTGGACAGCAGTGATATTTGATATAATTTTTAAAAATTTCTTACTAATGTAACGCCAATCAAACTGCGTTATGGCCAAGCTATTCTTTTTTATTTGTTTATTAACATTAATTTCACCAGAACATATTTTATAAATTAACTTTGCAAGGCCTTCGGGGTCTTGCGTGTCAAATAAATTTAAATCAAAGATACTGCTAAATTCAAAATTTGATGGAATATTAGAAGCAACAACAGGTTTACCAAGAGCAATCGCTTCAAAAATTGGGAAACTAGCTGCTTCATATTCTGCGGCACTTATGATGAATTTTGAATTAATATAATAATTCATTAGTTCGGTGCGAGAAAGGTAGCCTAAATGCTTGCAATTATTTTGAAGATTGAATTTATTTATATATTCTCTAATTTCTGCAAAATATGGAGTGCTATCGCTCCCTGTAAAATAAAACTTTAAATTAATTTTTTCTTTTAGAAAATTTAATGCCTTAAGTATAATAAGATGATTCTTATGTTTCCAGGTTTGAGCAGGATACAAGAAATAATTATCCAGTTTTACATTTACTTTATTTTCAAATTTAAATGCCTCCAAGTCAATTCCTGGTGGAATAACGAAAATTTTATTTGCTTGTATATTCAAGTTTTTAATTAAATCTTGCTTAATAAAATTCGTACTACAATGGAAAAAGTCACATTTACTAACGGTAATACCAAAAGAAACCTTACGTTTTCGCAAAGTTGTTCTATTGAAATTCTCTGGAAAATGAATATGCTGAATATCATGAAGTGAAACAACTGTTTTAATTTGATAGTCCAATGGAAAAATCACCGTTGTTGGAGTATATAATATATCGCATGTAGAATTAATGATATCACTGAAATCTTTATAAAGGAATTTACAAGAATTATAATAAAGAAAAGCACTCCCTAAATTTAGAAAAAACAATCTAACACTTTTTTTTAGTATATTATCTTTAATACTAATAATTCTAATATTATTATTTTTAAACTGTTTATTATATTTGTTAAAATACTTTTCTTTAACAAATAAAATAACATCTGCATTTGAGTTCTGTAATATTCCTCTAATTAAGCCAAAAGCAAAAGTTGCGCTTCCTACTTTGGAATCAGGATCCATGCTAAATAAGTTTATCCCTAAACGCATATTTTTATTTTACATAGATTTAAAGTATTTATTAATTATCGTACTGATAAATTCAATTTGTTCAATAGATAGTTCCGGGTAACTTGGCAAATTGATCCCTCTACAACTTAAATCTTCAGCAATAGGATTACTATTATAAAGATGAGAATAAATAGGCATCGTATGTACCGGGTAAAAAAAAGGTCGAGTTTCAACACCCGAATTGTTTAATAAAACTCTAAGTTTATCTCGAGTATTATTGTCGCTAACAAGTATTGAAACCATCCAATACGAATGAAATACTGAACCAATTTCAGGATGAATAATAACAAACTTATCATCCAGAAATTTTTTATAGTTGTCAACGACAAATCTCTTTCTATTAATTATTTCACTTATTTTCTCTAATTGGGCTAAACCAATTGCGGCACATATATTTGTCATTCTGTAATTATATCCAACAATATCATGCCAATATTCGCGGTGTTTAGACAATCCTTGTCCTTTTAAATGAATAACTTTTTCAATAAGCGTCAAATCATTTGTTACAACCATACCACCTTCCCCCGTAGTAATCGTTTTATTCCCAAAAAAGCTAAAAGTTGCTATATCCCCAAAAGAGCCAACGTATTTGTTTTTATATTTACTTCCAATTGCCTCAGAACAATCTTCAATTAAATATAAAGAATTTTCTTTTGTAATGGTCAAAAGCGAATCCATATCACATGGATGGCCGTAGAGATGCACCGCAAGTATAGCTTTTGTTTTTGATGTGATCTTTCTATTAATATCATTAGGATCCATTTGCCATGTATCTGATAAAGAATCAACAAATATAGGTTTTGCTCCAGTATATGTGATCGCATTCACCGATGCAATGTAAGTTAAAGTAGGAACTATTACTTCATCATCTTTTCCAATACCTAATGCAAGCAATGCTAGGTGTAATGCTACAGTACCATTACTGACCGCAGCAGAATACTTAACTCCAATATACTTGGAAAATGCGAACTGGAATTTCTCAATAAATTCACCTTTTGAAGAAATCCAAGTACTATCAAGGCATTGATTCACATAATCTTTTTCTCTTTCGGTGATATAAGGTTTATACACAGGTATTCTTTCCATTATTTTTCTCAATTTTTATATTTTATTATTTAACACCTTTAACCAAATTATCAAGCTCCTTGTAAATATATTTTTTCACTTTTGTTTCAATAAAAGCATGTTTGGAAATTTTAGTTTTAGATAGAACATGAATTTGTTTTTCATCACTTACTAAGTACATCCCCAATTTAGCTGAAAGTATTTTCAATGCATTGATAGTAAAGAAAGATATATGCTGGCCTGGAAGTGGTGAAAAATAATGCCAATCTTCGACCGATTTAATTTTTATATTTGGAATAAGTTCAGTCGTTATTAAAAACAAACTCGCTTTTTCGTTTAGATTCATTAAAAAGGAAAAGGGGTCGGAAATATGCTCTATTACTTCCAATAATGTTATTAGTTTAAATTTCATCTCAGTTTGAGGTTGTATAGAGTATTCTTGAGAGAATATATTTTTACAATATTGATCAAAAGCAAAAAATCTATACCCCCTATCTCTCATCATTCTTACGAATATGCCATACCCACTGCCATAGTCTAAATAATTATCATTTGATAAAAATTCAGTATTATTTTTTAATAATCTTGCTAAATAGTTTGCAAACTTATCATTTCTTCTTAGAATTCCATCATCAAGTTCACTAATTGGTTTAGTATAAGCCTCTTCAAGCCAAAATGGATTTTCGATAAAAATGAAACCACAATATGTACACTTTAAATAATTAGCTTCATATTTACCAAGTATATTATTAGTTGTAAACAATAATTCACAACTCTCATTGCAGATTTTACATTTCATTTTGTTACTGATTAACTTAAAAATTTTGGGCTGAATTTAGCAATACCAAGAATTTCAAGAATTTCTCTACTTAGTTTTTTAAATTCTATTTTATCTAATAAATAATAAGTTGATAAATAAATTATTATGCCTAATATGATAACTAATAAAAAAGAAAAAATATTATATTCTGGTAAAACAAAGTACACTACGTAAATGGAAACACCCATAATTGTGCTGCTCAATAGCGGTACAAATGATATCTTTATAATCTCAGAAAACTCAAATTTTATATATTTGTGTATAATGAATATTTGCAATATTAAAAACATTACATCATTTATTACTCTTGCTATGCAAAACCAAAATAAATCAAAATATTTTGCTGAAATGAAAAAGAGTATTGCGCCGGTTATCAAATTCACAGTTAAAGTTTTTGGATAAATATCGGGTCTATTGATGATTTTAAGTAGCTCTCTTTGTGCGCCAAAGCTTAGCAAAAACCCTTGCCCAATTACAATTATGGATATCACCATTCCTAAATTTGCCCACTTATCCGGAAAAATTATATCTACACCTTTTTCAGCTAATAAAAAGATACCTACAGTTAAAGGTATGTTGATAAACATCATCCTAGAAATTATTTTCTTAAAAGTTTTTAAAAGTAATTCATTGGAATCTTGCACTTTCGATAGGAGTGGAAGTGTCATATTCTGAATCGGTGCTCGAAGAATTAAAAAAATAGTTCCTAATATATGAATAGCAACACTGTATACACCAACTTGACTTGAAGTAGCAAAATAACCAAGAATTAATATACCCAAACTATTGTTCGCAAAATACTCTTGAAATTTTTCAAAATTATTCCAAGAGCCAAATTTTAGAATATCTTTACTAATACTTTTGGAAAATGATACTGATGGACGCCATTTAGTTAAATACCAAAATAAAACTGTATTAAGAAAACTCCTGGAAACTTGACCTGCAACCAAGGACCAAACACCAAAATCGAGTTTTGCAAGCGGCAAAGTAATAGCAATAGAAACAATAACCGGTATAAGAGAACGCCAAAATAATTTCTTAAACTGCATATCTCTGCGAAGTTTAGCAATTTGGACAATCCCAAATGAATCAATTAAAATGACGAGCCCAGAGACGATCAACACGTCATCTAACATCGGTTCTGAGTACATTTGAGCTATAAAATCGCTTGATAAGACTAAAATAATGAAGAGAGTGATAGCAAGAAAAACATTTAACCAAAAAGATGTATTTAATTTATCTTCATTTATCTCTTTTTCTTTGCCAATAAAATCTATAATGCCGAAGCCCTGAATGATATTTATGAAGCCAATGAACGTACCGCTAATTGCAACTATTCCATATGCTGAGGGCACCAAAATTGTTGCTAAATAAACTGAAATTACAGGAGTAATTAGTTTGGGGAATAAATTAGCAAAGATTACCCACTTAACGGATTTGAGAGTATGTGACTTTAAATCATTCATCAAATAACCCAATTTGTTTAAATACATTTTGCCAAGAAGATTCGATACTCTTTTGCAATTGGCTAATATCTCTTTTTGATTCTAACCTTATATTATAAATTACAGATTCATCTAATTCAATTATATTGTTTCCTAATTTTAAAAAATCAACGTAGTAATCAATCAGAGAATCATTAAAATTTAGCAATTTTGTATAATCATAACATTGAATTCCTATCCAAGATGCAGTAAGCAGTGCAGTAGACCCATATCCGAAAACGTGTTGAACTTGCAAAATAGGGTCTAAATAAAAGACTTCTGCGCTAATTTTCGGGTCGAGAACAAAATATTTAAAATCCTCATTAAAATAATCATTAAATTTTGAGTGCACTCCAGGATGATCTTTTATCAGAATATTAAAGTCATCAGCGTACCTCATTAGTGAATTTAGTACGCGACGTAATTTTTCCCAATATTCCTTATTAAGATCACCATGTAGAGTTGAAACTAATAGAAGGATAGATGGTTTATTTTCTTTGGGGCGTTTATAATTTTCTTTAAACTTAAGTATTGGTACAGGGTATACAGTTTGGTTAAATATCTTTTTTGAAATTGTTCTATGTTTTGATTTATTTATATTTATTTGAAAATCAACGTATTGCGTATATTTAAGAAAACCTTTTAAATCTGTATTACGAATTTTATACCGTTTAGTAATTTTATGCCTACCAAAAATTATTGAATAAAAGCTAGCAATAAGCGTTTCTTTAATTAGTAACTTTGCTCTTTCCTTTTTAAATTGATTACATAAATAAGGTGATATATTAATTATCTTAAGATTAATCTTATTTTTAATTTTATGAATATATGTATAGAATATGATTTCTGGTAGTTTATATATATCAAAAGTTAATACATATGCATTTAGTGAAAACTTGATTTTTCGTAATTCGTGTAAAAATTTTTTGCCTAATTTGAGTCCTTGATACAAATTTTTTGATGCCACAGCATTAGGCAATCTGATAATATCGTCAAAATACTTATTGTACTTTTTTATGATATTATCTTGAACTCTGGGATGGTTTGGAAGGATTAATAAGCATTCCACATTTTTCACTTGTCTTTTTAATAAAACAGAAACTGCAGAAAATATTAGCAAATCTCCTTCAATTACACAAAAAAAATAAAAAGATTTTTTCATCTATTCAAAAATTCCATCAGCTTATCTTGCCCAAGCGATCGAACAAATTCCTCCATTTGTATAAATTCATCCTCTGTATCAATTGTATAAGAACCTTCAATTAGTTTATGTTTAACATACGATATTCTACTCTTAGTGTTAAAATAATAGGGTATTATGTGCTCCCTTTCAAAATCACTTAACTCTTCCGACTTAACTAAAAGAAATTTTCTTGTACTTATAATATCAATAGATAAACCTTTAGGTACAAAACTAATAACTTTTCCCTCATGATTAATCATTCTGGTTGTTGTCAAATCTGAATACTTTCTTAATTGGGTATTAATTGCATTAATGAAGATCGTTCTACTTGTTAGTGGATTATCTGCAGTAAGTCTTATTATATTATTTGTTGGAAACTCTTTAACAACTTTTTGAAAACGAGAAAATACGTTGCTTTCTGAACCTCTTGAATACTTTATACCTTTCTGAATACATAATTTTACTATCTCATTATCTAATTCGTTTTCCGTAGTTGCAACAAGAATTGGCGTTTTTATGCCAAGTTTTTTAATTAACTCAATTTTAAATATTAATAGTGGAACTCCCATGAAGTCCATTAATACTTTACCGGGTAATCTAGAGGACCCCATTCTAGCCTGGATAATAATTTTGAAATCAGAAAACATGCATTTTTTCCTTTGCTATAATATTCGCGACTGCCAAATCATACTGAGTATTCACAATAAAATCCATTTCTTGAGGTATAATAACATGGCCAACTCTACCATCAATCAATTTTTTATTTTGTTGAAAAAAATTAAAATCTGTGACTGTAATTCCGCCAGAAAAGCGGTAAAGTTGTTCTCTTTCTAAAATTGAAAATTTATCGAAACCCATTATCTGTTTTAATCCGCTGCCATCATGAATGTAGTATCTGTTGTTGTCAGGTCTTACAGTTATTACTGAATCTGCTCTAAAGAGATGTTTTGTTCGAATTGCATCATCAATTACCTTATGAGTAAGAAAGGGATATCTTATAGAAGTAACAACTAAATCTGATATATTATTATCGAAAATTGTGTCTTTAATTAAACTATCAATTGTGTCAGCTAAACTTACATTGTATCTAGTAAGTTTTTGTTCTCTAAAATGAATTTTAATTTTACCGTCAGAATTATCAACCTTTTTTAAAAGATCAATAATTTCTTTACTGGACGTAGAAACGTAGATAACTTTGATAAACGTAGAAAGCAATACTTGTTTCAGAATCCAAATTAATAATTCATCATCAAGAATTTTTTCCATGGCAAACTCGTCCACACTATATTTTAAGTCCCTTATTGGAATAATACATGCAGCTTCTGGTTTTTTTTGTACCTCATTAAATTTATGTTCTTTAATAGATATGCGAGTGTTCAAAATTCTTTTTTCTTTTCTAGTGAGACTGCTTTGATGCTGTCTGTAATAGAAAAGAGGAGTAGGTATATGCCAGACTTTGTATTTATTAATAAGCTTTAACCACATCTCATACCCATCTTGACATTTATATAGCTCCGAATAATTACCAACTTCTTTTACTGCGTCAATACGAAAAAGAGTACATGCACCGTGAGCTGGCATATCTAAGATTATTTCATCTTTTGCTTTCTTGAATGAATTTCGTTTAAAGACATTTTGTATTTCACCATTTTGATCAATCAAAAAATAATCTGAAAAGATGAGCCCGATTTGATCATCTGATTCTATTTTTGCTACTAAAATACTTAGAAAATTTTCATCCAAATAATCGTCAGCATCAAGGCGCACAATATATTTTCCTTTTGCTAACTTAATTGCAATGTTATTAGAGATATTTAATCCTTTATTTTTCTGATATACTATTTCGATATTGTCGATCCCTTTAAATTCTTCAATTATTTCTTGAGAATCATCGGTCGAACCATCATCAATAATAATAAGTTCATAATTCTGAAAAGTTTGATTTAAAACACTTTCAATTGCTTTACGAATATATCTACCATAATTGAAATTAGTTATATAAACAGTAACTAGATTGTTCTTATTATTCATTTCCATTTAAATTCCGATGTTTGCTTTTACCAAAAAAAATCACTTCTTTTTGTGTCCTTAAGAATACTATTTGAATTTCATAAAAATTCTTTAATAAATAATCAATAATTTCTTTTTCGTCCTTAATAAATCCAATAGGATCATCAGGAAGAAAGAGATTAATCAATATGTAATCAAAATTTCTTGCAACATCTTCAAGAATTTGCTTCCAATTTTTTAGATAGGATAAAACTTCAATAAACAATGCAATATTATTCGGTGAACTAAATTTGTTAAAAGAGAATTCATTTTCAATGTTGGCTGATATAAATTCAATATCAGGGTATCTTTCACTTGCTATTTTAATTGCTTTAGAGGAGATATCGATCCCAATCACTTTGTTATTTTTCTTTTTAAATAAATGAGTAAATGATCCTTTTCCACATCCAAAATCAAGAATCAAATCAAAATTGTAATCATCTAAAATAGCTTTATTAATTTTTCTTTTAAGATATCTTTGATCTTCTTGATGCCATGAATCAAAATTCTGCTCACTTTCTGCTTTATACATTTCTTCAAAATTCCCTAAGAATTTTTTAGCTTTGAAATCAAATACATAATTATGATACTTTTTCATTTTTCAAAATACTCCCATTTTAATTCAGCATAGCTTTTAATCGTTCGGTTCACACGTAATCCAATTAAATCATAGAATGACCTAGCATCAATCCCTTTCATTGGCCTCAAAATAATAAGATCATTTTCATTAATTACATGACCTTTTATTAAGTCTCTTTTAGGATAAACAGCTCTTCTGAATGAAATCTGATGATTGTTACTAATTTCAATACATGTTGGTTGTTTCTGTTCGTCACCTAAAAATTCATTGATATGTTTTATTTCTGAAATCAATACTTTAACTTCATCTCTTGTTAAAGAAACCTTGTGATCTCTAAACACTTTACCTTCTCGTTCATCTGTAAAATGGAATTCCAAAATCTCCGCTCTTTTTGCCACCGCATATTTCAATGCATCATACCCGACAGTATGGTCTGAAAAACCAATGGAAAGTTCCTTGAATAACTCTTTAAATCTATCTAAAACATTAAGATTCGCATCATTGTTTGCAATCGGGTACATTGAAGTACACTGGAGTACAGCCAAATAATTCTTTTCTTTATAAACATTATTAATACTTTGAATAAAGTTTACTGAATCAATTACCTCTTGTTCAGTTGCTAAGCCGGTGGACAGAATGATAGGTTTACCAAGCAAAGCTATCTTCTTCAACAATGGGTATGCAGTCAAATCTCCTGAACCGACTTTATACATATTCAAATATGGATCGATCCATCTGATCATCTCTTCGCTCCAAACAGAAGCAAGGAATTCCTTACCACTTTCTCTAACTATTTTTGCCAATTCAATATATTGATCTTTTGACAACTCAAATTTCTTAAAATGCTTACTCCTAGCCGGATCAATTTTTTTATTAACAATAGATTCTCCAGTATACATCTGAAACTTTATGCAATCAGCATCGGACTCAATTGCTAGCTCTGTTAGCTTTTTAGCATAGTCAAAGTTCCCCTCGTGGTTACCACCGATTTCTGCAATTAGAAGAGGACCATATTTTCCTTTAAATCTATTCATATCCATCGAAATCCTTATACAAATAAAATGCTTATTGCTGTTTTAAATAAATCCATCCAAAGTTAGTTTTCTCCTTGTAATGAAAGTTCAACAAATTTAAAAGTAGATGACCAAGTTTTCTAACATTAGGCAAACAACTTTTATTCCTAAAAGGAATTGATTCCTTTATGTATTCATATGCAAAAAGATATTATCGTACTAATATTTTAATCCTTAAATTCAGTTCTGCCAAGTTATTATCAAATAGAAGTTATTATGACAATTGAGTCCAATTCTTTGCATATATATCCCCAAAAACATATTATTATCGAGTAATTTAAGCATCATCGTTCATTATAATTATGTAAAATAACACCTATACCACTCCTCAAAGCTTCCGATCCCTTCATCCACCGTGGTTTCCGGCTTATATCCCAAATCATCCACTAAATCATCTACCTGTGCATAGGTGGCCGGAACATCACCGGCTTGCAGCGGCAAATATTCTTTGATAGCTTCCTTGCCTATGGCATTTTCAATGGATTCAATGAAATCCATCAGCTTCACCGGATTGTTGTTCCCTATATTATAAATTTTATAAGGTGCTGTGGACCGGGATTTATCTCCACTTTCTGTGTCCCAGTCTTTTTGACCTTCAGGTGGGTGATCGCATACCCTGATGATGCCTTCAACAATATCATCAATATAGGTAAAATCGCGTAGCATGTTCCCATGGTTGAATATCTTGATGGGTTCTCCGGCTAAAATAGCTCTGGTAAAGATGAACAGGGCCATATCGGGGCGCCCCCAGGGACCGTAAACGGTAAAGAATCGCAAACCTGTTGTGGGTAAGTCAAATAGATGACTATAGGTATGGGCCATCAGCTCGTTACTTTTTTTACTGGCAGCATACAAGCTGATGGGATGATCCACATTGTCGGAGGTGGCAAAGGGCAGTTTTTTGTTCATCCCATAGACACTTGATGAACTGGCATAAACCAAATGCTTTAAATGATGGTGACGGCATGCTTCAAGGATATTAATAAAACCCACTATATTGCTTTCAATATAGGTATACGGATTTTCAAGGCTGTAACGTACGCCTGCCTGGGCTGCCAGATGGATTACTTTATCAAATTTCTCCTGTTCAAAGAGTTCCTGTATTTGTTGCCTATCTTCCAGATTCATGCGAATAAAGCGATACTCCGGATATATAGTGCTTTGAACCATTCTATGCCACTCGATGGTTTCCCGGGGAATACCGGTTTCTTCCAATCGGGTATATTTAAGATTGACATCATAGTAATCGTTGATGTTGTCCAGTCCTACTACTATATCTCCCCTTTCCAGTAATGCTTTGGCCGTATGAAAACCGATGAAGCCTGCGGTACCGGTAACAAGGATTTTTTGTTTTTGATTCATTGATGAGGGAAAGTTTAAAGGATAAAGTTTAAAGTTTAGTTTTTGCGTTGGGTTTTGGAGCAAATGGAACCTAAATTTTTTTTAATTCAAGTGATTCTTTGAATAGAATCTGGCATTCGCTTTTTAGTTCTTCTTGTGTTTGTGTTCCATTTATTGCTTTTAACCAATAGTTGCATGCACGAATTTCTTTCAAAGATATTCGAACTTTATTGGTAAAATCGGCTCTTCTTGATCCTCTCAAGGCTTCTTCATAATTCGTCCCCGATGATGTAGATGATTTAATAAGCTGTCGTTTTATGACCAAATATTCCTCAGTTTTTTTTCTTAAAAATAATATGACATTTATAGCGAACTGCAATAGTCTATCCAGTATGTCATTATTCAAAATAGAAGCTTCATTTTACTTTTTTCTTTCAACTTTAGCCATTGCTTTGCGCCCTTGCGAGAAACAAAAACCCAACAGCCTTACTTAACAATTCCGTATTTTTTGCACCAATTCAATACTACTCCTTGCACCCTGTAAGCCATGGCCTAGGACTGCCAAGGGCTCTGTAAATTTCTGTATAGAGATCAGTAAATCCTCCGCTAAACTTGATTTCTTCAACATTCACCAGAATCGAACGAAAAGTGCTTTATCCTTTTGTTCTAACTTCTGCCGGCAAATCATTGGCCTCCAAGCTTAAAGACCAGTTTACCCAGACATGTTTTAATTCCAGAAAACCCGAACATTTATCAGGCCGCGAACTGTATATCTTCAATTCCTGAACTTCGCCAAAGACCCAGAACAACATATCGAAAAAATGAACACCAATATTGGCAGCAATCCCTCCTGATTTAGAAATATCTGCTTCTTACGACATAAAATACCATAGGGAACAGGACGTGATGTATTTGAGGGCGACATCAATTTTTTATAAAAAAGTTAATTTTGACTGTTGAATGTTGATCGTTTATGGCAATATTCATAATTAAGGTAAAAGTTTAAAATATAGAAATTAACACGCAGGTCAATTTATTCTTTATTATATAATAAGCCATTCTTGATTAAATTAAAATTGATGCTGTTTTCGAAAATTTATCAGCTGATCTGACACACCCAAATGCAAACTTCCATGTTCCATCCTATTAATTATTATAGCTTCCCATCATTAGCCACTCATCACTCTCCATGGCTTCGCCCCCTCACTCCCATCGGATGAGTTAATATTTTTGTTGAAAACACCTGATTTACAGGCATTTTCGAAGATTACCCCTCAGATTGCCAAAGCAGCAAATATTCTGAAGGACTTTGCTTTTTTAGAAAAATATCTGCTTCAAAACTGTTCATCAGCAGATAACGAATTTTTCTCTTTATCAGTTTTTCTGCTTTGTCAACCAACTTTAGCAGATATGTTTTATCCAGCCCTTCGGTAACTATCATTAGATCAATAATATC
>Ga0116146_1003345_pt1 | contig 13228 bp, 13 predicted proteins | sample AD_JPNHG2_MetaG_FD_89748 | JGI IMG/M metagenome (GOLD analysis project Ga0116146, IMG submission 89748) | Active sludge microbial communities of municipal wastewater-treating anaerobic digesters from Japan - AD_JPNHG2_MetaG | ecosystem: Engineered > Bioreactor > Anaerobic > Digestate | place...
CCTCCAACTTATAATGTATTTTTAAGAACTCTAAAAAAGTCCAAGCAGAAAAACCTTTTATAGGCGGATTTCTTGTTTTATTTTGTCTAAAAATCTCTGACATTACACAATATCTTGAATATTTTTGAACTAAATAATATACCTTTTGAGTTAATGTAATAGCATGCAATAATTCTCGTGATAGATCTATCTTTATATATTTATTCTGTTGTTTTACATAAGCAAAAAGCTTAATCACATTTTTATCATTAAAAAAGTTATCTAATTCTTCTTCAATTTTTATAAGATTCATAATGACATTGTTTGTCAAAATAAACATATCCATTAAAGGATTTTTGGAGTCTAATTTAAAAGTTAACAGTTGAATTTCTTTTACAGAAGCCTCTTTTTTTAAAAGTGTTTTTTCATATTCAATAATTGGTTTTAAGATTCTTACCATATTGTAATTACTGGTATTACTAAATGCATTTTCAAGTGTGGAGTTAAGAGTTTCCATATCGCTTAAATTAGGGGTATATGCAACAATTGCATCTTGTTTGTTCCCTAAAAATACAAAAGATTGCGTTATAGCTAAATTTGATACTAAACACTCTGGGCATATAAATAAATTTGGTTCATTAAACCAGGAAACATTAAACTGAGCTGGCGCAAAGAAGAAAACATCACGAGTTAATCTTTTCCCGTCCCTTTGATTACAAAACGAGCATCTTTTACCTGGAATTACATCTTTAACTAATTTTTCTTTTGCTTTTGTTAGAACATCTTTTCCTGTTACTTTCATATCTGGTTGAAAATTTAATAATATGTTATTTAATAAATTAACCCCTTTTTGCCATATTTTACTCTGTATTTTCATTAATAATTCTTCTCTGTTGTTTATGTCCTGCGGTATTCTTAGTTCTATTTTATTATAAATCTCTTCAACTATGCTTTCCAATCCTCTTTTTGTATCATAAGTCCTAATTTCATCAGTTAAAGTAATGCCTAAATTCTCAATTTGACTATTTAGCTCTTTATCTGATCTAACCTTATCCCAAAAGTAATTAATTCCATTATCGAACATTAGTTTTGCAATTATATCTTCAAGTATTTTTCCCTTATCTCTATCTATACTGATATAAAATTTGCCATCACTTTCATACTTTATTACAAAGAAATCCAAAATCTTTTTTAAACCCAGAATTCCCAGATCATATTGAAAATTTCCTGTTAGTGTAAAAGTCAATTCCTCGTTCACTATACCACCTCCAACATCCCAAATCCTTCGCTTCTTCTTGCTCCAATGCCTATATCGTAGATAAGGTTCAATATTTCAGAGAAGCTTTCTATTTCCATATTGCATTTTATAGCTGGAAATGTCTTCTTAAAACTATGTAAAGGATTGGATGAACTATGAATTACAGGAACAATGACTGGATTTAATAATTTTATGCTAAATGGAAAATCATCAATCGAAAGATGTTGTTTTACAAGATTTTTAAGACTTGTCGAAAGATGTTTTTCAATAAATTCTTTCTCATCCAAACTTTGCCAGTTTTTTGCATTTACAATATTTTTATCTCTACTATTAATTTCTGCACTTTCTGGATAAACATATATATCTCCATTTTCAACATTTCTTACAAGAAATGGTGAAAGTGTTTTAAATATTGCTTTTTGATTAAAACTTTTCTTAGACAAAATATTAAAATCTTTTATTGCTCCTATTTTTGAGGATAAAAAAGGATATTTTTTAATTTTCATAAGACCATTATAAACTCTGATTAAAAATTCATAGTCATAAGAAGAGAAGAAAAAAACTATATATTCTCCATTTAAATAATTTATATTATTTAATCTTTTAGAGGGAATGTAAGTCGAAAATGTGAATGGTTTTGCATTATTTGAAGTATAATATCTGTCATAAAACTGCTCTCCATCATCTCCACTTTTCTTTATTGATTCTTTAATAAGTGAAATTAGATGAGAACGATAATTATTTGGAATTTCAGTCTGATTTTCAAGGAAAATTTTACATGAAAATCTCATCTTCTTACTCCTAATATTTTTAATAATATTTTTAATAATATTTTTATTCTTCTTTACTTTTAATAATTTTTTTATTTATTTTTTAATTTAATTTTTAAAAATAGATTTATAAAAATTAAAAATCTTACAAAAATTTATTTTTTATAGGTAATTCTCTTTAATTGTTATATTTAATTTTACTTTAAATTACCTTTAGATTTAATTCAAATTTTACAGATTATATTTAATAAACTGATTATATTAATTATATAGAAAATATTTAATCTTCCCAATTACAGGTTTATCCTATCATATTTTTTTATTTTTGTCAAGAGCCTTAAAATACTGTAAATAACTGCTAAAAAACAGGTTTTCGATTTATAATAGATTAAAAAATGCTAAAATTTTTTGAATTTGATAAATACTTTGATAGAAAATAAATATTTCTTATCAGAATAAATACTATTTTTCAGAATAAATAAATTTTATATTATTATTTTTTGAAGAAATATTGTTTTATATTATTTCTAATCTTTGGAATAAATCTTCCCGCTTTTTTACAATAATCTTCGTAGTTTTTACCAAAATATAGATTTAAGACCTTTTCCTCTTTTGGTATCCTTTCTATTAATAATACCAAAAGCCCCATATTATATATAATAAAAATTATAAGATTTGAAAGTGCAATAGTTACTCCTAAATGTAATATAATAAAACCAGAATAAATAGGATGCCTAATATATTTATAAGGACCATTTGTGATAAGTCTATGTCCTTCTTTTAATTCAATGGTTTCGGAAAATTCTCCATCCAGAGTAAAACTTGCCCATCCTATAATAAAAACACCAAAAATTCCTGATAAAATTGCTAAAAACCTTATAAAATCTGGAATTATAAAATTAAAATAAATAATAAAATCAATCTTAAAAATATAAAGAAAAAATAAAATAACCTCTATAATTATTAAACCAGACAGTACTCTACTATCTTTTCTGGCATAAAGATTAATATATTTTTCATCAATATCTTCATTTTTTAGCATTATATTTTTAATATCTTCTAAATCTCTTGCTCTCCCTGATATAATTTTATGAATAATCAAATCTTCTAAAGATATATAATTTATAAGAACTCCATCGATTTCCACCTTTTTTACCCTTTCAAGAGCAATTTTTTCATACTCACTGAATGAGAAAATAATATCTATTCTAATACCGGATTCTTCATCAATGGCTGGAATTACCATGGTCTTTTTGATAAATTCAACTGGATCATTCACCAATATTTTTAAATATAATTCCCTTAAAAGTCTTATTATTACTTCAGCTTTAGAAGTATCGACGCCAATTGTTATATCAGGTTTTTTGGTGGAAGATATCCCTGTTGCCTTGCAAATATTAACAGTTGATCAAATATCTGCAATTTTTTATTAAAATCTGCATTATCATTTTTAATTAGATTAATTTCAAATTTTTCAATTTCTTTCTTATCTTTAATCATAAATAACCTGTTTAATAGTTTCAAAATTTTATCCTGGTTTTACCTTTATTTTTGATAATACAGGAATACTATATATTTTAGAAGTATTTTTTTTTTAACAGATTAAAAGATTAAAATCTATTAATTAGTCAATCTGAAAATCAAAAACTCTGCTTTTATATCATGGTTATTTACAGAGCTTCTTGTACTGTTTTTAGGCACTTCAAGACAATCATTTTCATGTAAAATCACCTTTTGCTCATCAATTGTTACTTCAATACTTCCCTTGACAACATAAAATATAACATCAACATCAGCCTTATGGGGAGAAACTTTACCCCATGGCTCAATTGCAACTTTTGCTACCTCTGGACCAAATGAAGTTTTAACTTTTACAGCCCTATAGCCATCTTTTTTCCCATTTTCACCTGAAATATCGTCTAAAGAATCGAAATGATAAATTTTCATATAACTTCCTCAATAAAATTTTTTATCTGTTTATATGTTCTTGCCTTTTTAGGGAATGGGGAAAAAAGCCTGTCAAGTATAAAATCTTTTTCAATAATTAATTTTACTGAAGTGTTTTTTAATTTCTTTGCTTTCTCTTCTAAAATTAAACAATCGGGATAAAAAACTTCATTTGTACCAATAAATACAAGAATCTTACCAACTATATTTGAAATAAAATTTAACAAAAAATTATACAATCTTATAAGCATGAAAAATCATATTTCAATTCTTATTTTAATTATTATAATTCTTATTTTAATCTTCGTAAATTACAGCAGTTCCGCTTGTACTAACCATAAGCATGCTCTGACCTATTGTTTCATAATCAAGATCTACTCCTACAACTGCATTTGCACCAAGAAAAGTAGCCTGTTCCATCATCTCTTTTAATGCTATATCTTTCGCCTTTCTAAGCTCAGATTCATAAGATGCAGCCCTACCACCTATAATATCTGTGATATTTGCAAAAAAGTCTCTAAATATATTTGCTCCAAGAATGGCTTCACCACTTACAATACCAATATATGATTTTATAGTCTTCCCTTCAAGATTTGGTGTTGTGGAAATTATCATAATTAACCTCCTTTTTGAACTTTATAATCTTTATTTTAATTTTGCTCTTTTTTTCTAATGGGAAATAAATCAAATGAAATTATTAAACTAAATAAACCTAAAACCACAATGATAATAGGGATAATTTGTAAAATAAAAATAATCATAGCATAGCTACTAATATTATTAAAAGAGAAATTTTCTAAATATCTTAAACTGATAATTGAGTAGAAAAAAATTATATAAATTATTATTTGGTATATAATTGCTGCAATATTTAAGATTAAAAAAATATTGAATAGTTTTTTTCTTTTTATTTTTTCATCAGCAAAAATTTTTAAGAGAATAAAAGCTAAAAAACTAATTATAAGAATTAAAAAATTATGTTCTGAATAAAAAAAATTATTATTCATAAAACTATCCTTCCTCAAATATTAACATTTTCTTAATTAATTAATAATATAAATACATTTTTTTAAAAATCAACAAATTAAAAAAAAAGTGCGTAGCAAAAAGGTTTTAATATTATTTTTTGATTGGAAAAAATCAGTCAGTTAATATATTTTATTTAAAATCAATAACTTGATGGAGTATATTGATTTGTTGGATCATACCAGTATTCGAAAAGCTCACACCAGGTTTCTACATTGTTATCTGCATCAGAATATGCAAAATCAATTAATCCATAATAATGACCGCCCGTCCACCATTCATTTGTTTCAATACTTGTATACCACCATTGATTGGCATAAGCAGAGTCACCATTATATAATTCATGTCCTCTTGTAACAAAAATTGAAAGACCTCTACCTACACTTGCCCCATCACCAAAATAGTAGGTTTCACCACTATATCCATCATCAGAGTAAGCATACAAAATAGCAGATTCCATTGCAGTTTGAACTGCCTTAGCGTAAGTAACAATATCGGAATAGCTTGAATAATATGCTACAACTGCATCCATAAAATTATATAAATCTATATATGGGAAACTCAGTGAATCTTTAAGATCTTGCCAGAAATGGACAGCTGCTTCATCATCTAAAATTGATTCATAAATTGTTTTATATACAGGATCATCATCAAGATGAGATGCCAGATTCCAACAAGCTGTTTTTATATCTTCAATCTTTGATAAATCCACTGCAGACATTGTTTCAGCAGATTTAGTTAAGGTGTTTTCAATAAAATCATGGTAGCTTTTTACTGCCCTTATGGCTAATTGTTCAGCTGTAATACTGTTAGGATCAAGTAAAGGGCAATTTGAAGTTCCACCATAAAACAGACTTTCATAATCCCAACCATCACCCTGTTCAGTATGCATAGATGCTACCATATATGAAGCAAGATTTCTAAATTCATATGCCACCTCAACTGTTGCCATAAGACATGCATCAAATCCAAGGATATCAAGTTTATTGGAAGAAGAAAATTGAGAAGCCAAGACTGTTTGAAGCTCATCTAAATATAAGCAGGATCCAGAACTTGTATCATCCAAGCATACATCTTTTTCTATATTACTTGAAGTGGTCAAGGAAAAAGATTTTACTCTTGCTCCGCCTCCATGATTCCATAGTATTAACATCAAATGTTGATAAGTAAAGTTCTGTTTTGCATAAGTTATAAAATTATTTAAGGTAGAAGGATTTCCCATATCAAGCTCACCATAGTCTTTTAATAATGTCGAATTTATCTTAATTAAATCATTATCTGGGTTAACATAATATAATCTTGTTCCTGTCCAATCATTATTACTTGAGTCATATCCAGAAGTTCTGTCGAACAAAGCTAAGATATTTAGACCACTATTGCTTTGTTTATATAAAGCAGACTCCATCTCATTAAAATCTTCTATAATTAAAATATTGTGAGCAATATAATTATGAATAATACAAATTTTACATTATTCAACAAAAAAAATATGGATTAGAAAATTAATGAAAACATAAAAAAAAGGACTGCCTTTTATTTTTAAGACAGTCCCTTCACAAAAACTGCGGGCGAAGGATTTGAACCCTCACAAACAGAGCCAGAGTCTGTCGTGCTGCCATTACACTAGCCCGCATCAATGAATTTTATATAAATGAATTTTATATATATTAACAAAATTTTTTATGTTAAAAACTTTCTACATTAAAATCTGTTTAATAAAAAATTAAACTTCAAAAAATGACCTAAAATAAATAACAAAATAAAGTTATAAATAAATTATCCGCAAAAAAATAGATGCCATTTTATCCATTTATGTCAAGAGCAATTTCTATTTAACATCATAATATCTTTCATCTGCCTTATTGCATTTTCAAAACCAACAAATAAAGCACGACTTATTATAGAAAAACCTATGTTAAGCTCAAAAATCTGTGGTATTGTGCAAATTAAGGCACTATTTTGATAATCAAGTCCATGTCCTGCTGCAACAAGTAATCCCGATTCGCTTCCTTTTTCTGCTGCAATCTTAATCCTTTTATATTCATGTATTACATCTTTACCTTTTGCCCTGCTATATCTTCCAGTATGAAGCTCAACTCCATCAGCACCAAGTTTTGCTGCAAGCTCGATTATTTCAATATCTGGTTCGACAAATAAAAATGTTTCTATCTTTTCTTTTTTATATTCTTTTATTAAATCTTTAAGTTGATCAAAGTGTTTTTTAACATCAAGACCACCTTCAGTAGTGACTTCCTCTCTCCTCTCAGGGACGATCGTGACCTTATCGGGTTTTACATCTAAAGAAATCTTGATCACATCATCTCTAAGAGCCATCTCAAGATCTAAATCTTTAACCACAACTTTTTTCAATAAATAAAGATCATCATCATTTATATGTCTTCTATCCTCTCTTAAATGACATACTACCATATCAGCTCCGGCTGAAATCGCCATTGTAGCAGCTTGAGTTATAGAAGGAAAACCTTCTTTTCTTGCATTTCTTAATGTAGCAAAATGATCGATATTTACTCCAAGTCTTAAAGGTAATATCTTAGCCAATCTTTTCCTCCTGCCAATTTTATTAAATTTTCTTATTCCATTTTCTTATTTCATTTTATTATTTTGTTTTATTATTCTATTTTAACATCGAATTTAATTATCTCATTTTATTATTCTATTTTATCATCGCATTTGATTATCTCATTTTATTATTCTATTTTATCATCGCATTTGATTATCTCATTTTATTATTCTTTATTTTATTATTTTATTATTTTATTATTTTATTTTATCTTTTCTGATATTTTTATTATCTTTTAATTATTTCATCACCATTTAATTTCCAGTTTCAACTATATTTATTGTTATTTCAACATATTCTGGATCAGTACTTAAAACATTTATATTGGAATTAGTTTTAGGTAAAATTTTCAATGTGTAAGTTCCGGGAGATTGAAAATATTCACAATCAATTACAAATATTAAATCTGAAGAAGATATTTTATCCTTGATATCTTCAGTAACCAGCAAATCTGCGCTGAATTTAGTTACAGAAAGATTGTAGACAAACCTATTACTTTTGTTGGATAATAAAATTGGAATATCATTTAATTTTTTAAATATACTTAATGGTCTTATATCTATGATTATTTGATTATCTAATGGCGATACTATCTTAAGTTGCTCATTATCAAGTTTAATTGGAAGAATTAATGGGAAATTTAATCCGTCAACAGATATTTCAGATGTCTTCACACTTTCAGTTGTAGAAAGAAGTGAATATGGTCCTTCAACTATAATATAAGGGGTTTTAGTGAAGCTAACCTGCGAAACATAATATCCTTTTTCACATTTTCCAGTAATATTGGCCTCAATCTTAACCTTTTTCCTGAATATTTTATCTAAACTTAGCTTTACAAACGATGGCTCGACTTTTGTAACTTTTACATTATCAGGAAGATACTGATTGTCTACAAACACCTTAAAATTATACTCACCAGGTTTTTTAGCATCTACATCAAGATATGTTTTTATTATATCTTCATTTACAAGTTTTAAGTCATCTGGTTTTCCTCTTAAAGTTATCTTTATCTTGATTGCCTTTTTATTGATAATAAATAAATCATTTGAATTCATCTTATATTGTAAATCACTTACTACAAGAAGACTTTGTGTGCCAATATTAGCAATATAATAAAATAGCATCAATGAAATTACTAAAGATATCACAAAAGGAACAGGATGTTCCTTAATATCTTGAAAAACCTGTATAATAAAATCTTTAATTTTTTTACTTTTAAATAAAGGCATCTTTTACCCTTTTTAACTTACTTATTTTCTCTCTTTTTTTATTTCTGGTTTTTTATTTTTAATCAACCTTTTATTTATTTTTTTATTTTATTTTATTTTTTATCACTCTTTTTTTATTATCTTATTTTATTTTTTATCATTCTTCTTTTCTTTATAATTTACTATTTTTATTAATATCTTTATTATTTATATTATCCTCATTTTCTTCATTTTCCTCTTCCTCAATTAACTCTATCTCCTCTTCCTCTTTTTCTCTATAAAGATGCTCTATAAAAGTTGCCTTTAGGTTTTGAGGAGGTATATTCATATAAGGTTTTCCATCATCAAAAATAGATATCTGCCCTGTTTCTTCTGAGACTACAATAGCAATAGCATCTGACTTTTCTGAGATACCAAGTCCGGCTCTATGTCTTGTTCCAATATGCTTTTCTAAGATATTAGAATCGGGCGTAGTATCTGTCAAAGGCAAAATGGCGGCAACAGCCTTAATTCTGAAATTTCTATCGATAATTATGGCTCCATCGTGGAAAATTGATCTTTTATCAAAAAGAAAAAGTATGACTTCCTCCGAAACCTCAGCATCCCATGATACAAAGCTTGAGATAATATCGAAAAGATTTTCTTTTCTTTGAAAGACAAATATTGCCCCATCTTTTCGTTGTGCAAGTTTTATTATACTTGAAATAATCTTTTGAAGTGCATCTTCATCTTTTTTAGAAGTCAATATTTTTGAAGTGTCTTTTCCAACATTCATCAAGATAACTCTAATCTCGGGAGAAAAAAGAATAATTACTAAAAGTAAAATATTATAAAGAAGTTTTTCGAAAAGCCAGGAGATTATTGGAAAACCAATTAACTCCATGACAAAAAAAACAACAAGAATTATAAGTAATCCTTTGGCTAAATCAACTGCCTTGGTTTTTTGAATAAAAAGATAGACATAAAAGATAACAAAAGTCATTGTTACAATATCTAAAAATGGTATTAGATAGTTTTTAAAAATAATCTCTATTATTTTAATTATGCTCAAATCTGTCTACCTCATTTATTTTCCTTCTTAAAATTTCCATATCTATAGTTTCTTTAACATCATGTACCCTTATAATGACAGCAGTATTTGATGCTATAAGGTGGGCTGCAAGTGAACCAAATAGCCTTTCCTCTGGCAAAACTGGTTCATCAGTTTCAGAAAGAGCTTTACCAATGAAACTTTTTCTTGATGCAGCATATAAAATAGGCTTTTTTAATGTCTTAAAAGCTCCAAGATATTTAGTCAAAACAAGATTATCTTTATATCTCTTACCAAAACCTATTCCTGGATCTATTATAATATTATCCTCATTTATTCCTTTTTCAATACAAAATTCTATTCTTGATTTAAAAAATTGATAAACCTCATCAATTAAATTTTCATAGGTGGGATTTTGTTGCATATTTTTAGGTGTTCCTTTCATATGCATTAAAACTAAGGGTTTTCCACTTTCTTTAACTACATCAACCATCTTTTCATCCATCAAAAGTGCTGAAATATCATTTATAAGATCTGCCCCTTTTTCTATAGCCAATTCTGCTACTTTTGCTTTATAGGTATCGATAGAAATCGGTATATCTGTTAACTTTCTAATCAATTCAATTGCAGGAATTACCCTTTTTATCTCTTCTTCTAAAGGAACAGGATCGCTTGAAGGACGTGTGGATTCTCCTCCTATATCTATGATATCCACTTTATTTTCAATCATTTTCAAAACAGCTTTTTCAAGTTCCTTTAAATTTACACCAGAATCACCATAACGTGAGCCACTATAAAATGAATCAGGGGTAACATTAATAATACCCATTATATAACATCTATTTTCTGGTCTTATTTCAAGCTTTCCTATTTTAATTGGATTAAAATCTTTTGTTTCAATCAAATATTTTAGGTCTTTTCCAAGTTCTCTTAGTTTAAATGGTTGTTTTAGTAGTTTATCAGAGATCTTTTTAAGTTGAACTATGCTTGCACAAAGCAGCACATCTGTTTTTTCTGGATTCATTGTATATGTCTTATATGAAATAGCAGCATCTGAACCACAGGATAAGGCTTCCTGTTTTAGTATATTTGCAGCTCTAAAATCAAGATTTTTAATATAGTATCTTTTATATCTGAATTTATCAGCCATATAATCTATGACTTCTTCGCTGACATTAATATTTTTAAGTTCAGCCTGTAAATTATAGATATTATTATCAGACAAATCATATATAGTATGAAAAATCATCGATTCTCCTGAAAAAATAAATTTATTGAAAAAAACTTAAATTTTCTATTGTTTTCAAAAGTTCTTTTGAAGAGAAACCGATCAGGTCAAAAAGCTCTTCCCTTGTTCCATGAGTTATAATAATATCGGGTAGTGTAAATGGGATAACCTTTATACAATAATTATTTTCATTGTTTTCATTATATTTATTATCTTTATTGTTTCTATTATCCTTATTGTTTTTAGTATTTTTATTATCTTTAATATCTTTATTATTTTTATTATCCTTGTAATCTTTTTTATTTATATTGTTGAGCCTAGAAGCAAGTTCGCTAAATTTTTGATAAATATATGAAGATGAGGGAGACTCTTCAACTACTATAATATTTTCATAATTTGATATTATTTTCAATGCTTCATTCTCATTAAAAGGCTTAATAATGCTTATATAATAAAAATCAACATATTTACCCTTTTTATAAAGCTCGATAAATGTTTTTTTACATATTGAAAATGAGCTTCCGACGCTTATAATAGCAATTTTATTATTATTTTGACAGAATATTTTATTTATTTCAAAAGGTATATATTGTGAACTTAAAAAACCATGAAATTCTTCATCTGATTTGTAAATATCATTATTTTCGATTGTAATATTCTCTTTTTTTATCTTATCATTATTAAATTGATTTATTTCATAAGATATTTCTTTAAGCTCTTCTTCAAATGATTTTACGACATCCTTTGGATATTGCATAAATACCGGTAATTTAGAGTTTCCAAGAAGTGAGAATGCAGCCTCCATATCTTCAGAAAAGCTACAATTGAAAAGATAAATATCTGGAAGAGAACAAAGATAAGGATAAATATATAATCCATGATGAGTAGGTCCATCTATGCCAACAAGACCCGCTCTATCAATAGCAAAAAATACAGGTAAGTGGTTCAAAACAACATCATGATAAACCTGCGCTGCAGCCCTTGATAGAAAAATAGAATAAATCGCCACAACAGGATTTTTACCGACTTTTGCAAGACCTGCTGCCATAGAAATGGCAAGACTTTCAGCAATACCAGCATCTATAAATCTATCGCCAAATTCCTTTTCAAAGTTATCAAGTCCACAACCAGTTTTCATGGCTGCTGTAATTGCATAAATATTTTTATTTTCTCTTGCTTTTTCTGTCAATATTTTGCCAAAAAGGTTTGTAAAATTATTTGTAGATTGCTTCGCCTCACCTGTAAAAGGATTAAAAGGTGGTGCAGAATGAAATAGCTCGGGATTTTCTTCGGCAGGTTTAAAACCTTTACCTTTAACTGTTTTAACATGAACTAAAATTGTTTGTGGAAAATTTTTGGCAAAGGAAAAATAATCAATAAGCTCCTTTATATTATGCCCATCTATTGGTCCAACATATCTTATGCCAAAATCTTCAAAAATCTGTTTTGGCAATATTAAACTTTTCATTGAGCGAAAAAATTTTACCAATCCTTCAATAGCAGCTGAGTGTCCTTTTTTTCTTAACTTTTGTTCAAGGCTACCTCGAATATTTAACTTTGTCGCAAATAATGACATTTTTTTTGTAATTGTAGGAATAGTCTCAGATATTGACATCCCATTATCATTTAATATTATTATGATTTTTCCATTTTTTCTATTTGAAATATAATTTAAAGCTTCAAGAGTAGCTCCATTTGTAAGAGAGCCATCTCCTATTAATGTTATAATTTGCCTTTGAGTAAAATTTTCTTTATCTTTTTTGATAAAATTATCTTCATTATTTTCTTTATTTAGCCCCGCACTTAATCCAAGTGCTAAAGGGAGTCCGCACCCGACATGTCCTACCTTAAAAAGGTCAAAACTTGATTCATCTGGATCTGGAAATCCAGAAAGCCCATTGAATTGTCTGAGTGTGGAAAATCTATCAAACCTTCCAGTCAAAATCTTATAAGTATAGATTTGATGCCCAACATCAAAAGTTATAAGATCCTTTGAAAAATCAAAAACCTTATTTAAAGCCAGAAATATTTCGATTGTACCTAAGTTAGAGGCTAAATGTGTGCTTTTTTTACTACAAACCTGAATTAAATATTTTCTTAAAAGTTCTGCGTAATTTTTTAATTCATCAATCGAAAGTGAGTCAAAAAACTTTTTATCTGAAAGTTTTTTTAATTCATCATAGTTCAATTTTCAATCCTTA
>Ga0116146_1003346_pt1 | contig 13227 bp, 10 predicted proteins | sample AD_JPNHG2_MetaG_FD_89748 | JGI IMG/M metagenome (GOLD analysis project Ga0116146, IMG submission 89748) | Active sludge microbial communities of municipal wastewater-treating anaerobic digesters from Japan - AD_JPNHG2_MetaG | ecosystem: Engineered > Bioreactor > Anaerobic > Digestate | place...
GGTCGGGCCGCGTTCCACCGCGTCCGATGCTCGGGCCGGAACTCCCCTGGCGACGGTGGGTCACTTGTTGACCGACCCGTCGCCCGCTTGGGCAGAGAACGACAGAATGCCTTTTGACAAAGAAAGAGACGGAGAAAGTGCTTGTCAGCGAATGGATCGGTGATAAGGTATGCGTTCTTAATTTTGAAACTGAACTGTTTATGTCGAGAATCTGTGAACTGACGGGCAAGCGGCCGATTAAAGGGAGCATTATTTGGCGCAGTGGCAAATCCAAGAAGAGCGGGGGTATTGGCACGCACGTGACCGCGATCACCAAGCGCCGGTTCATGCCCAACCTCCAGCGGGTCAAAGCGGTGGTGGATGGCGAAGTGCGCTATATTCGGGTATCGGCCAAGGCCATTAAAAAGGGTTTGGTGGTCAAGGCGCCGAAGCGGAGCTGGAAGAAGGATCAGGCCGCCAAGGCGTAACCCTTGCAGCAGCTTTGGAAGGCGAGGCCTGGGCGGGCCTCGCCTTTGTACTTTCTGGCTAAAGCCCGCGCGCCCAAGCGTGCCCCCAACGAATCAGATGCTTTGAGGGTGCGGACCCGAGGCGGCGCCGGGCGTTGGCAGAAGCGCGGCGGGGTCAATGAGCCGGGTCCAGCGTTCTTGCTCGGAGATGGGGATTTCGCCGCGCTGAACTTTGAGCCAGCCCATTTCGCGGAGCGAGCGCCAGCCCAGATGGCGGGCGGCTTCGCGGAGGATGCCGGTTCGCAGTCCCGGTTGGATGAGGTCGGCGATGGCCTGGCTGACGAGGAAGAACTCGTAAATGGCGACGCGGCCGCGATGACCGCGCTGGTTGCACTCGACGCAGCCGCGGCCGCGGCGCGCCGAGACCTCCGCGGGAGGAATTCCGAGAGCGGCGGCCATTTCGTCACGGATGAACGCGGGGATGTCGGGATCGGGCTCCGAGCAATGGCGGCAGATGCGGCGGGCCAGACGCTGCGCGATGCTGCACACCAGCGAGCTGGCGATGAGGTAAGGCTCGATCCGCATTTCGAGCAGCCGGGTGACGGCGCTGATGCTGTCGTTGGTGTGGAGGGTGGAGAACACCAGATGACCGGTCTGAGCGGCGCGAACGGCAATTTCGGCGGTTTCCAGGTCCCGGATTTCACCCACCAGAACCACGTCCGGATCGTGCCGGAGAACCGACCTCAGGCCCGAGGCGAAGGTCAGGCCGATTTGTTCCCGCACCTGGATTTGAACGGTACCCTCGAGCTGGTATTCAATGGGGTCCTCGAACGTGATGATTTTCCGGTTCTCGTCGTTGGCCTGGGCCAGGGCGGTGTAAAGGGTGGTCGTTTTGCCGCTGCCGGTGGGACCGGTCAGCAACACCAGCCCTTGGGGGAGGCGCACCAGTTGCGAAAAGACGGCCTCCTGGTTCGGCTCCATGCCCAACTGCCCGAGGTCGAGAAAGAGGCTGTGCCGTCCCAAAATGCGCAGACACACCGCTTCGCCGTACTTGGTCGGCACGATCGAAACGCGCAGATCGTATTCCTCGTCGCCGGTTTTCATCGCGATGCGCCCGTCGTGAGGGAGGCGCTTTTCGGCAATGTTGAGCCCGGCCATGATTTTGAGCCGGGACACCACGGCGGCGTGGAGGTGCCGCATGTCGGCGGGGACGGGCACGGTTTCGAGCATGCCGTCCACGCGATAGCGCAACCGGATTGAGTTGGCGTAGGGCTCGAGATGAATGTCCGTGGCGCGGAGGCGCAGGGCTTCCTGCAGGAGCTGATCCACGAAGGCGGACACGGTGGACTCGAGGGCGGAATCGGCTTCCTTGCCCTGGATATCAAAGACGATTTCCTCGTTGAGCTCGACGCCCCCCCGTTCCTCGCGGAGGCGCTGGATGGTCTCGGCGCCGAGGCCAAACTGTTTTTTGATGACGGCGTGGATGGCGCTGGGCGTGGCGAGGACGATTTTGAACCGGGTGCCCAGCAGCAGGCGAAGGTTGCCCTGCTCCATTTGCGAGGGGGGCTCGCTGAAAGCGATGGTCAGGCAGTCCTGTTCCATGCCCAGGGGCAGGAGATGATAATGGAAGATCACCTTGATGGGGACCAGCTCGAGCACCTCCCGCTTCAGATTCATGGCCACCGGGTCCACAAACTCCAGGTGGCTCGCCTCGGCCAGCGCCCGCCACGCGTCCTCCTCGGAGGCGAAATTCAGGTCCACCAGGGCGCGGTGCTGGGGCAGGTTCAGCCGCCGCTGGCGGCGGCGCGCCTGTTCCAACTGCGCGGCGGTGATCTTGCCCTGCTCCAGCAGCAGCTCACCAGGCTCGCGAGGCGGTGCGGGCGAAGCCGGGTTCATTTGATCGGCACTTCGATTTCTTTTTTGACGCTCAACGGCAGGAGGTTGGTTTGGCCGGCGAGATTCGTCAATGTCAATGCTTGCATGGTGGCCTCAGCCACCAGGTTGTTGGTGGCGATGGACTCCCCGAGGCGGGTGATCACCAGCGCGTCCGCAACTCGCACCAGGGCATGCCGCACCTGGTCCGCCGTGTCCATGTAACCCAGATACGTCACGTCCACCTTGCGGGTGGTCGGCGCCGGCGGCGGCGGCTTGGGTGGCGGGACGAAATGCCGGGTGAAAAAGGCCCCCGGCAGATTGGAGCTGACCACGGCGGTCGGCCAGTTGGTCGAGGCGAAAAGCTGCGCGGCGCGGCTGACTGGCACCGGCGTCCGCGCCGGGCTGGAATAAGGGACCGTGTCCTGAAACACCTGGGCCCGGCCGCCCAGGTCCCGGATGACCAGGTAGAGCAGCAGCCAGAGCAGGCCGTGGATGGCCAGGGCCAGCCACCGGCTGCGAAGGGCCTGGATGAAGACGGAGGTCATATCAGTCTCGCCTCACAAAACCAATCGCCCGCAGCCAGATGCGAACCTCTTCCGGTTGCTCGGGAGTCTGCTTGCGGATGATCAGATTCTCAATCAGCAACGGGCTTTTCCCGGGAGGCGCCTCGGGAAGCTGGGCGGCGTGAATCTCTTCCGCCCGCCGCGGCAGGCTTTGAACAAAGCTGGTGGCACTGGCGGCCGGCGCGGTGAACTCCACTTCAATGGGAATCTCGACCCAGCGGCCGGTGCTGCCGGCCAGCATCGGATCCACCCGCTGAACCCGGGCATCGAGCGCATGGAGCGCCGTGACCTTGCAGCGCAGAGCGGTGTCCAGCAGGTCGCCTGTGAAGGCCAGGGCGGCCCAGAGCATGGCGGGGTCCTGCATGTCGGCCGTATGCTCGGGAAAACCCGAGAACACCAGGGGATCAACGGTGATTTTTTGTTCCTTGGCCCGCCGGCTCAGATCGTCCAGGTATTTGCTCAGCTCATTTTGATACTCGACCAACTGGAACGGGGCGGCCAGACGTTCGCGCAGCGGGCCGGGAAGCTGGAACCGATCCTCCGCCGCTTTTCGTGCTTCCGCAAGGTGCGCGATGGCCTGGCGGGTCTCGTTCAACTGATTGGTAATGAAAAGAAAATCCAGGGTGGTGGCGTTGGTCTGACCCAGAGCGGCGGCCAGTTTTTTCCAGGCTTTTTCCACCGGGTCATCAATGGCCCGCGCCTCGCGGGCCAGCGGGAGGTAAACCAGCCCGTACAGCAGAGCCAGTCCCACCACGCAGGCCGGGAGAACCACTCGTCGCTTGTATTCGTGGAGGGAAGCCATCAGGTGTGCAGGAATTTCTTGCCGTTCATGGCGCCCCCCGGGTTGCTTTGCCGCTGTCCGGTTCCGGCCCCTGCCACAGCGGCGGGCGGGGACCGGGACTGCGGCGCAAGGGCTCACGGCCGCCGGCAGCGGGGCGCCGGGCGGGGACGGCGTGATAAAACTCGGTCTCCGCAAAGTCAAGCGCGAGGACATAATGCCGGTCCGGCACGATCACTTTCGGGTCGGCCAGGCTGCGGCGGAGGTCTTCAGAAAGCAAATCCGCCTTCGCGAACAAGGGCTGTTGACGGAGGTCGTTGACAAGCTCGGCCAGCACCTGACGCGAAGTGTCCGGGTCGCCGGGAACGCAGAGCTCGGCAATCAACCCGGGTTTGGCCGGGCTGACGTTCGTGGCGGTGGAAACGGCGAGGGCGCGGGGGTCGTCAGTGAGAACCTCCGGCGGGGCCAGGGCGGGTCCCAGGATGTTGGTGCGCGCGGGCCGGTTGGTGGCCAGCACCGCGGGGGGATGCCTGAAATAACTTTGCTGGTCCGCGAGCAACACGTACCAGAAGTTGCGGTTGCTCCGCGAGTGCTCCAGCAAGCCCAGGGTGCGGAGGACGTCAAGGCTGCCCTGCTGGCGGGCCAGGAGGGGGCGCAGGTTCTCGTAATCGGCTGTCAAATCGGCGGTGAGGGATTGGTTGGCTTCAAACGCTCGTTGTCCATCCTCAATCTTCGCCAGGAAGGCTTTCTTGGCGCGGAGAACCGACGCTTTTTGCCAGATGCCAAAACCCAGGAAGACGAGGAGGATCGCCGCCAGGACGAGGCTGGCGGTCTCGACGCGCTGGCGCATCAGGCGCCGATTCCAGCCGGCGCGGTAGCTGGAGGGCAGCAGAGACACCGGCTGGGCGGAGAGGCCCAGAGCCTGGAGGGCGGTGCCAAAGGCAATCTCAAAATCTTTCTCGACAGGGGGGAGTTTAGCCGAGGTGATGGGGGGCCAGGGCTGCGGTTCCAGCCCGTGCCGTTGCTTGAGATAAGCCAGCAGGCCCGGCTGTTCGAAGGAAGGGCCGCTGGCGACAAGGGGCAGGCCCGCAAAAGGCGAATCCGCCGTGGGATTCAAGCCGCGCTCAGCCAGCCATTCCTGGAGCTGGCGCTTGACCTCGGCGGCCCAGCCGTCCACGGCGGCGGCAAGGTCTGCGGAAACGTTGGGACCGCCCAGCAGGTCCGTCGAGCGTTTTAGGGTTTCGGCGGCGGAATGGGAGCCTTGTTGGGAGCGGAGAAGCGAGCGGGTAAAAAACTCCCCGCCCATTTGGAAGCTGGTGGCGTAAGCGCCCTGTCCGGCGAGGAGGGCGACCAGCACGGTGGTCTGGGCGCCCAAGTGGATCAGGAGCGCGTTTTCCACCCCCGGCCGGGCCGCGCGGTAGGCCTCCAGCAGCGCGTTGGCGGTGGAAGTCACCTCACAGATGTCCTCATGTTGAACGCCAAGCTGCAGGATGCGCTCGCGGATTTCGCCTTCCTGGCAGAGGGTGACCCAAAACCGGTGCCGGCCTTTGGGCGCCTGCCCGACCTGGACAAAATCGTAAACGATGCGCGAGTCCGAGACACCGCTGAGTTTGACGGTTTCGTCAGCGATGGCGCGGGCGGGGTCCTGATCCGCGGCAAGGGCCAGGTCCACGGTTTGCGAGATGGTGACATGCTGCGGAATGGCCAGGGCGATGGGGGGCCGGCCCGCGGCGTCGAGCACGCCCTGAATGTGGACCTGGATTTCCTCGGGCGAAAGCAGCCCTTCGGCCTGGAGGTCCAGCAACTCGTGTTTCAGAATGCGAACGCGGCCGAAGTAATTCTGAACCAGAAGCAGCTTGAGACGCTGCGAACCGGCATCAATGGCCAGCACGCGGCGGAGCGGGAGGGATTTCCAAGTGGGGAGACTGGCGGTCATTGGGCCTGGGGGGCCGGACTGGCCGCGGACGCCGGGGCGGCTGCCGGAGCCGTGGCGCCGCCAGCCTCATCGTCATAAACCAGGAATTCGCCCGTGTCGCGCACGATGGTGGCGGTGACGAAGACCAGGAGGTAACGGGGGTTGTCCACTTCCGTGCGGCGGCGGAACAGCGCGCCAATCACGGGTATCGAGCCCAGCACCGGCACCGATTCAACCATGGTCGAGCGCTGGCGTTCCAGAACGCCGCCCATCACGACGGTCTCCCCGGATTTGACGACCACGCGCGTGGCCAGTTCCTGGGTGCGGTATTGCGGGAGGTTGATGTCAAACGTGTTGATCGGCTGGCCCTGGCTGTTGAAGTCGGTGAGCGTGGCGAAGCGCACCAGTTGCACGTCGGTATTCACGCGGGGATTGAGGGCCAGCAGAATGCTCTTGCCGTCACCCGAGATGGAAGCCAGGACGTTCAGCTCGGCGCCGGAAGTGATTTTGGTGGGCTTGCCGCTGGGGACGAAGGAGGAGGACTGGTAATACTGCTGGGCGACGGTCTTGACCTGGTATTCCTCGTAGTAGTACTGCACCTTGCCGTCCGCGATTTTGGCCGGGCGGTTGTTCAGAACCGTCAGCCGCGGAGCGCTGAGGGTCTGGCTTTCGCCACTTTGTTCGAGGGCCGTGATGGTGGCAGTCAAGGTGTCCCGCCCGAATACGTTCGTGATGGTCTCCTGGATGCCGATGCCGAGACCCGTCACGCTGTCGCTGGAAACCAGGCCGGTGTAGTCGCGCGGACGGCGCGCGGGCGCGTTGGTGCCCATCGAGCGGCCGGTTTCCCACAAAACGCCCAATTGCATGAAAGCCGGCTTGGACACGGTAACGAAGCGGGCTTCGATGAGGACCTGTTGCACGGGCCGGTCGAACTCCTCGATAATCTTCTCCATGACCTGGAGTTGTTCCTCGGTGCCGCGGGCGACGACGAGGTTGCGCTCGTAATCAATGAGGAATTTCGAGCCGGTAAAAAGCTCCTTGATCACCTGTTCGAGGGCGGGGGTGGTCGGGGCCAGGTCATTGACGAATTTTTGAAACTTCTCGGTTTCAGTCTTGGTGGTCACGTTGTTCACCGTCACTGCGGTCCGGGTGACTTCCTCCGACCCGAATTCCGCCGGCAGAATGAACCCTTTGCGCAGGCGGTAAAAACGCGTTTCCTCCATCAGCTTCTTCGGATCCTTGGCGTCCACGACCCACACCAGTTCATCGCCCACCTGAAACTGGAGTTCGTAGTTGCGTCCAATGTAACGCAGAAATTCGCCCAGTTTCACTTTCTCGAGATTGGCGCTGAGCACCTGCTTGAGGGCGGGGAGTGATTTGTCAGTGACGATGTTGATGCCGGCGGTCTGGCCGAGCTGGATGATGATGGTCTCCAGCGGAACGTTGTCGAAGTGGACGGAGATTTCCTTGTCCAGCACCTTGGCCATCCGGCCTTTGGTGCTCTCGAGGTCGAACAGCGGCCCTTTTTCCGTAATGGTTTTGCCGTAGGTCTCAGGAATGTAAGGGGCGTTTTCGATGCGGCTGATGGCATCGCGCACGTCCTTGGACGCGGGCAAGCCGCGGTCTTTGTTCTCGACCAGCAGGCTGCCGATGGTGGGATTGAAAACCGAGTTCTTCGCGTCAATGTTCCGGATGCGGTCTTCGAGTTGTTTTTCGCGCAGTTTCTGGGTGCTCTGGGTAACCCACGTGTAAACCCGCTCGACGGCAGGGTCTTTGGGCGCCTGTTGATGGAGCGCCTGGGCTTTGGCCAGGGCCTCCTCCCACTTATTGTCCCGGGCAAGGTCGAGAATTTCGTTGATTTGGCGGTCGTAGGATTCGAAAGCGGCAGCGGCAGGGGGAGTCGCAGCAGGGCTGGGGCTCGTGGCGGGCTGCTGACTGGTTTTGCAGGCGGTGACAGCAACACAGACCAGCAGCAGAGCCGTGGCGGTCGCCGCTTTCAACGAAGAGGTGAGCCTGGGTTGAGTGTCCATGAGACAAAGTCTGACGAAGAACTAGCTGATTAAATTCAAGGTGGCGAGAACTTTGCAACGGTTTTTTTTGAAGGGTGGCCCGGGCGGGCAGGGGCGGGGGGAAGCCCGCAGGCGCGCCAACGGGGCTTCGGAGCTGAAAAGCTTCGCCAGCGCATTGCCGGAATTGGCAGTGCCTGGCCGGGATGGGCAAAGCCAGCGGTTCCAGAAGCCCCAACCTGTGGGCGGGGGGACAAGGCGGCCGGCGCAGAGTAACGGATTCGCATGCCGTCTCTCCGTGCAACGGATCGCGGCTCGGGCAGGGGGAGCGAGGGTGGTTTTCTTAGCCGTACCAGGGGCGGGTGCGTTTTGAGTCGGCCGCGTTGGCCGTAATGGTAACGACGCGGCGGGCGAGTCTGGCGTTTTCCGCGATCTGCCAGTCGAACATCCCAACCAGAATAAAATCCGCCCCGCTATTGAAGGCGTACGGGAAGGCCGCTCGCGGAGGAATCGCGCCCGCCGCCAGGATTTTGAAGGCAATCCAAGGTCGCTTCACCCGCGCCATCACCTCGATCACCGCCTGCGGGTCCTGACACCACGAATTGTCGTTGGGGCCTACAGGGTCGGTTTCACCCGGTTTCGGGGCGGTGAAATAGTCATGCGAATGGAAAGTCTTGAGGTAGAAGTCCGGCGCCAGACCGGCTGCCTCGGACGCCGTGATCACTTTCAAGTCGTGACCCGCCAGCCCCGCGACGCGCTTGCGGCTCCGGATGAACTCCAGCGACTCACCCAACCTGGCGACTTTCCCCTCCTTCACCAGGTTTTCGCAGGTGTCCCCCGTCAGGTGGACTGCCACCGCGCCCTCATCAATGGCGCGCTGGATTTGGCTGAACCCGCCGCTGGGGTCAAGACGGGCCTGGGCGATCCATTTGATTCGACCGCCGGCTTTCCAATGGGCGAAGAGCGCCGAGTTGTCGTCCTGCACCCACGTGTTGATGGCGGTGATGCCGTTGGCTTCGCCCAGCTCGAGGGTTTCGCGGATTTTGGCCGGCGTGTTGTAGCGACGCATGAGCGTTGAGACATACTGCAGCTCGCGGGAGTGCGCGTAGCCGCCAATGAGGTTGCCACCCATGATCAGACGGCTGATCACCTGGTCGCCGATCTTGCCTGAGGGCATGGGCTGGGCCGGCCCGGCCTCCGATTGCGGCTCGGCGGCGGGACTGAGCGGGGCGGACAAGCCGAGGGGGAGGGCAGCCGAGGCCAGCAACGAGGACTTGACGAAGCCGCGGCGATTCATTCTGGCAGTCATGGCGCCATGATGGTTGTTGGAAGGGGACTTGTCAATCCTCACCCGCCCCCCGCCTCCGTCTTCGCCCCTCCCTTCGGGGACCGGCGTTCCCGGTCGAGGTTCAAGCTTCCGAGCGGCTTCCGCCCTCGCGGCTCCCGCCTCCAAGCTCCAGCTCGGCCCCCTCCCGCGCGGCCTCGACTCGCAGGCTCCCGCCCCGCTCGTTCACCAGCTTGCGCGCGTGCGCCAGCATCTCATCAATCTTGTCATCATCATGGTCGGGATCGTGATGGAACAAGTACAGGCGCCGGATGCGCGCCTCGAGCGCCAGCGCCACCACGTCGTCCAGGCAGCCGTGGCCCCACCCCCGATGCTCCAGGTACTCCTCCCGGTCATACTGCGTATCCATCACCAACACATCCGTTCCCCCCAGAAATGACACCAGTTTCTGATGCTCCGCCCGCGCATGTTCCAGCGCATGGCCCCCGGCCTGCGGCCAGCGCTCCCGCGACAAGTGCGGCTCGTTGTCGGGGAAAAACGCGATGGAACCGCCCGCTGTCGCCAGCCGGTAACCCACGCAGACCCCCGGGTGGTTGGCGGGCGCTGCCGTCACCTGAATTGCCCCCACCTGAAAGCTGAAATCCCGCAACTCCTCAATGCGCACGTGCGTATCCAGCTCCCGCATGCCGACCGGGAAGAACGGGCTCTCCATCTGCGCCCGCAACAGCGTGTCCAGACCGTGCCGCGCTCCCTCGTAACCCAGAATCCGAATCTGAACCTGCGGCCGCAGCAACGGCAGGAAAAACGGAAGTCCCTGGATATGATCCCAATGCGTATGGGTCAGCAGCAAAGTCAGTTCCAGGGGTTGATGCGCGAACTCGGCCAGCAATTCCCGCCCCAATAACCGCAGCCCCGTCCCCGCGTCCAAAATCACGATCTGCCCGCCCGATCGAACCTCCATACAACTGGTGTTTCCCCCGTATCGCACCGTGCCGGCGCCCGGGGCGGGGATCGAGCCGCGCACTCCCCAGAACTTGAGGCGGGTGACGCCGGCGTCGGGCGTGCTCGAGCTGTTCTTCATCGCCGTAACATGATAACCGCTGCCAACCTAAATCCCCCATCCCAAAATGAAAACTAAAATCCCTGACCCGATAAAAAAGCGCGAGCCAGCCGGCATGCTCAACCTACGGGTCAGCGCGTCGCGGCACGATTTCCGTGGCGGCCCGGTTCTTGACCATCCGGCCGGCCGGCAGCACGCCCCGCCAGTTCACGTTGGGATACACCACGCAATGACGTCCCAAAATGGTTCCGGGATTCAGCACCGCGTTGCAACCCACGTCCACGTAGTCGCCGAGCAGGGCGCCAAACTTGCGCAGGCCGGTGTCCAGGCGGACGCCGTCAATCTCGACCACAATGTTCCCGGGCGTGAGCTTGACGTTGGAAACTTTCGCCCCCGCCCCCAGGTGCGCCTTGAAGCCGAGAATCGAATCGCCCACATAATTGAAATGGGGCACCATCACGCCGTTGAACAGCAGCGCATTCTTGATCTCACACGAGTTGCCCACCACGCAGCCATCGCCAATGATGACGTGCTCGCGCAGGTAGGCATTGTGCCGAATCTGGCAGTTGCGTCCGATGATGGCCGGTCCTTTGATCATCACGCCATCTTCAACCACCGTCCCTTCCCCGATGAACACCCGCTCGCCGATGTAGGCCACCCCGTCGCAGCGGTTATGGAGGGCCGGCTGCACGTGCGTTTCCAGATAGGGCGCAATCCGGTCCAGCGCCTCCCACGCCGCCGCGCAGCCGTCGAAGAGCGCGGCGTGTTCGCACTGGCTCAAATCAAATAAATCCGCAGGCTTGATCATGGCACGGGCCTGATTCTGTCAGTCGTTTTCCCGGTGTCAACGTTCATGCCGGTTTGCCCCGCTTCTTGCGCTCCCAACCGCCCACGCTCGCTCCGGATCACTGCCGTCTCGGCCCCATCCAAGCCTGGCGCGATTGGATTTCCCCCCGTTCGAAATTCCAAAACGGCCGGCCCAATCGAAGACCACCGCAGGGCGGGGCAAACAAGCCACCAGCGCCTGCGCTCCACGCCAGCGGGGGTCCCCCGGCTTGGAACGGCGATTTCCCCCGTGATGAACTTCAGCCCGGGTTCTGGCGGGTGGCCTCCTGAAACACGAGAGCCGCCTGCGTGCGGGTGTGCACCTCGAGTTTGCGATAGACTTGGACGAGGTAGTTCCGCACGGTCTTGGATTGCAGCTCGAGGGATTCTTGCTTTCTGCTCTGGTTTTAACCAAGCCGATCCCAACCTGATCGAACCCAACTCCCGCCCCTCATGCCCCACGCCTCCGCTTCACCGACCTGTCCACCGCAGAACGAAGAGCGAAAGCAGCACCGCCGGCTTGTCGCGCCGCCCCTTTGCGCGAAGGCGGCCCCCCACGCCCCGATACCCTGAACCCCGCCGTTTTGCCCTCGCGGTTTTGCTTGATTTCGGTCCCGCACCGTCCGAACCTCCACAACAAACGTTAATATCGAGTTGTTCATGGCTTATAAAGACATCACCCCGCCCGCGGGCGGCAGAATCTCCATCGTCAACGGAACGCTCCAGGTTCCGCCGAACCCCATCATTCCCTTCATCCGCGGCGACGGCACCGGCCCGGACATCTGGGCCGCCAGCCAGCGCGTGCTGGACGCCGCGGTTCAAAAGGCCTACAACGGCCAGCGCCGAATCGTCTGGTTCGAGGTCTTCGCCGGCGAGACCGCCAAGAACAAGTTCGACAACTGGCTGCCGGACGACACCATTGAAGCCTTCAAGGATTACCTGGTCGGCATCAAAGGGCCTTTGACCACGCCGGTCGGGGGCGGCATCCGCTCGCTAAATGTTGCGCTCCGCCAGTTGCTCGACCTTTACGTCTGCCTCCGCCCCGTCCAGTACTTTCAAGGCGTGCCGTCCCCCGTCAAACACCCCGAAAAGGTGAACATGGTGATCTTCCGCGAGAACACCGAAGACATTTACGCCGGCATTGACTACCAGGCGGGCAGTCCCGAGGCCCGCAAAATTCTGGATTTCCTCCAGCGGGAACTCCCGGCCGCCTACCGCAAAATCCGCTTCGGCGCCGACGCGCCCGACCAGGTGGGCGTCGGCCTCAAACCGGTGAGCCGACCCGGCACCGAGCGCCTGGTCCGCGCCGCCCTCGCTTACGCCGTCCGCCACCAACGCCGCAGCGTCACCCTGGTCCACAAGGGCAACATCATGAAGTTCACCGAAGGCGCGTTCCGCGATTGGGGATACGAGCTGGCGAAAAATGAGTTCGGCGCCCGCGAGCTCGATGGCGGCCCGTGGTGCAAACTGCCCGAGGGCATCGTGGTCAAGGACGCCATTGCCGACATTACCCTCCAACAGGTGCTCACCCGCCCGGAGGATTTCGACGTCATCGCCACCCTCAACCTGAACGGCGATTACCTGAGCGACGCCCTGGCGGCCCAGGTCGGCGGCATCGGCATCGCCCCCGGCGGCAATATCAACTACGTCTCCGGCCATGCCATCTTCGAGGCCACCCATGGCACCGCCCCCAAATACGCCAACCAGGACAAGGTCAACCCCGGCAGCGTGGTGCTCAGCGGCGAAATGATGCTGCGTTACCTCGGTTGGGACGAGGCCGCCGACCGGGTCATTCGCGGCCTCCAGGGCGCCATTGCGTCCCGCCGTGTCACTTACGATTTCGCCCGCCTCATGGACGGCGCCACCGAAATCAAGTGTTCCGAATTCGGCGATAACATCATCGCTCACATGTAGCAGCCGGTGGGCTGCCGCGCGCGGCTTCCCGCAGGCCGCCGGCTTTCCCCCAGCCCAGAAGGTTGCGTTTCTTATGACTCTCAAATTAATCGGTCCGCCTCCGTTTGAAGCCGACGAACAAGGCACGCCCAAGGTCCGGATCGGCACCCTGTTTCCAAACCACGGCGTGTTGTGCACGGAATCGCCCGGCGTTCACGCCCTCCAGCGCATGGCGTTTATTGACCAGCTCAACGCCTCGCGCCAAACCCAGGGCCTTCCACCCCTTTCCCCCGCCGAGGAGGAGGAATTGGCGCTGACGTCCGTGGACCTGATTTTCGAGACCGACCAGGTGTTGATCCGACCCGACCCCGAGCGGATGGACCTGGCGTTCGCGGCCGACGAATGGCTCCAAGGCCTGGTCTCCAAACGCCGCATCAAGTTCCTCCAGGTGGCCGACCGCCGGGTGCGTGAGGCCATCAAACGCCGCGGCGAATGCTGGCGCCTGAGTGGCGTCCCCAAAACCCAGGAGGCCAAACAGCGCCTGGTCCTCAGCTCCAAGGTGCGCATCAACGGCCGCCCCA
>Ga0116146_1003350_pt1 | contig 13218 bp, 13 predicted proteins | sample AD_JPNHG2_MetaG_FD_89748 | JGI IMG/M metagenome (GOLD analysis project Ga0116146, IMG submission 89748) | Active sludge microbial communities of municipal wastewater-treating anaerobic digesters from Japan - AD_JPNHG2_MetaG | ecosystem: Engineered > Bioreactor > Anaerobic > Digestate | place...
CCGGCATCGGTGCCCTTGCTGTGAGCTGCGCTCAGTTGGTCGGGAAGCTCCTCGGTGGGGATTCCCCCCTGTAACACAAGGGGCAGGTAGACCAGTTCCACGGTCTGAGCTTTGTCCCCGAACCGATCCCACCACGCCTCGAAGAACCGTTGCCAGGCGGCCAGTTCGTCGTCTTGTGTCGAAACCACGGCGTCGAGGTTCGCCAAGAAACCAGGGACGCCAGCATGCTCAAGGACACCCCCCACCATCCCCGACCACGCCTCAAAGGAACCCAGCACAGGGACGTTCTGCGCCTTCGGACAGCCTGCCGCGAACCAGGCACGGACGATGGTGAAGCCGGCTTCAAGAAGCTCGTGGCGATGCTCTCGGGCGTACCCCAACAGATCGGGATGGCGGAAGCCCGTGCGTTGCCACGGCCGTTCCGTGTTGGCATCGAGCCTCACGGCAAAGGCCCGGCGAGGCATGTCGTTGGCGAGCCGAACGTTGTTGCCCGTGGCACACCAGACGACTTGTGCTGGGACGCGGATGGTCTCGCTCTTGCCGAGACGCCGGTCTGCCCACTCCAACGAGGTCAGTACCGCCGCCAAGCTGGGCGAGTTGAGCGGATCGGTCTCGGGGAGATTGTCCAGGATGACCATCGGCGGACCCTCGAGCAACACGGCCGAGATACGCTTGCGCCACTCGGCGTCGTCCCCACGGCTTGGGGCGGGTTGAACGGCCACGCTCCCGACCGCCACGGTGCCCAGGATGGTCGCCAGCAAGGTCTTTCCCGTGCCCCTCTCAGGGGCGTTGAACACAGCGAGCGGGATGCATCCCCGGATCGCGGGCCGCATGAGCACTGACAGCAGCACCGCGAGGCCGTTCGCCCGGTCAGCGGCGCCATTGAACGGGAAGTCGCCCACGAGATCGAGAAGCAGACCGGTCGCGGCTTCCACCTCCTCGACCGTCGGATGCTCTGGGACAACGATGGCTGGCGTGGTGCCGTCAGGCAGGTAGCACACCCGCGTTTCGGGATCGTATCCAGGTTGGCAATGCAGAGTCCCATCAGGGCGCAGAACGGGGACGGTCGAGATCGCTCTCAGCGGAGGCAAGGGCCACTCACCGCGTCCCTGGATGGAGTCCACCAAGACCTGTGGCGGCGGCTCGTATGTGGTGATCTCCTTGCCCGCTCGCACAAAGTGCGCGACCTCGGAGAGCCGGTATCGCAGCTTCGCTCTGTCCATGGGATCAATGCGGGGCCGCCCGTCCTCATCTCGGATGACGCGCACAAGCTCTCCGCCGCGCACGAACAGAACAGGGGGGTCGTTCCTGGTCGTCAGCTCGGCAAGCACGTCGCAGGTAAGCTGGTCGAGGAAGATGTCGCGCACGTCAAACCGCGCCTTGCGCTCACCTTTGTTGCCCAGCCCCTCGCCCTTCTCGCCCCGCCGCCCTTTGCCCGCTTCGGGCTTCGGTTCCCACGTTGGCGCCTTCTCGATCATCTCCTGGATCGCCGCCCGAATCTCGTCAGGCTCCTTGCCAGCCATCGGTCCCTCTGGACCAAGCCAGTCAACGATGTCCCCGCCCTCGGGCAGGTCGGGCAGCGTGACGACCTTCACGGTCGCGGGAGGCCGAAGCTTCGTCACGATGCGGGCCACGTCCTCAGCGTAGCCCCGCCCGGGGTCGTCGTTGTCGGGGGAGATGATCACCTCCTTCCCCGCGAGGGGCGTCCAGTCGGTCTTCTTGGCAGAGGCAGCTCCTTGGTAGCTCGCAGTGGCCACGAAGCCGAGCTTCATTGCCTCATCGGCCTTGCGCGCACCCTCGAAGACGAGCACCGTCTTGGCCGCGGCCAGCTTCGGCAGGCGGTAGAGGGGCAGCTTTTTCACCCCCGGCGGGTTGCACAGCTTGAACCCGCCGGCGACGCGAGATACGGGGCGACTGATCTTCTCCCCGCCATCGTCAGGCTGGAACCTAACCTCGGCGAACACGGTCTTGCCGTCGCAATCGTGATAAGCCCACGTCCCGACGAGCTTGGCCTTGTTCACCTTCCCGAACCACTGGATCAAGAGATCCCACGTCTCGAAGACGCCCCTTACCTTCTTGGGCTTGCCCACGCCCCCGTTGTCGGCCTTCCTCGGGAACAGGTCGGCCATCTCCATCCCCAACGCTTCGACTACCTGCCCGGGCTTGCACCCGGCGTGGCAGTGAAGCAGGACACGGCCATCGTCGCCCACGCTGATGCTCAGGCTTGCCCTCGTATCCTCGTGGGCGGGGCAGCGGGCCTCCCACTGGTGTTCGCCGACCTGCTTCGGCCCGCACCCCCTCGCCGTCGAGTTGTCCAGGACGGCCTTGACAGGATCGCAGCTCCTCTGGTTCATCGGTTACCCTCCCCTACCAAGCGACCCAGATAGGCTTCCACATCCTTCAGGCGCCAGCGGATCGTCTTCGTCGCGATCCGCACGGGCCTGGGGAATCCGTTGCAGGCGCCCGTCCGCCCCGCCTCGGACAGGGCCGACAGCCGCCAGACCAACCGCTCCGAAACCCCGAGAAGTTCGGCCATAGCCTTCACATCGAGTAGCTTCACGCTGTCCAAGCCGCCATGCGCAACCAGACGACTGCGTTCAGTGCCGTCCATCGCTATCCTCCTGTCTCCGTCGCTTCAGTGCCGACACGACCTGCTCATAGTCGAACCGTCGAATGCGTGGCGATGGCCGAATCTCCGGGATTCGCCTGCCCTTCGCGCATCCGGCAATGGCGCACGGCGACCTTGAGAGCCGCAGCGCGCCATCCACTACTGCCATCCGTCGTCCCATCGCGTCTCTCCTTTGCCCAATGGGCCATCAACTGCCCCCTACTTGGGCGCAGGCGACGCATCGCGACGCATGCTGACACATTTCTACGCACGCACGGGCGCACAGCCTGCGGGAGTCGAGCGTGCGTGACGATGGGTTTCAACAAGGGGGGTGGTGAGCGCGCAGGCCGGTCATGGCTTGGCTCACGTCAGGGACTCAGCGTGGCGGCCTGGATCGTGTTGCGATGGTGGTCAGTCTGTGGAGACCTAGTCGTCGTCTTCTTCGTCCACACTGTGGAGGTACTTCGCCTTCGGCGTCCGCCGCCTCTCCCCACGCCCAATATAGCCTTTGCCAAGCCTTGTGCCGGGCGGCAGGTCCCCCGGTTCTTGCCCGATGCTGGCGGGGTCCACGAGGCTCTCCACGTCTTGTTCCCCCCGGTCGTAGGTATCTGAAGGATTGTCCCGCCGGTACGCCGCCTCAGCACTGTGGGTCATGGCCTCCACCTGCTCCCTGCTGAGGCAACGCCCTTCCGCCGCTGCGAGCGTGGCCGCCTCATACCCCACGTTCTGCACGATCTGAATGGCGGCCCACTTGCTTCCGCATTCGCGCTCACAGGCCATGGTGTCGAGGTTAATCTCTGGGTAACCCATCCTTACCAGTTCCTTCGCGGCCCAGGCCAAGATGTCTCGGGCTTCCTCCTTGCTCAACGTGTACTTGGGCCGTGCCACTAAGTCAACACCGGGCACTTCCTGGCCGGCTCCTTCGGGGGTTCTCTCCGCGCACCCTATACACCAAGGCAGCTTCCCATCGGGATTGGCACAGTACCGGCCATCTTTGATCTTCTTCGCTGCCGTCTTTCTCGTGGTCCTGCTTCCCCCAGCGCGCGCTCTCGTCTCGAACTCCACCTGCGTTATGTACTCGATCCCCTTCTGCCCGCAGTTGGGGCAGTAGTCCTTAGACCAGAGCCTCTGCAAGTCCTTCGTTCCTCCGGCCGCACCGGGCGGCTTGGGGGCTGGCGCGCCAGGATGGTCCTGCATGAAGGGAACGGCATCAGGGAAGGCGTAGCATGGCGGCGCAATAGGACTCTTAGCCGCCAGTCGAGCATAGGCGCCAAGAACCTGCTGCCTCACAGCCAGGTAGTCGGCGTGCGCATCAGCTAGCGTCTTGCCCGCGGGGAAGATGTCTTTCCGGGGGAACCACGGTGGCAACTCGCCCGACTTCTTGAGGATGGCCCTAACCAGGTCGTCTAGCTCGCCTCTCAGCCAAGATGCGAATGCGCCGATGGCAACTCCCCGTTCCTTCTCATCCTCCAGCACTCTTACTGCCCAGCCGACAGGGGTGCACGCTTGGCAGCGTCCCACAAAGTCGAGCACGCACGCCGAGTTCGAAGCCTGTAATCCCCGCTCCCGTTCGGGCGTGCCCTCGGGGTACTCCACCACGAACCAGTCATACCGAACCTGTTGGTCGTGAGGATGTTCGATGAGGAACCACATGGCGAAATCAAGCCATTCGCGCAGGCGCGCGAGAAGCTCAATTGCGTCCCTAAGTTCAAAGGCTCTATGGCAGTCGTCGCTATTGAATACCGCACGGGTATCAGGCGTATGCTCGGCCCCTGTCAGTTGGTGTCCTCTGTCCGCCCCACCCGGCGCATTGGCAGGCGTGGCGCACTGTGCAAGTTCGTCTTGGGAGCGCAGGCCCACGTTTCCCGCCGTCCCTCCCCTGCTGACCGTTGAGGAAACTACCAACTGCCAGGGGTGCTGTCAAGGTCGGAATGCGATCGGCGGCACGGACGACGGTGCAGGCTGGCGGTCGTCCATGGGGCACGTTGTCGCTCGGGCATCAGAGCATGGGAGGCGTGGCGACCGACCAGCGCTGCCACGCGCGTGCGCGCATGCGCGCGCGAGGACACACTATCACGGACGTGGGCTGATATACTTGCATACAACCCACCATCGTCAGCCGACCGGCCTTTCCCGCCTCATGGCTACTGTAAGTCGCCATCTACCAAGGTTTTTCGACCGATTTCGTTCCTACCCCTTGACTCCCGCCCGAAGTTGGCGTAGGTGTTTACTAATCCTCGGGCGCACGAGGTATCTCACGCGTGTGGGGCTAACTGCCTTCCAACGGCGCACCACTGAGGTCTTGTCCCCGGTCGGCTCTTCGCGAAAGGAGGCGGGTCGTGGCGCACGAACTGAACGTCAAGAACGGCAAGGCGAGCATGTTCTACTGGGGCGACGTGCCTTGGCACGGCCTCGGGACGGCCCTGAACGGCCCCGCCACGTCCGCTGAGGCGATCAAGGCCGCCCAACTCGACTGGAAAGTGCTCAAGGTGCCCCTCTGTGCCTTGGACAAGACCGGTAGCGCGAAGGTGCCCGACTACTTCGCGACTGTGCCCGAGTACGCCTGGGGCGAGCAGGGCTGCCCCGTGTTCGGCGTGGTCGGCCGAGACTACAAGCTCCTCCAGAACACGGACGCCTTCCGCTTCTTCGACAGCATCGTGGGCATGGGCGCCGCCATCTACCACACGGCGGGAGCCCTGCGCAACGGCTCCCGCGTCTGGGTTCTCGCCAAGCTGCCGTCCTGCATCCGCGTGGTGGGCGACGACCTCGCCGAGAAGTACCTCCTGCTCTCCAACGGCCACGACGGGCACACGGCCATCCGGATCAAGTTCACCCCGGTCAGGGTCGTGTGCCAGAACACCTTGACGCGGGCGCTGAAGGCCGGGCCGACGGCCAGCATCGCCCACAAGCCCGACATGCCCCGCCGCCTCGACAAGGCGAAGGAGACGCTTGGGATCATCAACGCTCAGTTCAAGACGATGGAGCAGGATTTCCAGCGTATGGCGCGAATGACCTTGACCGATGAGTTGCTGGCGTCCTATCTGGCGGCCGTGTTCCCCGCGCCGCCCCCGACCCCCGGCGAATCGCGCATGGCCGAGAGCCTGCGGGAGCGGGCGCTGTTCGATAGGGAGCAATCGGCCCGCCTTGCCGTCGAGGGCAAGGGCAACGACGTAAAGAACGTCCGCAACACGCTGTGGGCCGCCTACAACGGCGTGACGGAGTATGTGGACCACCTGTGGGGCAAGTTCAAGCCCAAGACCGACCGTGCCCGCCGGCTCAACTCGCTGTGGTTCGGCAGAGGGCACCAGATGAAATCGAGGGCATACGAGCAGGCCGTGGCAATGCTGGATGCGTCGAGGAATTGAGGGGGCATGGCGGCAGCGGCTGTCGGCTGCCGTGCTGGCGCAGTGGGCAGCGGCGTGTGTCGCAGGTTGCGGCTGCCGGTGCTATGATTCTCGACGGCCGGCCGTTCAGCCTGTTCTCGGCCGCGGTGTCCACGAGGGCGTGACAGTCGCAAGCCGTGGCCACCCCCGACGAGCACGGGGTGCCCGCGACCATCACCGTCAGGGCGAGCGACATTCTGATGGCCTGGACCGTGTTGGGCGAGAGACACATCTACCTCTGCAGCGATGCTTTGTCCGGGCGCGTCGCGACCCGACGATGCCCACAGAAGGATGGAGAGCCCCGCTCTCTGTCCGCTTCCGGCTTACCAGGCTTGCCCATAGATGTTCCCTGCATTCCCGTTACCTGCCCCGCGCCCCTATGGCCCCAGGGGGGCAGCAGTGAGCTGCCCCATTCCAACCACGGTTCCCTTGCCGACGTGCAGCCACTGCATCGCGGCGAGCAAGGGCCATAGAGCGCCCGCACCGGCGGGCAGGTCAAGGTGCCCCGCCACGCCCCGGAACTCCAACTCGGCCTTCTGCCTGCCCGAATAGCGAATGAGGTCCAACGGCCCGCCATGCCAGTGCTCGGCGGGAATGTCCCTGGCGACTTCGAGGAGCCGGGGTTGCAGGTCGGCCAGCCTCGGGCGCGCGAAAGAAGCCAGCAGCGCCCCGAGGCGGCGCGCCGCCGCAGCGGTGATGTCCGCGAGCGTCGGGGCGGCCACCAAGACGCCCCGGCGAATCAGCCGCAGGGGCGCCGGGCAACAGAGGCGGCAAGGGACCGCGCCCGGGTCGGCCCCTGGCAGCCATGCCGCCTCCGAGACCGGCCAGCCACTGGCCTCGGCATTCTCCGGCAGCAAGGCGCCCGTTGGGCCGGCGAGCCGGATGGATCGGATGCGGAAGCGCCTGCGTGCCGGCCCCAGTCCCATGCCCGAGGCCACGTCCCAGGCACGAAGCAGGCTGAGGTCGTGTTCGCGGGCGCCACCAAGGCCAATCCATTCGACCGCTGGCGCGTCGGCAGGGTCGGGCGGCGCAGGGCGAAGCACGTAGGCTGGCGTCCGGTCGTGCACGGGGCCGATTCCCTCGAAGACAACGCGGTAGGCCACAGGGTCCAAGGCACGCAGAGCGGCGCCCCACACGCCGCGCAGCATGGGCACCGTGGCCCGCACCCCGGGAGTGTCCAGCGACAGTCGCCTGGGCAGGACGCGCACCTCGGAGAGCAGCGCTTTCAATTCCTCGGCGAGGGACGCACTACTGTTCACCGCTGGCTAATCCCCCATGATCGGGGCACCTTCTGAGCCGGCCGCTTGGCTGGCGGAGCAAGAGCGCCGGGCGCGGCGTTTCAATCCCCTCATGATCGGGGCACCTTCTGAGCCACAGGTGAGCAGGAGACGAGCCATGCCAGTGACAGAGCAGTTTCAATCCCCTCATGATCGGGGCACCTTCTGAGCCCTCGAGACTCCAGCGACTGCCGGAACGACGCTACGAGGTTTCAATCCCCTCATGATCGGGGCACCTTCTGAGCCACTATGAGGAGCTGGGACGACGATCCGCCTACCCACGCCTGGTTTCAATCCCCTCATGATCGGGGCACCTTCTGAGCCACAGGTGAGCAGGAGACGAGCCATGCCAGTGACAGAGCAGTTTCAATCCCCTCATGATCGGGGCACCTTCTGAGCCCCATCTGGACTGTGGGAGCGAACCGATGAGCGCAATGCTTGGTTTCAATCCCCTCATGATCGGGGCACCTTCTGAGCCATTGTAAAGGAGACGCCAATGCAAACTTGTGCCAATGGTTTCAATCCCCTCATGATCGGGGCACCTTCTGAGCCAACCATTCGATCGAACTCATCCAGACAAACTGCGAAGACCAGTTTCAATCCCCTCATGATCGGGGCACCTTCTGAGCCAACGCCTGCGAGGCACCACAACCGTGTGCGCCGTGCCCTGGGGTTTCAATCCCCTCATGATCGGGGCACCTTCTGAGCCCCAGCGACGGTTCACCCCCACGTGTGTGGGGAATGCGCCGCCTTCAGCTCCTCGTATTCGCGAGACCACGGTTCACCCCCACGTGTGTGGGGAATGCTCGGTCTCAACAAGCGGCAGTCCCCCCTCGAGCGGTTCACCCCCACGTGTGTGGGGAATGCGGTCGGTGCGGTCGGCGCGGAGGCCGAACAGGCGGTTCACCCCCACGTGTGTGGGGAATGCACGACGACAAGGGCCATGCCGACGAACACCATCGGTTCACCCCCACGTGTGTGGGGAATGCGGCCCTGGGACGGCTCGGCCCATGAGCTTGCTCGGTTCACCCCCACGTGTGTGGGGAATGCCACTTCGACCGCACGGCGAGCCGCTCGGCAGGCGGTTCACCCCCACGTGTGTGGGGAATGCCTCGGGCATGATGGCAGAGACGCCCATGACGGCGGTTCACCCCCACGTGTGTGGGGAATGCTTCGCCGCCTCCTTCACGGCGTCGGCCACGGCCGGTTCACCCCCACGTGTGTGGGGAATGCCGGTTGACGTAGATGAGGTTGCTGCGGACCACCGGTTCACCCCCACGTGTGTGGGGAATGCCGCTTCGCCGCTTCCTCATCCCGAGGCAGGCCCGGTTCACCCCCACGTGTGTGGGGAATGCTTGGGCGCCGGCTGACGTGCGCCTCACCTTCGCGGTTCACCCCCACGTGTGTGGGGAATGCGCGTCGCCCGTGAGCCGCCACGGCGGGGCCGGCGGTTCACCCCCACGTGTGTGGGGAATGCGGTATGCTACTAACCGACATCGTGACTCCAATCGGTTCACCCCCACGTGTGTGGGGAATGCGCGGCCACGCCGGCCTCATACAGGCGCGCATACGGTTCACCCCCACGTGTGTGGGGAATGCTTGTCGGCGAGCCACTTCTCCAGCTCCCCGAGCGGTTCACCCCCACGTGTGTGGGGAATGCGTCAAGAACTCCACGGGGAGCGACCTCGACCGCGGTTCACCCCCACGTGTGTGGGGAATGCCCGTGCTGGTATTTCTCCAGCACCTTCAGGAGCGGTTCACCCCCACGTGTGTGGGGAATGCACCACGCCGTGGGTGAATTTCAGCGGCGGAGCCGGTTCACCCCCACGTGTGTGGGGAATGCGCGTTGCAGGCGCAGATTCGCGATCACCTTCGCGGTTCACCCCCACGTGTGTGGGGAATGCGCGGCCTGGTCGATCAGGCGGTCGCGGGCGTCCGGTTCACCCCCACGTGTGTGGGGAATGCGCGTCGAGCGGGGCGCGCGGATTCGCGGCCAGCGGTTCACCCCCACGTGTGTGGGGAATGCTCCCGCAGAGTTAGGCTGCCTCCGCGTGGCCGCGGTTCACCCCCACGTGTGTGGGGAATGCGGCGCATAGGTCCAGTTGCGCGTTTCCAAGTGCGGTTCACCCCCACGTGTGTGGGGAATGCTCAAGCCATCTGCGGGCCTGCTCTGGGCTGAACGGTTCACCCCCACGTGTGTGGGGAATGCAAGCATCACGGTGTCTGGCCAGATCGCCCCGCCGGTTCACCCCCACGTGTGTGGGGAATGCGCGTCGGGCGTTTCCACGCCGCGCGTGCGCGCCGGTTCACCCCCACGTGTGTGGGGAATGCACCGAGGCGTTGCAGACGGGCACCCGCTGCGGCGGTTCACCCCCACGTGTGTGGGGAATGCATCTGGTCGCTGCCGGCGTCCGCAGCCGTGACCGGTTCACCCCCACGTGTGTGGGGAATGCGGCTGCGGCTGGCAGAGGCCATTCTCCGACGCGGTTCACCCCCACGTGTGTGGGGAATGCGCCGCCGTGGCGGGCCTGGACGCCGACCTGAGCGGTTCACCCCCACGTGTGTGGGGAATGCGCGCAGATGATGTGTTCGCCGCCGGGGTCGGGCGGTTCACCCCCACGTGTGTGGGGAATGCACCTTGTCCGCCTTGGCCAGGGCGTCCCAGAACGGTTCACCCCCACGTGTGTGGGGAATGCAGGAGATGGCGAGCGACGGCATCGCTTCCGCCCGGTTCACCCCCACGTGTGTGGGGAATGCCCCTGCGACGTCGGCGCCATGCCTGCGACGCCCGGTTCACCCCCACGTGTGTGGGGAATGCGATCAGCGGCACGATGTCCATTGATGATACTCCGGTTCACCCCCACGTGTGCGGGGAATGCGGCGGACGTGTACGGGAACGAGGACGCCCAAGGCGGTTCACCCCCACGTGTGTGGGGAATGCCCATTGCGGGCGCGCCATGCCGCCACGTCGCTCGGTTCACCCCCACGTGTGTGGGGAATGCGCCAACATCTACCTGTTCGGGGATACGTATACCGGTTCACCCCCACGTGTGTGGGGAATGCTCCCAGTCGTGGCCCTTCGCGCACAGGAAGTACGGTTCACCCCCACGTGTGTGGGGAATGCGGGCTGGTGAACCCGTTCAAGAACGCCGTGGCCGGTTCACCCCCACGTGTGTGGGGAATGCTTCGGGTCCACGGTGTAGATCTTCGCCGAGAGCGGTTCACCCCCACGTGTGTGGGGAATGCGAGTTGCCGCCTGGGCGCGTGGTCGCGCTCAACGGTTCACCCCCACGTGTGTGGGGAATGCGGCGTCGCCAGCACGGCGGCAGGCGATGCAACGGGTTCACCCCCACGTGTGTGGGGAATGCTACGACGCCATCGCCACCGCCGCCGACTGCAGCGGTTCACCCCCACGTGTGTGGGGAATGCGTCTGCCGCACCGCTCGCAGCGCCTCCGCCTGCGGTTCACCCCCACGTGTGTGGGGAATGCTTCCACAGGTAAATGTTCCCCGTGCCGCCGGCCGGTTCACCCCCACGTGTGTGGGGAATGCCCGCACTGCGTCAACATCGGAGGGGTGGCCCACGGTTCACCCCCACGTGTGTGGGGAATGCCAGTCCGAGCAGGCTCCTTCCAGGGCATCGGTCGGTTCACCCCCACGTGTGTGGGGAATGCGCCAGGAGGCGCCCCTCGTGGGGCGTGGCGGCCGGTTCACCCCCACGTGTGTGGGGAATGCCCCGGTTGCGCCCAGTTTCACCAACCGCGTGGCGGTTCACCCCCACGTGTGTGGGGAATGCCTGTTCGTGAGTACGGCGCAGGCTGGTCACTACGGTTCACCCCCACGTGTGTGGGGAATGCGTGTGAGCCGCTCGTGCTCCATCTTGCGGTCCCGGTTCACCCCCACGTGTGTGGGGAATGCGCCACGGCCTCCGCCGCCTTGCTCCACTCCGCCGGTTCACCCCCACGTGTGTGGGGAATGCGCGGTGCCGGAGGTCGTGTTCACGCCACGCCTCGGTTCACCCCCACGTGTGTGGGGAATGCGGGGTCGGGACGATGCCGAGGCCGACGGTGTGCGGTTCACCCCCACGTGTGTGGGGAATGCTCGGCGCACTTGCAGCCCCCCTCCTCCTTGTGCGGTTCACCCCCACGTGTGTGGGGAATGCGGCGCGGACATCGAGGCGTAGCCCTGGCCGAACGGTTCACCCCCACGTGTGTGGGGAATGCAGCTCCGCATCTTTACGCTTCGGCGGGGTCGCCGGTTCACCCCCACGTGTGTGGGGAATGCCAACGACCTCTTTGACGGAGACGACGAATGAACGGTTCACCCCCACGTGTGTGGGGAATGCTCGAACTCGGTGAGAGCGGCGTCGGCTGTGATCGGTTCACCCCCACGTGTGTGGGGAATGCCACGAGACCCGCGTGCCGACCGGGGGCGCCGCCGGTTCACCCCCACGTGTGTGGGGAATGCAATCTGGCCCTGTAGTGGGAGCCTCGCCAGCTCGGTTCACCCCCACGTGTGTGGGGAATGCAAGCCCCTCGCCCTGGCCATCGAGGCCAACGGCGGTTCACCCCCACGTGTGTGGGGAATGCCCGAGCAGGGCGATCCGCGCGCCGTTGGCCACCGGTTCACCCCCACGTGTGTGGGGAATGCATGAGCGCCACGAGGGAGGCGTACGCGGTGCCCGGTTCACCCCCACGTGTGTGGGGAATGCGCGTGTCGCGGCCGATGAGCCCGTGGATGTAGCGGTTCACCCCCACGTGTGTGGGGAATGCGCCGCCGTGGGCAAGCTCAACTCCACCCGCTTCGGTTCACCCCCACGTGTGTGGGGAATGCCCCGTGCGGCGGCACATGGAGCAGGGCTTCGCCGGTTCACCCCCACGTGTGTGGGGAATGCCAACCCGACTTCGACGTTGTAACCGCCCTTGCCGGTTCACCCCCACGTGTGTGGGGAATGCGCCGAGGCCTTCGAGCTGACGTTCTCGGAGAACGGTTCACCCCCACGTGTGTGGGGAATGCCGAGCGACTCACTTCACGTGAAAGCTGCCCTCCGGTTCACCCCCACGTGTGTGGGGAATGCGACGACGGGCAGCCTGTTGGGGAGCCTCCGTGCGGTTCACCCCCACGTGTGTGGGGAATGCGAATGCGAAAGATGCGCACCATCGCTTTCCCCCGGTTCACCCCCACGTGTGTGGGGAATGCCTCTTCTCAGCGGGCACCTCGACCTCACCCTGCGGTTCACCCCCACGTGTGTGGGGAATGCTGCACATGAATGGCTGGCGCATTGTCGGACTCCGGTTCACCCCCACGTGTGTGGGGAATGCGGCGGCTGCCCCGCCTCGGGCGCCTCGATGTACGGTTCACCCCCACGTGTGTGGGGAATGCAGGCGCGAATCAATCGAACACGCGCCGTGCCTCGGTTCACCCCCACGTGTGTGGGGAATGCGGCCGCGACGATCTCGGCCTCCGTGGGGGAGTCGGTTCACCCCCACGTGTGTGGGGAATGCGGAAGGCACTCAAGCTCGATTGCATCGAGGCTCGGTTCACCCCCACGTGTGTGGGGAATGCCGACGTGCCGGGCCCGCCTGGTGGGCCTGTCACGGTTCACCCCCACGTGTGTGGGGAATGCAGCACGCCGCGTTTGAACCTCGTTTCCAGCCGCGGTTCACCCCCACGTGTGTGGGGAATGCGAGGCGCTCGAAATTGAATCCGTTCTTCCCCTCGGTTCACCCCCACGTGTGTGGGGAATGCATCTGGAGCCCCACGTAGCCGCTGATCGCCTGCGGTTCACCCCCACGTGTGTGGGGAATGCGCCGACAGCGCGCCTGAAACGTATCCGTTCGGTCAAGTGCACCCCCCCTCGCCCCCGCAGTGCGGAGTGACGGCGGCGCCATTTCAGGGTGTGTCCTCGTGGGAGCTGCGAGGGGCGGTTGCTTTAGGGGGCTACGAGGGTA
>Ga0116146_1003366_pt1 | contig 13150 bp, 9 predicted proteins | sample AD_JPNHG2_MetaG_FD_89748 | JGI IMG/M metagenome (GOLD analysis project Ga0116146, IMG submission 89748) | Active sludge microbial communities of municipal wastewater-treating anaerobic digesters from Japan - AD_JPNHG2_MetaG | ecosystem: Engineered > Bioreactor > Anaerobic > Digestate | place...
ATATGGATGATTGCAAAAGGTGGTGGCAGCGAGAACCTATCCACACTCTTCATGCTCCAGCCTTCTGAAAGTTACGAGAACGTACTCAAATGCATTGTTGAGCATATCGAAAAGAATGCGGCTAATGCTTGTCCACCAATCATAGTAGGGATCGGAATAGGTGGCACATCGGACAAGGCAATTTTACTTTCGAAACTCGCTCTATTCGATCCTTCTGCAACTGAATCCCTCCATAGATATGACGAAAAGATAGGCGAATATACTCAAATGGCGGATGAATTGCAAGAGGCTTTCTCAAATTTGAAAATCGGAGTTCAAGGACTCGGTATTGGTCCCACCGTACAAAGGACGAGCGTACTAAGTTATCCAACTCACATTGCAACGTTACCACTCGCTATTTCCGTAGATTGCTACCTATCGAGGACATCAAGGGTGGTGATTGAATAATGCAAGAAGAGTTAAGGAAACAATTTAGTCACGCAAAAGCTGGAGAGAGAATTGAATATACCGGTTCAATGCTAGTCATGAGAGACATCGCACAAAAGAAGCTCGTTGAAATCGACAAAAACGGTATGGCGTTACCTCTCAACTTGAATGGCGAGATCATATTCTATGCAGGTCCAACATTTTCTAATGGCAAGATGATAATAGGCCCAACCACTTCGAAACGAATGGATAGATTTCTGGAATTTGTGATATCAAAAGGAGTTGTTGCCACAGTCGGAAAAGGTAGAAGGACACGCGAGGCAGAAATGCTCTGCGTAAAGTACAAAACCCCATACTTTGTGACACCAAGTGGATGCGCTGCTTATCTTGGAAATTGTGTTACGAAGTGGGAAATAGTTGCCTTCAAAGAACTTGGCCCTGAAGCAATTTACCGCATAGAAGTTGCAAACTTCCCTTTGCTAGTTGCAGTAGATGCCTTTGGAAAATCAGTATTTGGATAATTAAAAAGTAGCTAAGATAGTTTAGACAATAAAAAGCGCAGCCACTCAACATGTGACTGCGCTTTTATAAAATATTGGTGGAGCCGATGGGATTTGAACCCACGGCCTCTACCGTGCGAAGGTAGCGCTCTCCCAACTGAGCTACGGCCCCAATTACACACTCATGTATTTTATCACACACTGCGGCGTTTATCAAGTGTCTTATCTGTTACTTTGATACCTTCATGTAGTGTTTGGCTTAAAAGCTTAGTGTAAAGAAAATGAACATGTGGTATAATTATCATGTCATTATATTTGTTATGTAAATCATGTGCATAAGTCATATTGTGATTCATAAATATTGAAATAATGGAAAAAGGAGTGAACTGAATTGAGAAGGTACAAAGTTAAGAAACCCAAGAGATATTTACTGGGCGTATTAGTGATAGTAGCCATAGTGGCGCTAACTCTGATTTTGCTAATTGCGTACAATAGTAGCCGGACAAAGCTTGATATATACTATAAAGATTTCTCGATACTCACGATTCGCGAGACACTTGAAAATGGCCTATTGAATCCGACATCACAATTCAAAATATTTGGTTCTCCAGTTATCATTGGAACAGACGATATGGGGAACACCTATTCTGCAACGTTAAGCGGAGAGCAATTAGACATAAAACTTAACGGAAAGAGCGTTCAGGATATAGATACACTGTATCAGGACATATATATGCGTGCGCTGTACAACATCATAACAAAGATTCCGCCATCAGATTTCTCAACCCAAGATCCAAAGGCAATGAAAAACTACTTTGTCGAGCACACGTACTATTACATTAGGGAAAATGGCAATGAATATCTTATGCTGAAGGGAAAGAACTCAGGCAACGATACTGTTGAATTCTGGTTTGCAGTGAGAAAAGTAAACGGGAATTTCAGAATAACTGTAGAAAAAATAATGATGAATGGTAGAATACTAACATCGACTGAATCCAAAGTCTTATTGTCAAAAATATACAAAAAGTCCGTTGATACTGATCTAATAACTGCCATAAAGAACAGTTATCTAAAGGATTTTACGCTATCTTCAATAGGTGATACATTTGATAAACTATCGAATGCAAGGTGGAATGTAAAAGATGAGAATCAAAACGCAGTTGAATTCAATGCCACTGAGGTTATCGATGGTCAAGAGGTAGCATTAACGATTGGTTTCAAAATAGATGAACTGGGTCAGACTGTGGTAACGTATTTACTTGTAAATGGCAAAGAGGTAGAATCAACGAGTATAAACAATTACCTCAAATACTTATACAGTAAATATGGGCAATTGAATTCACAAGAAGAGTTGCAATCGCTGATTGAAAAGATCTCCAAATCTCGTGCGCCAAATAGTTCAAAGACATTCGAACAACTCTTTTCGGAAACACTTTCAGATTTACAATGGAGCATTTCATATAGAGTCAAAGGTACGGAGGTTAAAGCGACTGGAATTTTGAAAGAGGATAACACACCGCTTTCCCTTACGTTCCTATTTTCGAACAACTCCATATATCTCGTTTCAGGCAGTATAGGTGGTAACGAGGAGAAAGCAGCTGTAGTGCTCGACAAACTCAACAAGGCAGCATCGACACCGGAAGGTACTTCGCAACAGACAGAAACGCCAGAACTTGACCCGGAAAAGGTCATAGCAGTTGTCCAAAACGGGACTATAATAAAGAGTGCTACATATGCTGATAACAAGAGCGCATTTGAAGCATTCCTGAAATCGCCAAAGTGGTCATACGATCCAGACTTGGATAGAGTGATTCTAACAGGGACTGGAAAATACTTATCGAAACAATGGGACTTTAAATTCGTTTTCGAGATTTTCTTCAACAAAGAACCAGTACTCGAATACGTATACATGAATGGTGACAAAGTAATAGATGAAGTGGTAGACTACATAGTCTCTCAGATATTCAACGTAGACACAATAGGTGCTAACTTGATTGAGTTGGTAAAAAACACAATTTTCTACAAAGATACTTACGAAGAAATACTTGGACCAACGGGTTGGACACTTGATAGAACATCTGATGGTGTTGTCTTTTCAAACAAGAAATTGATAGTACGTTTCTCCGTTAATCCTACTGGAACTATAAAAGTTTCGGAACTTACATACATGGGCAAGGATTACACAAACCAATCGTTTGATATACTAAAGGCCTTAGAAGATGGTGGAACCATAGAATCTGTGGTTGGAAAGGAACAGCCAAGCGAACAGACAGAAGAGCAACCAGCACAACAACCAGTACAACAAAAGGTAAATGGGGCTACTCAACAGCCAACTACAACTGGGAGTGAGAACATCATTCCACAGTATGGGCAATTTTAATCAAGTCTCTATTTGTTTGCTACTTTTTATCGTTTGTGGGAGGGAATATTCTTGAATTCCATAATTATGATGGTAATATCATTCGTCATAACAGCCATTACGATACCACTCTTTGGAAGATTGGCATACAGATACAACATAGTGGACAAACCAGATGGAGAATTAAAGCCACACGAGCGGATAACACCGTACTTGGGTGGTATTTCGATATTCTTGGCCGTTATCTCCACTACTCCTTTCGATCTGATAACAAAGTTATCGCTCACCTTGTTGGTTCTCACCGGGCTCATAGATGATGTGAGAACACTTAGCCCAAGAGTACGACTTGTAATCGAATTTGCAGTCTCGATAATGCTGACGTTGAAATACATCGGATTAAGTTTCATCGCACCACTTTACGTAGTGGGGATTGTTGCACTCATAAACGCAGTCAACATGATGGATGGAATGGATGGAGTATGTGCAAGCGTGTCACTAATCTCCGCTGCAGGACTGATATTTACAGCAACCTCTAATTACGATAAGCTATTACTCTTTACACTCATTGGTGCCTTATTTGGTTACCTACTTTACAATTTTCCACCAGCACGGATCTTCATGGGTGATGCAGGTAGTTACCTAATAGGTGGAATACTATCGATAGGTATCTTGTCATCTGCAAGGCGTGGAGACCACATGGTGGTATCTGCAATTATTTTCGTGTCCATATTCCTCTTTGATTTCTTAGCGGGAATCTTGAGAAGGATACTGAATGGAAGATCACCGTTCAATGGAGATAGAGACCACATGTACGATAAGATTCAAAGCAAGTTTAAAGATAATAGAAAGACGCTTTTTGCGATGATCGGAATTCAACTGATTATTTTCTTAGTAGGGTATGTTTCAAAACAATCCTTGATCTTCTCAACCATCAGTACAATTGCAGTAACAATTATTTACATTCTTGTTGGTATAGTTTTGAAGATATTGAAGTATAATAAATAATCCATTCAAACGGTGAGAACCTACAGGAGGCGAAGATTGTGTTGTCTACCTTTGAAGAATTCCTACTCTATGTAACGATTCCTTTGGTTGCACTATTTGCACACAAGGAATATACTTACGAATTTAGTACGCCAAAGTACGCTATTTTGTGTATTGCGACACTCGTACTTGCAGTCTATCTACTATTCAAACTGGTTAAGTCAAAAAAGCTGAGTTTCTTTGCTAGTCCAGTGCATTTTGCATGGCTTGGCTTTGCTTTCGTTGCAATTGCATCTACGATCAACACGTACAGAGACAATCCATACTTCTTCAGACAGTCCATCGATATTGCACTGTATTTGTTATTAAATGTCGTCCTTGCATTTTACTTCAGCTCACGGTTTAACGATAAGTCCAAGATCATCAGGATGCTATTTGTTTTTCTCTTAACTGGACTATTCATAGCCATTAACGCTATACTGAATTTCTACGTAGGGTATGACCTTTTCCTTGGAAACGTTGGTGCACCGTTTGAGAGAGGAAGCATAAAGGCAAACATAGGGAACGTCATATTCGTTTCCAACTATCTCAACATGCTCTTGCCGGTTGCTCTATACTTCCTCTTGAGCTTGGATGTAGGAGCGCTTAGCGCGAAGAAATTTGGTAGTGCACTCATAGTGAAAATAGTTGCACTTGCCTCTGCTATACTCTACTTCGATGTTATTGTCTTCTCGCAAACGCGTTCAGAATACCTTGCCTTAGTGATTGAAGCAATATTGATACCGATTATCTATTTCTTCTTCATCAGGAAAAAGGAAGACACACATGCTAAAGAACTGGAGAAGAAGGATCCCAAATTTCTCAAGAAGCTGAAAAGTTTAAGGCGCATAACGTTAGCCATTTTTGCAATCATGATCATAATCATCATCGTTGTGTACAATGTTCCTACAACATTCAACAATTACGGAACTTTCAGTATGACACAAAGATTTAGTGCAATGTCATCTGTATCAAGCATGGATGAACGATTCCTGTCTTGGTTTTCAACCATATACATATGGAAAGATCACAAAATACTTGGACAAGGCATAGGGACTTATCAAGTCTACGGACTGTACGGCATTTCTGATTTAGTGGCTGATCATCCGGAGTACAATTACGGTTGGAATAACTTCAAACGTGCTCACAACGACTACTTCCAAGTGCTTGGTGAGACAGGTATACTCGGCCTATCCTTAATAGTCTTAATGTTAGTCTTATTGACAATCTACGTATTCAAGAACATAAAGAAAATTGAGACAAAAGATGATACAATTCTATTTGGCATGCTGGTCTTAAGTGGTGTTGTCTTTGCACTTCAAAGCTTCTTTAGTTTCCCCGGACACTTGCTACCAAATGCGCTCTTTGCAACGTTCGCAATCAGTGTAGGGCTTGGAAAATATTTCAACAAAACTAACGGCAAAGATTACACAATCTCTGGCAACACTGCGATAGTAATTGGTATAGCACTTGTAGCTGTCATAGGTGCATCAACCTATCTTAGGTGGAATCACTTCGTTTCAGAAGTATACTTCAGAAAAGGTGATGAGGCATTTAGCTATTTAACCAGTGTTCGGAATTCTCAAACTCAAATAGAACAGTACCTAAGTCAACTTGATAGCATCGAAAGTGATTTAAACAACCTTTCTGGGCAATTTGAACAATTGAAACCAGAAAACTGGTATAAGCTAAGTGAGGCAGAAGCAAAGAGGACTGGAATGATTTACAATCAGATTCAAGCAGAAAATCAAAGGTTGCAGACAATCGAAAGTATTCGTGCACAAATTGCTAGTAACAGGGCAAGTTTGATGAGTCAAAAAGAAGCATTGCCAGGAGAGATAGAAAAGTACTATCGGCAAGCCAAGGAGAATTTTGTGAAGAGTGTTCAGATAAACAAAACCTACGGAAAGTCTTTCTTCTACTTAGCAGCATTGGCAACGGATCCACTTAGAATAGCCGAATTATCTGCGGCTTTAAAGACTTCACCAGACAAGGTTTTTGATCAAACGTACGACGAATACCAGACGCTTATATTTGAACCATTCAGATATAAGTACTTTACTGGACTTTCCGAGTATGTAAAGAACAATCCACAGATGCTGGAACAAATTGATTTAGCAACAATGCAGGCATTGGTTGACTCTATAGGCCTTTACGAAACTTCATTGAAGAGCTTTACAGAGAGAAACACATTCCGAGCATTGGCTATGAGATATCACGGGCTGTACCAATATGCAAATGTATTACTAGACAACTACGATGACCCAAGTGTGCAGAAGGCATTGATTGCGTATCCTTCTAGATTTTTCAATGGATATGCAAACTGGGTAAGAAAGACCGTTACAATAATGCCAGGTGGATGGAACAGATTCCCCGATTGGAAGAACCTTGATATAGAGCTTGCAACAACAGGTGGTCAAGATGTATATAGGTACTTTGCCAACACTACCGTTCAGATCATGGATCCAGTCAACTATGAAGCAAGGGATTTGTTGACTGATCTTGCACGTGCGGAGATAAATGCATGTATAAGTATGGAAGAGAAAGGTGTTTGGGGTGTTCCTGACGGTGTCCTTGATCATCTACATGCACTTGCTCACGTATACAAAAGTAGGGTAGAATATCAAGAAAGTATCTATACATTGGAACAGATCGTTGAGTGGTACAAGAATTCATACGATATGATCTCTCAGAAAGTGGCAAAGCCGGAAGAATGGAAAGCAAATTACGAATCACAAATCAACGATTGGAAGGCAAATCTTGACAAGATCTTATCAGACGAAGAAAAAGGTTATTTGTCTAACAGCTTAACACCGATTTTCGTTGATAAGCTTAACAGAACATTTGATTCATTCATTCAGACAGATTTTGAGACAGTTGAAGCAAGTTTTGTGCAAGAACTCGACAAATACCCTGCAAATGCTTGGCCACAAGTTAACAAGGCAAGTATATGGAAGACCATTGCAGCAAACGCAATGAACGATTTCCAGACGCAGACAAATGCACTTGGATTCTCCGATAGTGCAAAACAGCAACTTACTAGTTTACTGCAAGGAGTCATATCTAATAATATGATGCTCGTATATGAAAGATATTTAAGATTTAAAGGACACTACGAGTCTGTAAAAGCAGAACTAGTACAGATGGCAAATGACCTACTGCAGATGTACATTACTATGAGCGAGGAACAAGTACTTTCAGATTGGTCAGAAGTTTCGTTCAATTCACCAATAATGAAGACAAAGCAGGAAGTTATGGATCATTTAAACGAGATATTGCAAAAATATGGTGAGTAGTATCTGAAATATCTATATATATTGATAGCAAAAATCAAAAATCATGCCGATGCTTAAATGCATCGGCATGGTTTATATGATAGCTCCAGAAACTTCCATACACTTTGGTGTATAGCTTAGTGTTTACAGACGGATTTTCTTTTCTCGAACACCCATTCAATCATTTCTTTCGTTCGATAAGCAGGAATCCAAGATGCATGTGGACCGACTCCCAAGGAACTCATGTACCCTGCAGGATATTCCGTGTACCGCACTTCAGTAGCTTCCAATTTCCTAAGCGTTTCGACAACCTCTCTTGAAAGTTGAACAGGTACCACATCGTCATCTTCAGCATGGAACAACCACAGTGGGATATGCTTAATTCTATTTAATTTTGCTACATTACCTCCTCCACATACGACAACACCTGCAGCAAACTTCTCCGGATGCAACGTCAAAAGCGTAATCGTTCCAAATCCACCCATTGAAAGACCTGTTACGTAGATTCTATCAGTATCTACTGGGTATCTATCAGCCACAATATCTATGATGATTGACACAGTGGCAAGAAGCGAATTAGGCCTGATCTCATCTGCTGAAATAGTACGAAACGAAACGCCCCAATACCCGTCCACTGGACACTGCGGAGCCAACACAAAGCATGGATGTTTCTCTTGTACTTCATCACTTGCCCAAACAGTTGCACCCTCATTTGCTATTATCTGTGCTTGATTATCGTTGCCCTTTTCACCAGCGCCGTGCAAAAACACGACCAGCGGATATTTCTCGCCAGATTTAACTTCCGGTTCAAACAACCTGTAAGGCATAGTTACATATTCATCTTCGTACATAAAAGGCTTAAAACACTCCAAATAGTTTTTTTCTGCCATAAGAAGCACCTCCTGTACTCAAGGAACTCTTATCGAGTTTACTACAATTATACTACGGATAATTTTAGAGCCAAGATATTTCAACCATCTTTCCAAACACCTTCCAAATTCAACACACCCCCTCAAAGAGACGACTACAAAAATCCAACATAGAGTAACACCAAAAACCCAACAATATTCTACACCGCCACATATTGTATTAGTGTCACAACAGTTATTATATAAATAAAATATACTATGCTTTTGTTCAGTTAATACATAATGGATATTGATTATCAATTATATACCTACAATATTCTACCTTATTTATAATATTGTATATATCTAATGCTTGCATACATACTACATTTACACATTACATATAATTAGATAGCACTTATTAACTTTTCTCACAAGTGTTGCTCACAATCGTATTGAAGAAATTCGGAGTAGTCAATAGAAGAGTAGGTACCAAAGGTACATCTTCAGAACGGACAAAAACAAGGGTGTTTAGTACTCCAACTCATCATTTCAAGAGCTTTTAGACCAAGGATTAATGCAGTGTTAGGAGTAAAAAAACTTTAGCCTCATTTAAACGCCCCATAGACGCTTTCTCAAAACACACACAGGGAAAAACTCAACTCTGCTTGCTGAACGCGTCTATAAACGATTTTACGAGGACGATTTAGAACAACACTGCATTAAACAATAGGTGCGGTATCAGTAAAGATAGAGACACAGAATTTGCCACTGCAGCGGTATCAAGAGGGTCGGACACACCATTTAAAGCTACCTACTTCCTGCCAGAATCTCTTTTGCTCTATCAGTCTGACTTGGGAATAAGTCTGCAGGTACCCTTTCTTTGCCAAGCCTTGATGCTACCATAAAGCGGGCACATTGCGAATTATCACCAAGGCAGTAACGCTTCTTCAAAAGTTCCGCTGCTGCAGGCATATCCTTCATTTTGTTGTTGAAAAACGGGCAAATCCTTAATGATGGGCACTCCATAATTTTTCCTCCTTCAACCTTTGCTTTTCATAACCATACTTAACAATACACAACGATACGATATGATCGTCCGACCCTCTTCAACCAACAAACCGTGACAGTTACCAAATAAAACAATATTATATCATAGCGTTGTTAGAAATTCTACAACACTTGATACATTCCCAAAATAAGATATCTCGGAAATACCAACTTATACGATTGTTAAATCAAAACCAGACGTTGAATTTTGTTGCTATTTTCAATATGCAATATAAGATATATTATATTGCATTTATTCCATAATCGGATACTCAACTAAAACCGTTCTCAAAAGCGCATAAATACACGCGTTATGACATATTCGTATGCCTCGCCGCCCTCGCTACAATTATTCAATACGATTCTAATGTAAGTTCAATGCGACAGGTGGCCTAACGTTCAGGCCACCTGCCATAACTTATGTGTATCGCATCTATCTTGACCTGTAAATGACTGCATCGGGTCGATTACTTTGGTAAGCCCTTTTTCTTAATATACTATCTTACAGTTCTACAGCCTTCTTTGCTTGATAATACAATTCTACGACTCAAAGCTTAGAGTATCCTTTGCATTACCTTAGGATTTGCTTAGAAATCTTGCATATTGCAAACAATTAAAGAATGACTGTCAATAGGTATTAGAACGGTGATCAAGTTTAGAAAGATTCAAAAAAGATTGAAAAACATCTACACACTAAAATATTACATATGCTATGCATAACTGCACAAGCGCATACGAAACTACATCGCGTTAGATATTTAACATGCGAACGTATAATTAAATTAGTTATGGCAAATTGCATTTTCATATGGATATATACATATATTATGTCTGTTAATAAGTCTTATGTAACTATAGCTTTATACGCTCATTTAATATTACTTACGTCTTAAGTTAGTATAACGTAATCTAATATGTGATGATATGTATTTTTGTATCTCAACTTATAAAATTACATCTTGTAAACATACTGATACACCTCGAAAATCTCAGCTGCCTTAACCCCTATGAATTGCCCATAGAATTGATTCAACTGCAAGTATGGACCAATGACCCACAACTGCGATTCATATATGCTAATCAGTTTTGCTTTCTCATCGTACACATCCGATATGTCCACATATAATCTCTTTTCCGGCATTCTCGTGGGGTCTGATGTGAAAAGCAACACATTATTGCACACATGCGGTTCGTACTCAAGCCCTTCAACGCCAACAGTTGCTAAGAAAAGAGCATCCTTGACACATCGACCAATTGCAGCATGGTCTGGGTGACGATCGTTTGACGTGTGAGTGAGTAGCACGTTAGGCTTGTACTTCCTTATATATCTTGCAAGAGTCATAGGCAACTCACTCATCGTGCAAAGTGTACCATCTCTAAGTCCCACGTATTCAAAGTTATCTACGTTCAAAAATTTCACAGCACGCTCCGCCTCTGCCCTCCGCACGTCGTAACCACCGGTACCCGCAGTGCCATCGGTCAATATAACCGTCGTAATCTCAACATCTTCTTTCTTTCGTAGCTTCAATAGAAATCCACCGGCCCATATATCGATATCATCAGGATGCGCACCAATAAACAAATACCGAACCTTCTCGCCCATAATCTCCACCTCCAAATCACCAATAAGTCCATAAAAACATTACACACATCCATTATACAAGAATTGAACAATAAATCCAAAAAATCGAAAAGGAGTATGACAAAGTGTTTGTTCACAAGTTTAGACTGAAGATAGAGAAATTCGATCGCACTTTTGACAGTATTAGTATATAGTGATATAATTAGGTTATACTAAGACTAAAGTAAAATCTTGGGATTCAATAGTCAAAAAGGGGATGAAAACATGGAAGACACGCAAGATATTCAACATACTCAAGATCAAGTAATAGAAATAGAATTTTTCCACGACGTACTATGTGCATGGTGCTACGCACTATCGCCGAGGATGAGGAGACTTGTAAGTGAACATCCTGAGATCAGAGTAATTCACAGGGCATTTGCACTCGCACCAACTCCAGAATCCTTGATAAACATGTTCGGTTCCAAAGAAAAGGCAAAAGAAGAGATACTCAATCATTGGAGAGCAGCGAACCTTAACGATGATGAACACAGAGACAGACCGGATCTTATGGAAGACAAACCATTCGACTATCCATACTCAATGCCAGGACTTGTTGCATGTAAAGCTGCAGAACGTCAAGGAGGCCAAAAAGCACACTGGGACATGTTCGATCGAATACAACGTGCTCACCTTACTGAAACGCAAAACATTGCCGATTACAACGTACTCAAGCAATGTGCAATAGATATTGGACTTGACGTACAACGATGGGAAGAAGATTACAGATCAAGAACAATCATCGATGAAGTAAGAGAAGACCTGTCACGTGCGGAAGAATACGGCATAACCGGTGTACCTACGCTTGTAGCAGCTGGGCAATACGCATTAGTTGGCGCACAAAAATACGAACAACTTGAAAGATGGTATGAACAAGTCTTGGAACGACTTACAACAACTAACCAAAACACATAGTATTCAAGAAAATAAAACTAGGGCCACCAATGGTATATGTTACTCACATTGATGGCCCCTATTTATTTATATGTACGCATTACACAAATTCACGTCCTCAACCTTCCAAAAAACATCAATAATTAGACAATCTGTGCATCTATGATCTTTTCAGCAAAAGCTCCAGCACTATTAGAGGATACATTTCTAGACGATTCTTCAAGTAATCTATTCGCTTCGCGTTTGGCAAGTCTATCAACTTCATTATTTCCCTTGAAACCTCGATGTGCAGGCACATATTGAATAGTGAATGGAATTGACAATCCTGACATAAGGTTAACGTACATTAAAAATTGTTTATTTCTAACGCCCCATTCATGTGTAAGAAACTTGAAGCATCCATGGAAATCCGTGTACACAGAAACACACTTCGCACCTAACTTTTGGGCAGTTTGGACTGCTCTATAGCATGCTTCAAGTTCGCAGCTAACATTATTGTGACCAGAGAAAATGGTACATTCTCCAACTGATATGAACACTGGAATAAGAGATGAACCTTCTTGAACATTCAAAGTGAATGCGTAGACATATATGCCATCTTTGAATGATCCATCAGTGTACGCAACAAGTTGTTCACCTTCAGCAGGTCTGAGCAATTTAGTCACCCAGCAACACCTCCCATCCAGATTTTTCTTCCATTCCAGCACGTTACATAAGCCGAATAACATACCGCGCACGCTATCCGGTTGACATAACAGAAACTACTTCATGGAAATTGAAAACTGGAGACTGGAGAACTGGAAACTGGGTGTTGCTATGGTTTAAGGCTCACAATGGAAAGGATTAAAATCCGTTAGAAGAGTGAATTAGAGGCTCGTAGAGAAGCTCCCTAATCTCATATTCAGATTTGCCATCGATTACTTTGTAGACGTGCTTGCCAGAATAGACAGTTAGAGAGGAATTTGTTTGCACAAGATTACCAGCATATAGATAAAAGTTGGGATGATAGTTAACACCTTGCGGCACAAAAACTACTCCTGAACCACCCGTGTAAGCAACGAGCGCGTATCTCAGGTTGTTCCTTCTCTGCGTAAGATCAAAGTATAACTGATTTGTGCATAGCCACTTCATCGATTCCGGTGATTCATCCGAAT
>Ga0116146_1003375_pt1 | contig 13119 bp, 1 predicted proteins | sample AD_JPNHG2_MetaG_FD_89748 | JGI IMG/M metagenome (GOLD analysis project Ga0116146, IMG submission 89748) | Active sludge microbial communities of municipal wastewater-treating anaerobic digesters from Japan - AD_JPNHG2_MetaG | ecosystem: Engineered > Bioreactor > Anaerobic > Digestate | place...
GCGTTGGTGCGCGCCGCGGTTTCCTGCAGGTAAGTGTCCGTCAGGGCCGAGGGCGCCGCTCCAGCCAGCCCCACGGCAAACAGGCGCGCCCCCGGAGCCAAACCACGAAACTGGCGGTCCGCCACCGGGAAGGGCGAACCCGGGGCTTGGGTTACGGATTGCGAAGAAGCGCCGCTCCCGGCGATGAGGCCGGCGATATGCGTGCCATGGCCGTTGAAATCGGCGGCACTGCCGGGTACGTCCACATAAACCCGGCCGATGAGATCGGGATGACTCGCGTCCACTCCCGTGTCGTTCACGTTAACCAATACATTGCTGCCCGTCAGCGCGAGATAAGTCCCGGAAGCGGCAGGATCACTTGAAACCCCGACCCGAGCGCGGCACAGGTCGCTGGCCGGTATTCGGTCGCGCAGCAGCTCGATGGCCTGAACCCCGGTCAACCGCGCGAGGGCGGCAAGCTGGGAGGCTGGCGCTCGAACATTGAACACCGGACCAAAAGGCGAGCGGTCCTCCCCCACAAGTTCCGCCCCCGCCTCCTGAAGCGCAAGCGCCGCCGCCTGGCAGTCCTGCTGAAACACCAGCACCTTGAGCTGCAACTCCCCGCCAGCCCCGGGTTCCGAGATTCCCTGAGAGCCCGCCACGGCCAATGACAGCAGGGAAGGCTCCAGCTTGAACCAGGGATGATAAGGCAGCAGAGCGCGGACGCGGCCGCCGGTCGTCAGCCGCGCGGCCGCCGTGGAGGACGCCCGAATCAGGCAGGCGTTGTTTGGGATGTAAGCGACGAAAGCGGCGCCGGCATTTGCCAAGGCAGCCCGGAAAGCCTCGTCCAAAGGCCCCCACGCCTGAACAATGTAGGCACCGGGTTCGAGCGGGGCTCCCAGGACCTCGGGAATCGGAAGCTCCAACGGCAACGAAGTGTCAACTCGCGCGTTGGCCAAGAGAATGGCCGTGTCACACCGGACCCATTCTTTCGCCGGACGCGGGGTGTTGCTCAAAGGGACAACGATGGCCGGCCGTTTGGAGGGGGCGCCAATCGGCGAATCAGCAAGCGGGATAGAATCTGTGGATCCCGCTGCAAGGAAAGTGGGGGCGGCGTCTGGGGGGACGGCCGATCGAAGGCGAAGAGCCGCCTCGCCCAGCCGCCATACGGCGGCTGAGATCACGACGCTCAACAACAGCCAGATCGCCAGTCGCCAGCGCATGTCGCAACCGTTTAGATCAACATCGCAACCACATTATTCAGCCGCCCCACCGGCCCCGGCGCGCCCTTTTCCACCCCACTTCGATTCCGGCTGGTCAACGGGCAATACCTAGGGAATCAGCCGGAAGAACTTGGGCTGAGCGCCAATCGGCTCGTAGGCGACATACTCGTTGCCCTCAATGGTGACCGGCAGGTTGGCGTTCTGCCAGATGCCATTCAGACCGATCGAGTATTGGAGCGTATAGCCGACGAACGTGGTCGGCCACGAGATGCGGATCAAGTTGCCAGTCCAGCGCTGCGCCCGCAGCGGGGCGGTGAATAGAGCATAGCGCGGAAGCTGCACCACGCGGTAAAACCCGCCACTGGTGCCCTGGATGGGAATCTCGATTGCCGGCGTGGGCGTGGTGGCGACGATGGGCTCGGTAACCGGCTTCCAGTTGGCCGGCCGGATTCTCTCGGTCCGCTCGATGACGTAGATTTCGCCTTCAACCGCGTTCCACTGCAGGACAATCGCGCCCGGCGGCACGGTTGGCGTGACTCTGAGGGTGATGGGAAAGACGCTGGTGAGCATGCCGTTCCGCTGCAAATGCGCCCGGATCGAGTATGTGACATTGGTCAGCTCGTTGTTATAGACGCCCAGGTACCAGTCGCCGCGCAAATCCGGCAGCTCGAAACTCGTGCGCAACACAATCTGCTCGGGCTCAAGTCCAAGTTGGAAACTGCCACCGAAATAGGGCGCCATGGCCGACGGACGATCCCGCTGCAGCACCAGGTCCACGTCACCCGACATGTCATACAGCTCAAACAGCACCGCGTCCACGTAACTCTGGATGGGGAAGTGATAGAAGAACCAGCGCGGCGGGCCGGGTGGCGCCACGAACTGGTTGGTCCAATCCACGACATACGGGAGATTGTTGGTAAGGCGGATGAGTGCCGGGTCATTGGTGGAGACCGAATAACACGCCTGAACGGTAAAGGGCACATTGGTCCCCTCGCTGTTGAAGACCCCGATGTACCATCGGTTGGTCTGCAGCGGGAAGGGAGTGGTGTTGGTCAGCACCATGAGCACCTGGTCATTGGTGCTGTTGGCGCGGCTGATGTAATCGTAATTTGAAAGGTCCGGCAGCGGCAAATGCTGGTTGAGCACAACCGTCACGTTGCTTTGAACACCGGAAAGCCAGAACACAAAATCTCGCGGCACCTCTGGCGGCACGTCGTTGGTCGGCACGTCAATTTGGAAGTAGCGCGGAATCCCCGCCGGGCCGACGAAGTTGGTGATGGCGAGGCAATTGGTCAGCGAGGTAATGTCGAACCACACGCCCACGGCGAACGTGGCCGCCAGCGGATTGGGGTTGGTTACCGTCAGGTAATACGTCTGACCGCTTGCGATAAACGGCGGGGTCACCGGGTTGGTCGCAAGCACACTGACGCCGGATGAACCTGGGCCAATCAAGGGTGGTCCCGTCAGATTGGTCGGGAAGCCGTTGGTGTCGAAAAAGACACTCAACGGCATGGCTCCTCCGTTCACCCGGTTGGTGGCAAACTGCAGGACGTTGGTGGCCCACACAGCCCACGGCGGCACGGGAACCACGAAGCTCTGGCTGCCACCCGCGGTCAGCGTGTTGGTGTAGAGGATGCCGTGCGAGAGGAAAACCGGCTGCGGCTGGACACCCGGGACCAGCCGGAAATCAAGCTGCCATTGGACCAGCTCGGGGGCGTTGTTCGTCGCCCCGGCGCGCGTGTCGAGAATTTCGAGGGTCCACAAACCGTAGGCCTCCTCGCCAATGAGCGCCTCGAGCGACTCCTCCGGCAGATACGACAGTTCGGCGGGAATCTCCGTAAGCGCAATGTCATTGAGGAGGGTGCCGGGCAGCAAGCCCTCGAGGTTGAGCACCATGTTGGTGCGATTGGCGGTAAAGGTGATGGTTCGGGCGGTCCATTTCGCGTTGTCACCATACCCCACCTCCATCTGCACGTTATCAAGCAGAACGCGAACTTTGGCCAGGCTTTGGGCCGGCGGCAGGGACAGGTCGGCCTTCCCGGCGCCCGCCGCGGCATGAATGGCCTGAATCTCGGCTTCCGTCAGCGCCCGGCCGTAAATCGTGAGCTCGTCCATAAAACCGCGGAACGGCTGCGAGACATCATAGCGGCTGCGATTGCCGATGCTGACGCCGGGACTGAAGGCCGGGTCCAGGTCTCTGAAGGGGAAGATGCCCGTGGAGTTGGTTGCCACCAACCGGCCGTCAACATAAAGGCGCAACTGGTTCGTCACAAAAGGTGGCTCGGGAATCGCAACGCAGGGCTCGAAGACCGCCGCCACATGCTGCCAGCGGTCAATCGAAATGGGCGCATTGGTCGTGAAGACCTCCACGCCGCAAACCCGGCTGGTGCCATTTTCGATATGGAACCGGAGGTCCCGGGTTTCCTCGTTGACCGGGTCCAGCGCCAGATAGAAGGGATCCAGGCACGCGCGCGAATCGCCGCGGAAGAAAATCTGCTCGGGGCCGAAATAATTGGTCTGCCGGATGGGCCGGATCCAGCCTTCGATGGTGAACTGGTTCGTCAAGCGCAGATTATCGGGATCGTCGAGTTCAAGTTTGCTGGCAATGCCGTTGGTCTCCCAGCCGTTGAAGTAAAGCGATCGAGTGCCCACCAGCCGCGTCGCATGGTTTGTGCTCCGGGCGATAAAAGCGCCGTGGTTCCCCCCGATAAGGTCCTGCGCCCGGCCGCTGAGGGGCTCAATGTCGCCATTCCACCAGCCAACCGCCCCCGGACCGCGCAACGAATAGGTCAGTTGGTAACGGCGGCCGGGCACGGTGGGCAGCTCGCACGCAATGGCGCCTCGCGACAAGGCCAGCCAGTTGGTGGCCGACATGTCCATGGCGCTGTTGCTGATCACCGAGACCGGGCCGGAGACCACCGTCCAATGGCGAACGCCAACCGTCTCGCTGTTGGTGCCGCCGCGAATCAGGCTGCCGGCCTGGTACACGCCTTGCGTGGCGTTCTCGAAATCGTTGGAGAACACGAGGGTCGGAGGGAAATTCGTCAGCGTAAACGGCCAGGGAGCGAACTTGATCGGAATCCGCGCCACGTTGGTGTCCTCGGTAAAGTGCAGGAGACCATTGATGTAATTGGTTGATACCGCGGACAGCACGAAGTCATCCAGCGCCACGTTCGGATCGCGCGGCCGCACGATCACGGAGCTGAGGTTGGTGCCCGGCCCGTTGGTGAACGCCGAAAGCAACGGATTCGCAAAGTCAATGGCCACCGTTTCCCATCGCGGCCCGTTGGTCCAGGTCAGGCCGTTGGTGAAGTGGTACAGCGTGCTGCCGGTGGCGGTAATCAGCTCGATTGAATTGGTGATCGGACAGCTCAGCACATTGGTGGAATACTTCCCGCCCTTGCCGGCCAGATGGATGGCCGCCACCTCGCAAGGTGACAAGGGCCGGTCATACAGACCAAACTCATCCATGCCACCGCGGAACGCCGCGAGATTGGTAACGCTGCCAGGATGATAGCCCAGGTGGAAGTTGCCGAGGGTGCGTGCCACGGCATCCGCAGGCCCGGCCACCTGGCTGACCAACAGGTTGCCATTGGCGTACAGATTGAGCAGCTTGGTGGCGTTGTCGAACGTCATGGCCACGTGCTGCCAGCCGCCGTTGGTGATGGCATTGGTGGCGCTGAGCACAGGGTAGGACAAACCGTTGGTGTTCCAGATCACCGCCGCCAGGGCGCCGGGGAAGAAATTGGTGCGGTCCACGCCCCCCACCCAGAACTGCACGCCCTGCAGCGGCTCGTTGGTGGCATCCACCGCCGGTTGATACCATTCCGCCAAGGGGGCGGCATGGGGCTCGACATAGTAGGCTTCGGCAACTTCAACACTGTCAATAAACATCCCCCCATTGCCGGAGTTCAGGCTGGCAAAGCGCAAGGTGGTGACGGGACTGGACGCTGTAAAAACATGCGAGGTGTGGGCCCAAGCAAGGTTCCCAACGCTATTGGTAAAATCGTAATTGATTACCAGGTCGGGCTGGCCGCTGATGGAAACCGCCGCCCGCGCCACGAAACCCGGAATGAGCGTGTCCGGGTTCCTCGCGTAAGCGAAACTCAGGCGATAGGACCGTCCAGGCACGGTGATAATATTGGTCGAAATCGAACCCGGAGTGTAACCGTTCAGGTCAATGAAGTTGGCTCCAGAATCGGCCCAGCTCGGATAAGGAGGCGAAGAAAGAACATCAATATCCCCGCTGTCCACGAGCCACCCCGACACATTCGTCCCGGCGCCGACGCCCAATTGTGGAACCGCGTTTTCAAATCCGTCCTTCATTACCAGGACACCCAATCCCAGCAGCCCGGTGGTCAGGTTCTCGGGTTTGATCCAGCCTTCAATGCTAAAGCCTCGTTTGGCCGCCAGGTTCAGTTCCGGCGCCTCGGGCACGAGGACCGCGGCGCGCACACCGTCGCCGTAGAACGCCCGGCCCACCAGCCCGGTGTTGAACATGTGATAATTGTTGGTGTCGGGGCCCACTTCATCCCCGCCGCCGAACAACAGGCCGTTCCAGCCGCCGAAAATATCGCTGGCGTCCCCATCGAAGGGCCACCAGGCAACGGTCCCCACCAGGTACGGCGCGTGGGTGGTTTTGAATTCCAGACGATACAGACTCGAGTTGGTGGTCGGCAGGGTGTTGGAAATGACGGCATCGTTGAGGACCAGCAACCGGTTGCTCAACCACGGCAGGCTGAAATCCGGCAACACGGTGGCGAAGTTGCTGAGCACACTCCACCCTTGGAACGTCACGCCGGGCGCGTATCGGCCGATCGCCGCCGCTTCGAAGTCGTTGGTGTAAAAGGGGACGATGTTCGTGCTGGCAAACACCGGCACGCCGGCGCTGTTGGTCGCCACACCGAAACTGCCCAATCCGTTGGTCGAGGCCGCCCCGCGGTTTTCAAACAAGAGGATGCGCGTCCCATTCGGGCTAATCAGCGTGACCGCCAGGTCTGAAATTCGCTCGTGCCGGATGAGCAGGCCCACATCCAGGTCCGAAACGCTCAGCCGGTTGGTCACGAAGATGGTGGAGTACGTCACCGCATCGTCCCGGATGGGGACGCCGCCAAAGACGCTGGGAATGGAAGCTGCCACCGCAAACGGATTGAGGAAAACCTCGGCGGTGAGACGAATGCGCTGAACCCGGAGGGTCGGATTATACACGCCAATGAAATAGCGTCCGGCCGTCAGCGGCGGCAGGGAGAAGGGCGTAATCGAAAGACAGTCCCCCGGGGGCAGGACATCGAGTTTGTAATCATAAGCCGTGCGCGTCGGGACATAATCCCGGGCGACGTACAGCTCGATCGGGTCGGTGTTGCCGGAGACGCAAACCACCAGGTTGGTGGCCTGCGGCGGCACGTCAATCGAGTCGTAGGTCCAACTGTTGGGCTGCAGGTCCCGTTCCCGCGCCCTGCCTGGAGCGATGTTCTGCGGCTCGAGCTTGAGGAACAGCCGGTTGACCACTCCCGTTCCCGCCGGGAAGTTGTTCGCCATGTTGAATAACCAGACTCCCAGTCCTTCTTCGCCGATGAAATCCTTGAGGTTGCCGGGGCCGTCCGACGGACGGGAGAACGGAACGTCCCCCTCCCCGTTGTCTTCGTAGATGTAATCGTAGGTGTTGGTGATGCAGTTGCCGGTGCCCGGGTCGGTGGCGCAGGTCTTGTTGTTGAGTACGGCAAACTTGCGATTATGGCCCAACGTCCCAACCAAAGCGCCCGGGAAAGTGTGGGTAAGGGTATTGGTCACGACCACCCGCCGCACCGTAATGGGCTGGATGGAGAGCGCCAGAACCCGGGCCCCCTCGGGCTTTTGCGGCGTGCCGGGCGGGATAACGGCCGGCACGGGCAACCCCAACAGGTATTGATTTCCCTCACTGTCGGTCAAACCAAACGGCAGTTCGCTGAAGATGCCCAGGAAATTGTACTCCGCCGCCTGCTGGTCCTCGGATTTGACGCCCACGTAATAAACGGCGGCAGGCGCCACGTTGCTCAGGGCGATGACCTCCGTGCCGCCCCGGCCCTGGGATTTATAGGCGTTCTCAATCGCCACCGGGTCGAGGTTGGTGAGGCCCGGTGAGAGCGAGACGTAGAGGTCTATGTCGGCCTCCAGCCGGGTGGCGTTGTCCGGATCGTCCTCGTTCACGCCCATGCGGGGGATGGCCAGGGTGGGCGGGAGGAACGTGACGAAAGCAGCGTTGGTGAAGTTCAGGTCATTGGACAGCACATAAAAGTGCCACTGGTTGGTCATGCCGGCGGTAAGGACGGCGCCCGCCTCGAGCGGGATGGTGTTGGTGCCCAGCAGCGGCGTGTTGGCCCCGACATGCTGGCCCGTGAGGAGACCCCCGGTGGCGCGCGCCTCCGGATTGTCCGGCAGGTTGTTCGTCACCACGGTGACCCACGGAAGGGTCAAGGCCACGGTTTCGCGGCGTTCGAGGGTGATGGCGTTGGTCAGGTCGCCGTTGCCGCTGGAAATAACCAGGGCGAAATCCTGCACCACATCATTCGTGTGCGCCGTGACCGCATTGACATTCACGTGGCGGGCAAAGACCGTGACGGAATAATTGGTGGACAGCGGCTCCTTCAGGAACACGTTTTCGACGTTGTTGACAAAGTCCCAGGCGGGCGGGTCGTTGGTGCTCCATGCCAGGTTAAAGTCGTTGTCAGCCCTGATGTCATTGCCGAAATAAACCTCGCCGGTGTCGAGGTTGGTCACCACCAGGTCCAGATCATTGACCAGCTTGATGCCCGCCACCGGATTGCCGGGCGGGTCCGTCCAAACCAAAGTGGCGCGCAACGGCTGGTTCCGGGCGGCCTCGGAAAGACTCAGGTAATGGGTCTCGCGCTGGCCGCTGGCCAGGGCGTTGGTGGGACTCTGGTCGAAGGCAAAAATCGGCGAAGACGACGCGTTGCCCACGAGGTTGGAGAGCGCGCCCGGCAGGCTGTTGGGCAGGTTAACCAATCCCCAGCCCTGAAAATTGATGTTGTTGTTGACCTGGAAATCGTAAAGGTCGCTCACCGACCGGGCCCCGTTGATGAGCAAGGCCTTCATCAGGGCCGGACTGTTGGTTCGCCCCAGGCGTTGCGTGAAAAACTCATGCATCAGCGCCAGCGTTCCCGAGACGGAGGCCGCCGCCATGCTGCTGCCGGATTCGTACCGGTAAAACGGCCCCAACTGATTGTTGAGGTTGCTCAGCACCTCGAAATAGTTTCCATACTCATTCGTCGTGATAAGAATGGTGGTGAGGTTGAACACGACCGTGTCATTGGTCCCATTGCCGATCTGGTAATCCAGAAAATCGTTGATCGGCGCCAGCGGCGCGTCCGGAGGAAGGAAAACTTCGTTGGTGCCGATCACGGTCCCGCCGATCAGAATGGGCAGGTCGGCTCCGAGCGGGCGCGTCGCCTCGGCCCGAATGATCAACTGCACCGCGTTGTCCGGGATGAACACGCCGCTGGAGTAAAACTCGTTGGTGCGCACTTCCAGGTCCGGCATGAAATCCGTGGCATAGTTGGTCGGGTTGTAGTAGGCGGCTTCGTCCCACTGCGTCGAGCGGGCCGACACCACAAACGTCCCCGGGGCCACCAGGTCCGGCTTGAACCGGCCGTATTCCCCCTCGAATCCGATGCCGACATTGCCGCGGCTGGAGAAGCCGGCGACCTGCTCGCTGCTGTCGCTGGACCGCTGCCAGGGCTTGTTGGTTTCGCAACTGGTCGAGCCGTCGAAGCTGGTGCACTTCCAGGTTTCATTGGTGAGGTCCCGGAACTGTTCGACGGCTCCGACGGTAATCACATTCTTGGCGGTCCCCGGCGACTGGATGGTGTCCGCCGTCCCCCCGAGGCCATCCTGGTTGGCAAACCCCGCCGCCCGGCTCAGCGCCCCCGCGTTGCCGGCAGGAAACACATAGAGCACGGGCTGGGAGCCCGGGACATCCGGCACGGAATCGCGGACAGCGGCGTCGTAACTGGCAGCCGCCAGATCATATTCCGGGGAGCGAAGGTACCAGCTATTGTTCGAAATGAGGGCGTTGGTCCGGCCGGCGGTTTCCTGGAGGTACCAGTCCGGCTCGGAAAACAGCATCGAAAACACGCGCGCGCCCGGCGCTTTGCCCCGAAACTGGCCCTCCACCGGCGGCAGCTCCGAGCCCTTGGCGTTCGTGACGGTCAGCGACTCGGCCCCGTTGCCCGCGATAATTCCCGCGACATGCGTGCCGTGCCCCGCCGCGTCCACCAGACTGTTGACGCTGTCGCCCGAAACGCGGTTCGCGGCAAAAACCGGGTGCGTGGCGTCCACGCCGGTGTCATTGACGTTGACCAGCACATTCGTGCCCGTCAGCCCGAGGTAGTTGACGTTGGTCGTCGCGTTCTCCGCCACCCGAATCGTGGCCCGGCTCAGGTCGTTGGCGGGAATCCGCGGCCGGGCCAATTCAATCTGCTGCACCCCGGCCAGCGCGGCAAGGGCCGGCAGGCTGTCCACCGGCGGCCGCACCCGGACGACCGGACCGAAGGGCGAACGGTCGTGGGCCACCACTTCGGCGCCCAGTTGCTCCAACTGTTCAATCGTCGTCTCGCGCGCGTCGCTGAACAGCAGGAGGTTCAGCGTGGTGTCTTTCGGCAACGGCTTGCCTTCCACCGCCAGACGCAAAAGCGAGGATTTGATCTTGTAATACGGTTCGTAAGGCAAAACCGCCTGGGTGTCCGGCGCGCCGGCAAGCTCCCGGGCGGCGGCGGCCGTGGCGCGAACCAGGTAAGCCTGATTGGGGATGTAGGCCACAATTTCGCCTCCCGCACGGCGGATTTCCTCTCGAAACAAGGAGTTCAGGGCGCTGCGCGACTGGACGATGTAGGCTCCAGGATCCCCTTGAGCCCGCAGATGCGGAGGCACCGCCAACTCCCGCGGCACGCTCGTGTCCAACAGGGCGTTCTCGAGCAGAATCGCGCTGGGCCGCCGCGCCAGCGTACTCACCGGCTCGGGACTGTTGCTCAGCCGGTAGGCCGTGCGCACCGGTTCCTCCGTACTTGTCTTGGTAACTCGTGTTTTGGGCTCCGGCCGGTTGAGATTGCCCGCCTCGCTTACCAAGCGGAAAACCGCCTCTTTCCGGGCCTGGGTGTCCCCCTTGCCGGAAGGGACCGCCGCAGCCTGCGGGGCGGCCGAGGCACGGCCTGCCGCGCCCGCGTTTCCCTCGGCGGCCCAGCGGTTGCCCATCCGCCAGAAGACAACCGCGGCCGCGAAGCAGAGGAGACTTGCCAGGAACCAAAGCAACGAACGGAAGCGCATAAACTCAAATTAGTGAACCGGCTGAAACTTCGTCAAGTAATATAACCCTCGCCCCCGCCTAATCCGGCGCCAACTGATTGTACGACTCCACCGACACCCGCGGCTGGTTCGGCAAGCCGTCCACCCGCACCACGGCCCGGGTGACGGTCTCGGCGGTGACCTGGTAATTGGTGACCAGTCCCATGAAACGGCCACCGGTTTGGATGGATTGCGGGGCCGGTTTGAGGGCTTGGCCGTACGAATAGACAACAAACCGCGGGTCCTCCTCGCAATGCAGCAACCCCAGCACCTGCTGCGGGATGCGCTCGATGGCCGCGTCGCTCATGAAATTGGTGTTCCCCACCAGCCACGGGGATTTCACTGTCAGCTCCGGCACCGCCAGAATGTCGCCCAGCCGCCGGAAGCTGCCGTTGAAGTTGGTGCGGCGCACGTCGTTCAAGGCGCTCACAAAGCGGACGAGGGGAGGGGGAACCGCGGGGTCGTAAACCCCGGCGGGTTCAATCACCCAGTTGGTGGTCGCATCGGGCATGATGTTCACCCCCGCCAGGATGGCGGACCACGCGGCCAGGTTGGTCTGGTTGATGGACATCCGTCCCCGGGAGGCGTTGTCGTTGAACGCGGTGGTAAACAGGTCCAGGATGCGCCGGTCGCGCTCGGGATGCGTGAACGCGGCGTCGTTGGTCCAGGCATTCAGCGCGACGATATTGGTACTGATCTGTCCGACGTTCCGCACCAACTGCCCGTTGCCCGTCCACCTCAGCCACCGGTCCAGCTTCACCGGTTCCGGTTTCAAATACACCGTCTGCCACGGAGTGCCCCGGTGAACGCGCCCAAGCCACCCCACATTCGGCAGCTTGTTGGTCGGAAACTCCCAGTCATCCGGCCGCCGCACCAGCGGGTCCTTGGCCGCCAGCTCGTAGTCGCCAATGCTCGGGTTGCTCGAGCCGCCCGGCCGGCCGCCCCACGGCGAATAGCGCGCATTGATCTGGCCGATGTTGTTCAGCGGCGGACTTTCGCTGGTGAAGTTCACGTTATTGGTCATGTGCAGGTCGCGCAAATCCCCAATGGTGTAATGCACCAGCGGGTCGTTGGCCTGCCAGGTCGTGTGCAGGTAAATCGGGCGGTAAGGAATCAGCGGGGCGTAGAAAACGTTGGACTTGTAAAAAACTTTGCCAATGTTCCGGGCATATTTCGGCCCCCAGTCCTTCAGGTTGTAACGAAAACCGTCAACGGCCGATTCCGCATCGAAGCCCGCCGAGGGGTCGAGGCTGAAACTCTTCATGTCCGTGGCGCCGTAAAGGCTGACGCCAATCTGGTTCAATACCCCGTAAGTGGGCACCCGGATGTCCGTGGACCGGCCCAGGCGATTCGTGCACCACTGGCTTCCCGGGTTGCTGTAGGTTTCCTGACTGATGGTGTTGCAGTTGCCGTCCTCGGCAAGCTTGGCCAAAAGGTCTATGGTGTCGCCGTCGCTGCTCAGGTTCACATAGTCCACAATCCGATTCAGACCACGGTCCACCAAAATAAAGCGGACCTTGGTCTGGACCGTCAGCCACCAGCGGGGCACGGGGAAGCCGGATTGCCGTTCGAAGATGTGGGTCTGCGCCACCAGCGATGGCGGACTCTGGCGGTAAGTGCTCGTGGACAGGAACGGGAAAAAGTTGGTGGAAGGATGGAAAGGTATCACGAACGACAGGCCCACATCACTCGTGTTGGTCCACCCGCGCCAGGGCCGGGCGCCCCCGGGAATGCTCGTTACCACAGTTGCACCACGGGCCACACGATTGCTGTGAAGCATAATCCCCAGCTCATTGGTCATGAACGAGGTCATGTCGGCAACGGCAATCAATTCCAACTGGCGGGGATAGGCGTTGCTGTAAGAATTCCACGCTTCCATGCCGAACACATTCGAGATGCCAATGACGTACATCTGGTTGGTCTCGACCACCGGGCCGGCGACCTGCCCCGGCGCCCGGCGAAACTCGAGCAACCGGGTAACCAAAACGTGGGTCTGCATCGAAAACTCGTTGAAATTCGGAAAGCCCTTCTTGCTCCCAATCACCAGCGGCACTCCGTAAACGAGGTCACCCGGGGCCAGGGCACTCCGATCGGCCGGGTATCTCAGGTCCCGGGCGGGCGGAGCGGCCGTGGGAATGGCAAGACGCGCATCCACCTCCTCCTGATAACCGGCAATGTAAATGATGTCCTCACCCGAGGAACCGGGCCGCTTGCCAAAGATGGGCCGGAACACGCTCGGGGCATTACCCGGTCGCAGGGTGGTGGCATCGTACATGTTGGCCGCCAACTGGAGCAGTTGGTGAACGCTGGGAGTGTAGAAGTTGGTCGGATAGATCTGAAAGTCCTGGCCGATCGTGAATTCGTATCCGGCGTTCTTGAGCAGTCGGTTCGCGGCGTTGGTGAAGAAGTCAACCGGCCGCCAGTTCACGAAGTTGGTGGCGCTGGCGACACCCAGCGGGTTGCGGTACACGAGGTTGTCGTAGTTCAAATTCATCTTGTCCGGCGGCTCGGGCTCCGAATCGGTCCCCAGTTGCGAGAGCAGCCGGTAGAAGGTGTAGCGATTGTACGAATCCGGAGCGTA
>Ga0116146_1003382_pt1 | contig 13103 bp, 11 predicted proteins | sample AD_JPNHG2_MetaG_FD_89748 | JGI IMG/M metagenome (GOLD analysis project Ga0116146, IMG submission 89748) | Active sludge microbial communities of municipal wastewater-treating anaerobic digesters from Japan - AD_JPNHG2_MetaG | ecosystem: Engineered > Bioreactor > Anaerobic > Digestate | place...
AGGAAGACATGCTTACGGTGATATTTACAAAAATCAGGAAATTAAAGTAGATGAGCCTGGTAAAGCAGAACTTGTTTTTACCTCAAAAAGTGGAAAGGAAACAAGATTAACTATCATGGAAATGAAAGGTCCTGGAATTATCCAAGGAATTCATAACCTTGATTCATCAATAGAAAGTTTTGCTAGAGCTTGCTTTATATATGCTTTAAGTGAAAAAGTCGATCTATGGTTTGCGACAAAAGATACAATATGTAAAATTTATGATGGTAATTTCAAGGATATTTTTAATAGAATTTATGAAAATGAGTTCAAAGAAAAATTTGAAAAGGCTGGAATTACTTATTTTTATACCTTAATAGATGATGCTGTAGCAAGAGTTATGAAATCTGAGGGCGGATTTCTTTGGGCATGTAAAAACTATGATGGCGATGTTATGTCAGATATGGTTGCTTCTGCTTTCGGTTCTCTTGCGATGATGACTTCTGTTCTTGTTTCTCCAACAGGCTATTTTGAGTATGAAGCCGCTCATGGGACAGTTCAAAAACATTATTATCAGCATCTTGAAGGGAAAAAGACATCAACAAACTCAGTAGCTCTAATATTTGCATGGACTGGAGCACTTAGAAAAAGAGGAGAACTTGATAAAAATAATGCTCTTATTAATTTTGCTGATACTTTAGAAAAAGCTGTTATTAAAACTATCGAAGATGGTAAAATGACAGGAGACCTTGCAAGACTTGCAACACCGGCTCCAGAAAAGGTATTGAATTCCGAAGAATTTATAGATGCAATTGCAGATACATTTAATCAAATGTATAAATAAAGTTTAGTTTACTGATTTTTAAAATAAAATTAAATAAAAAGAGGTTATCTTAAATGGTAACCTCTTTTTTTTATTAAAATTATCTTTGCTTTTTTCTTTTAACTTTATTATATTTTTATTGGGAGTTTAATATGACAAATGATAGTGGTTGGGTATATACAGAGCAGGTAAAACAACATTTTTTAAATCCTAAAAATATTTTGACCATATCTGAAGAGGAGTATAAACCTGATGGAGTTGGTATTGTTGGTTCTCCTGCTTGTGGAGACATGATGATGATTTTTATCAAAGTAAAAGATGAAAGAATTTATGATATGAAATGGAAAACATATGGATGTGCTTCAGCTATTGCTTCAACTTCAGCCCTTTCTGAAATGGTAACAAAAGATGGTGGAATGCATATAAAAGATGCATATAAGATAACACCAGAAGATATTATTAAAGAACTTGGTCAACTTCCTTCTCATAAGATTCATTGTTCGGTTTTAGGAGATAAGGCTCTTCGTGCAGCAATTGAAGATTATTATAAAAGAAGAAATCAGGAAAATCCATATAGAGAAAAAACTACTTCTCCAGTTGTTTGTGAATGTTTTCAAATAACAGAAGAAGATATAAAGATGGAAGTCCTTGAAGGAGCAACAAACTTTGAAACTCTTCAGCAAAGAACAAAGATAGGAACAAATTGTGGAAAATGCATTCCAAAAACAAAAGAAGTATTGAGTAAATTTGTTGATCAATATTATAAAAATAAAGTCTATACCCCTGATGAAAAATAATTTTGAAAAGTTTTGAATAAAATTAAAAATTTATAAAATTAAATAATAAATAGAATTAAAGAATAATAAAATTAAAGAATGATATAATTTAAAAAATCAAATTTAGATTAGATTATTAAAAATATTATTAAAAGGTAAAAAAATGAATGTTTATCTTGATAATAATGCCACTACTCCACTACATCCAGAAGCAAAAAAAGCTATTGTAGAATTTTTAGATTATTTTGGAAATCCAAGTTCAATGCATCTTGATGGAAGATTAGTAAAAGAAAAGATTCTTTGGGCTAAAGAACAAATAGCAGATTTTTTGGGGGTTGCAATTGAAGATATTATCTTTACTTCATGCGGATCAGAGTCAAACAATACAATATTAAAATCTATGTTATTCTGGCCAAAAGAAAAACAAAATCTTATTACAACAAGTATTGAGCATCCTGCAATTCTTGAAACCGCAAGATTTTTAGAGAAAAATGGAATCAATGTTAAATATATTGATGTTAATCAAGATGGAATTATAAATCTAAGTCAGCTTGAAAACTTATTAAATAAAAACACCGGTCTTGTCTCAATAATGTACGCAAATAATGAAATAGGAACAATCCAGCCTTTAGAAAAAATTGCGCAAATAATTAGAGAAAAATCTCCTGATGCGTTTTTTCATACAGATGCAGTTCAGGCAGCTGGTAAAATAAAATTAAACCTTTCAAATCTACCAATAGATTCAGCATCTATTTCGGGACATAAGTTATATGCTCCAAAAGGGATAGGTATTTTATATATAAAAGATTTTGATAAAAAAAGAAAACTTCTTACTCCATTAATTCATGGTGGTCATCAAGAGAAAGGTTTTAGAGCGGGAACAGAAAATACTTTAGGAATCATAGCGCTTGGTGCAGCATGTAAGGCATTAAAAAGTGAGCTTGACCTGGAAATTGAAAGAATTAGAAAAATAAGAGATTATTTTGAAACTAAGGTCAGTGAAAATATTAAGGATATTATTATAAATGGAAAAGATTCAAATAGGGTTCCTGGAACTTCAAATATTACTTTTAAGTATATCGAAGGAGAATCTATTTTATTAAAACTAGATCTTCAAGGATTTTCAGTTTCAACTGGAAGTGCCTGTTCTACTGGTAGTCTTGAACCCAGTCATGTTCTTATGGCCCTTCATAAAAATCCTGAAATTGCTCATGGTTCTATAAGATTTTCATTTGGAAGAGAAAATAGTCTTGAACAGGTGGACAGATTGGTTGAAGTTTTAATTAAGGAAATAGATATATTAAGAAAGATAAGTCCATTGTCAAAATAGCAATATTATTGATAGAATAGCAATATTATATATTAATTATAATGAATGTCTAATAAAATAATATTAAAATTAGCTTAAAATGATTATCCATAAATCAGACTTCTTAGTTTCTTCATATTTTGCTGATTAAATTCTGTTGCTACATAGGGATAAACACTTGGATTCTGGAATAATGGTTCATCTATATTTATAAAATCTTTTTTATTTTCCTTTAAATATTTTTTTGCAATTTCAAATAAAGGGGTAGATGGTATTGGCGAAAACTCTGCTATCCTCGGTTTTATGCCAAGTTTTAATGCAACTTTTATTGTATTTTCAACCTCTTCATATGTCTGTTCAGGAAGTCCAACAAGAGTATAAAAAGAGATTGAATCTTTAGGTATTTTTAATTCATTTAAACTATCAAGTAAATTTTTAAGTTGATCAATCTTAAACTTATTTCCATATTTTTCATCATCGACATTTAAAGATTCAAGTCCAAATCTTATCATCTTAAAGTTAGTCATCTTTTCAAGAATTTTCTTTTTAGCTTTTGCAATATGAATTGCATTTGGAAGGTAAAAATTAAAGTTTGGGTTTATCTTGTTTGCTTCTTTTAAAAAATTTAAAAACAATTGTTCATCAATTAAAAGAGCATCATCATAAAATGCAATATTAAATATATTTTTTTGTGCAAAATATTTTAGTTGTGTAATTGAATAATCCAAATTTAATCTTCTAAAATTACCGGAAATCAATCTTGATGCACAATAAGGGCAGGAATAAGGACATCCAACTGTCAAACGAATTATGCCATATCTTAAATTTTCAATAATATCCCAGTCGGGCAATATTTCATATGAATTTTCATCATCTATGCAGTTAAATTTTATTTTTGACTCTTCTAATAAATTTAATGATCTTTTATCCTTTGATGTAATATCAAAGATAAATTCAATAAATTTATAGGCATCCAAATTAAATACATAATCTGCACCTAAAGATTTGGCATGGTCGGGAATGATTTTTGTATAAATTCCAGCTAAAATAATTTTTGTGTCTTTGAAATTTTCTTTAAGGCATTCAATAAGTATTTTTAAGCTTAAATAATGATATGTAAAAACAGAAGAAATAACAATAAAATCAAACTTTTTCTTCTCTTTTATTATCTCGACTATTTTTTCAAAACCAAGTCCGAATCTATAAAATTCTCTATTGTAAAATCTTAAAATTTCGGGTGGTTCGATCTTTTTTTTCCAGTATTTTCCAGTTCCATTTGACCTTATTGTTGGCTTTATAGCTTGTGTTTCAAAATAGGACGCATCATAGTCTTTATTTAATGCGTCAATATAAAATACTTTAGCACCAAAAAATTTAAGTAAATTTATTGTTTTCAAAGTCCCAAGAGGAAGAGCAAATAGATCATAAAGTGCATAATCAAGAATTGGAGGATTAATAAAACAAAAAGATATATCTTTTAAACTATCATCTTTATTTTGATTTATAACCATTCATTAATTCTATATAAGCCTTATAGGCTTTTTCTATATATGTTAAATCTTCATCTGATAATTGCCTTACTTTTTTAGCAGGAATACCTGCATATAAGCAACCAGATTCAAGTTTTTTATTTTGTCCAACAAGTGAACCAGCGGCAATGATGACATTGGAAGGAATATATGCTCCATTTAATATTATACTTCCCATTCCGATTAGCACATCATCGGAAATTTCACAACCATGAAGTATTGCATTATGTCCTACTGTTACCCTTTTCCCAATAATTGCGGGATAAGTCCAATCTGTATGAATAACTGAGCCATCCTGAATATTTGTGAACGAATCTATTGAAATATAGTTCATATCACCTCTAATGCTAACATTGGGTAGTAAAAAAACATTGTCTGAAATTCTAACATCCCCAATTATAATAGTTGTATCAAATCCAAAAACATTTTCACCAATTTTAGGCATCTTATCTTTATAATTTAATATTTGCATTATTAACCTCATATAATATGATTTTCAATTAAGAAAAAATAATATTCATTTTCAATAATTGAAATTATTTAAAAAAATAAATTTGCTATAGAAAGAATTACGATAATTTTTTTATCTATTTTTGCAAAGCCTTTTATAAAATTTTTCCCAATATTTTCAAATAGAACGGGAGTTGGCTCATATTCATCCTGAGTAAGATATTGCACTCTTACTATTCTATCAACGACTATTCCAAAATTTTCTGAACCAACTTTGCATATAATAATACTTGGATTTTCATTTTTTTCTATTTTCTCTTCTTTAAGATTCTGATCTTCCAGGTTCTTAAAATCTTCTTTTATTTCAATATTTTTTTCAGAATCTTCTTTATTATTATTTAAATCCTGTTTTTCAGCTAAAGAAGCAATCTGCTGCAAAGTTAAATTTTCTATTTCAAGTTTCTTTTTTAAATCAAGGATAGGTATAATATCGCCTCTTAAGTTCAATAAACCTTTAACAAAAGGAAGAGAATTAGGAAGATGCCTGATTTTATCCATCTCCTTTATCTCTTTTACATCCATAATATCTAGTGCAAACTCATAATCATCAATGTAAAATCTTATTATTTGAATAGCAGAATTAAGTTTTTTTACTTTAACCCTTTCTTCATCCTTAGCAAGAATATGATCCAGACTATTAACATGAATTTCCGCCATATATTAGCCTTAAATAAGAACTTATTAATATTATAATTAATATGGCAAAAAATTCAAATTTATTGATTTGAAGTATTTGAATCAGTGTTTTGTGGCTGCTCTGGATTTGCTTGCTCAGAAGTAGTTACAGGAGTAGTTTGTTGTTCGATTGTTTGAGTTTGTGTTTCCACAGATTTAGTTACACTTTCAATTGCTGCTTTATTCTCAATAGCTATTCTATTGTAAGTAAAGGCAAGAAGAAAAACAACAATAAAAAAGATGACCCCAACCCCTGTAACTAGCCAGTTTAATAATTTTTCCTTTTCAGGGCTCTGTCTTCCTTTCAAAGTGTTTTTGATTCTATATTGATAAACAACTACAAAAATTAAAAGTGCAGAAAAAATAAAAAACAAAACAGTTAGAAAAGTAATCATTTAGTTTCCTCCTTAAAATAAAAAAAATTAACATTGAGAAGTTTTATATTCTATGATTCTTTTGAAAGAATCGAAATTTAATGAAGCTCCTCCAACAAGAACCCCATCTACTTGAGAAACATTCATCAAATCATCAATATTTTCAGTATTGACAGATCCACCATATAAAATTCTTATAGAATTTGCAAAATTTGAACCAACAAATTTTTCTATTGTTTTTCTTATCATTTTATGCATTTCATAAGCATCTTTTGGAGTAGCATTTTTACCAGTTCCTATAGCCCATATGGGTTCATACGCTATAACTATTTTCTCTGAATCTTCTAAATTATCATTAAAAGATATTCTTGAAAAAATATATTCAATTTGTGCAGATACTTTTTCAATATGTTTTAAATTTTCTCTTTCTTCTAAAGTTTCCCCTACACAAACAATTGGAACAATACCTTTTTCTATAGCAGCTTTTACCTTTAAATATATTAATTCATCTGTTTCATTAAAATATGTTCTTCTTTCAGAATGACCACAAATGACATATTTAAGATTCATATCAGAAAGCATTGAGATTGAAACTTCTCCCGTAAAAGCACCTTTATCTTTATAATAGCAATTCTGAGCTCCCACCTTTATTGGTGAATCTTTACATATTTCATAAACCGCTGGTATATAAATAAATGGGGGAAAGATCGCTATATCATCTTTTGGTTCTCTGATTTCATTAACAAGTCTTTGTGTAAGTTCTTTAGCCTCATTTAATGTAAGGTTCATCTTCCAGTTACCAGCAATTAATGCTTTCATTAAATTTTATCCTTCTATAATATTTTATAATTAATTATTTATCAAAATTATTATAATCCAATCTATACTTTACTATTCAAACATTGCATCAATCTATACTTTATTATTCAAATATCGCAAGTCCAGGTAATTTTTTACCTTCAATATATTCAAGTGAAGCACCACCACCTGAAGAAAGATGATTGAATTTGGATTCGAGTTTTGCCATTGAAATTGCTGCAACAGAATCTCCACCACCTACAACTTTAAAACTTTTAGTTTTCCCAATGATCTGTGCTATCTTAACAGTTCCTTTTGCAAACTGTGGTATCTCAAAAATCCCCAATGGACCATTCCAGAAAATTGTTTTACCTTTAGCAATATATTCTTTAAATAATTTAATTGTTTTAGGACCTATATCTACACCCATTTTGTCTTGATCAATATCAGGTCCTTTTGATTTAAATCTCTTTGCAGTATCTTTTGCTTCATAAGCCATAATATGATCGACTGGAAGAACAAATTGAACTTTGGCTTTTGCTGCCTCACTCATAATATTATAAGCAGTTTGAACATACTCGGTTTCAACAAGAGATTTACCAATTTCAAGACCATTTGCACGCAAGAATGTATAAGCCATGGCTCCACCAATTAATATATAATCAGCCTTTTTAATAAGCTGCAAAAGAACATCTATTTTTGAAGAAACCTTTGAACCACCAACTATAGCTACAAGTGGAGGATTTTGTTTATGTAAAACATAATTTAAATTTTGAACTTCGTCGCGAATTAAATAGCCATAGTAATGAGGTAAAAATTTAGCGATGGCTTCAACAGATGCATGAGCTCTATGAACAGCTCCAAATGCATCAGATACAAAAATATCTGCATTCTCTGCAAGTTTTTTAGCAAAATCTAAATTGTTTTCCTCTTCTTCTTTATAAAATCTAAGATTTTCACAGATCAGAATATCTTTAGGTTGCATCTTTTCAATAGTATTTTTTACATTTTCACCAATGCAATCATCAATAAAATTGATTGAATTAAATGATATATTTTTAGATTTAAGTAAATTTTCCAATACTGGTTTTATTATAGATAGACTTTCTTTTTCTGTTTTTTTACCTTTTGGTCTTCCTTTATGAGATATTATAATGATTTTACAATTTTTTGAAAGTAAATACTTAATAGTCGGAATGCTCATTTTAATTCTTGAATCATCTGTAATAATCTTTCCACTATCATCTGTTGGAACATTATAGTCAACTCTTAGTAATATTTTTTTCTCATTTATACCAGATGCATTTTCGATGAAAAGTTCTGATTTAAGAATCATATCTTCTCCTCCATAAATAGCATAAGATTACTTTTAAAAACAGATAACTACATAAATAGATATAACAAATAAAGATTAAAAAGTCAAACAGATTTCATTATCTTTTAGTTCTTTATTATTCAACTTCTTCTGCTTTTAAAACTTTAATGAAGGCATCCTGTGGAATTTCAACCTCTCCAAATCTTTTCATTCTCTTTTTGCCTTCTTTTTGTTTTTCAAGAAGCTTTCTCTTTCTTGTTATATCTCCACCATAGCATTTTGCCAGAACATCTTTTCTATATGGTGAAATTGTCTCTCTTGCAACAACTTTTGCACCAATTGCTGCCTGCAATGCAACTGCAAATTGCTGACGGGGAATTATATCTTTTAGTTTTTCAACTATATTTCTTCCTATAGCAGCAGCTTTAGGCTCATATACAATCATTGAAAATGCGTCAACTTTTTCTTTTGCAACAAGAATATCAAGTTTTGCAAGTTTTGTTTCTTTATATCCTGCAAATTCATAATCTAAACTTGCATATCCTTTAGAAATAGATTTTAATTTATTGTAAAAATCAAAAAGAATTTCAGCCATTGGCATTTCATATTTAAGCATAACTCTTTTTGCTCCAAGATATTCCATGCCAATTTGATTTCCCCTACTATCTTCACAAAGTTTTATACAATTACCGACAAATTCTTCGGGTGTTATTATTTCAGCTATAATATATGGCTCATATGATTTTTCTATTTTTGTTAAATCAGGAAAATCTGCGGGCTTATCAATTTCAACAAATTCATCATTACCAGCTAGTTTGAATCTGTATTTTACAGAAGGAGAGGTCAAAATAACTTCCATTCCGAATTCAGATAATAATCTTTCCTGAACTACCTCAAGATGAAGCATTCCCAAAAAACCACATCTAAATCCAAACCCAAGAGCCTGTGAATTATCTTTTTCATATTTTAAAGCTGGATCTGTTAATTTTAATTTTTCAAGTGCTACAGAAAGATTTTCAAACTGAGTTGTATCAAGAGGGTATATAGAAGAAAAAACATACTGTTTAACTTCTTTATAACCAGGTAATGCATTATTACAAGGATTATTTTTTAATGTTACTGTATCACCAATTCTTGCATCTGATATCTCTTTTATAGTAGCAGTAAAATAACCTACTTCTCCAGCATATAAAGCCAGTGTTGGTGTATATTTTAATTTTAAATAACCCACTTCATCAACAATAAATGACTTCTGATTACCCCAAAATAGTATTTCGTCTCCTACTTTTAACTGACCTTCAAAAACTCGAATATGAACGATAACACCTTTATAATTGTTGTAAATAGCATCAAAAATCAAAGCCTTTAAAGGAGCATCAGTTCTCCCTTCAGGAGGTGGTATTTTTTCAATTATTCTTTTGCATAATAAATCTATATTTATTCCTTTTTTTGCAGATACTGCTATTATATCGTCTTTCATAAAACCAAGTTCATCTTGAAGTTCCTGGCTAACTTTTTCTACCTCAGCATTTTGTAAATCTATCTTATTTATTACTGGAATTATTTCAAGATTTGATTCAAAAGCAAGATGAAAGTTTGTTAAGGTTTGCGCTTCAACTCCTTGAGTAGCATCTACAACAAGAAGTGCTCCTTCACAAGCAGCAAGAGCTCTTGAAACTTCATAAGAAAAATCTACATGACCGGGAGTATCAATTAAATTTAATATATATTTTTCCCCATCCAATATGTATTCTAATCTAACAGACTGAGACTTTATAGTGATTCCTCTTTCTCTTTCAATTTCAAGATTATCAAGTATTTGTTGATGCTTTTCCTTCTCTTCTTTAGGAAGAAGACCAGTTTCTTCTATTAATCTATCAGCTAAAGTAGATTTCCCATGGTCTATATGGGCAATAATACTAAAATTTCTTATATTTTTCATATTGTTATCTTTCATGCTTAATGAATTTATGCATAATTTATAGATTTTGCAAATATTGCAGTGGAATTTCAATTCTTTGTTTAAATTCATTCATCTGTCTGAAAAAATTACCAGATACTACGCCTTTACTCATTAGTTTTTTTATTCTTAATATTTGCGAATTTGATATTTTAGTAGGCTTTTGATTTGCAAATTCAGTACCTGGAATAGGTAAAAAATAATGTATATTTGCAGAAATAATTTTATTACAATTCTTCTCTAAAAAGTTAATCGTAATATCCCTATCTTCTTCATCTTCAAAAGGGAGTCCGAAAATTATATCAATTATTGGTTCAAGTCCTTTATTTAAGCTATATTTCAATATGTCATCCAGAATATCTAAGGGATCATTTCGACCGATAATATTTTGAAGCCTTTTAGATGCTGTTTGAATACCAATAGTTATTTTTCTTGTCGCACTATACTTACTAATAAGATTTAAATATTCATAATCAAGATATTTTAACGATAGTTCTGATGGAAAAGAACCTAGATAAACAAAGGTATCTAAATCATTATTTAGCCCTTCTTTTTTTATGAAATCTATTAACTCTTCCCATTGACCAACAAAATTTGTTTTTTCATCTTTCCCAAAGTATAAAGCAAAATCAGGACTAATAAATCTGATATGATTTTTTTTATTAAATATTTGATATCTTAAAAATAACTTTAATACTTCTAAATCTTTTTTTCTTGTTTTTCTTCCAAAAATATTTGAGGTCTGGCAATATTTACATCCCTGAGGACAACCTCTTGTTATTTCTATTGGATGAAAAAAAGAGGATATAAGAGGAAACGAGGGAAAAAAACTAAAAATATCATTCTGACTTTTAATATTGTCTATTTTATCAATTAAATTATCTAATTCTTTATTTTTTAATGATAAAATGTTATTTGAATATTTTATATAGTAATTCTTAAGAAAATTCCTGGCATTTTTTATATTATCAATCTTTGACTCTACCATATTTTCACTTAATTTTCTTTCTACAAAAATTTTTGAAAATTTTTTAACTATCTTTATCGATGAATATTTTGAAATACAATTCGAAATATTAATTGGTAATAGCTCGTAACCTTTTTCAAGAGAATCATCAAAATTTGATATTAAATAATAAAAGTCTATTAAGAAGCTTTCACCTTCAGATTTACAAACCAGATCAAAATAATTAGCATAAAGAACTGGATTTGCTATAACATCGGGTCCACCAGCAACAAATAATGAATCTGGAAATTTATCTTTCAAGTATTTTAAAAGTAGAAGAAAAAATTTCCTATACCAGCTATGAATTGAGAATAAAAAAAGGTTTAATTCTTCTGATATCTTAAAATCTTTAAGTTGATTTTCAATAAAAGATAATATTGCTTTCTCTTCATAATTTTGATCTTCTTTTAATGGAAAATCTTTTAAGTATACTATTTCTATCTTTGAAGAAAAAAAATCTGCAATGCTAATTATTGGTGAATATGAATATCTATTTTCTTTTAATACAAACAAGTTAGTAATCATGAAAGAAAAATAGCAAAAGAAATTAAAAAACCAATAATTAATTAAGAACCTTTTATCTTAATTTTAGATATTGATGCTGATGAAATCTTTGGTTTTTTATTTTTCCCTTTTACAAACTGATCTGAAAAATAAAGTTTAAACCACTCAACAGTATCATTTAATGTTTCATCAATAGGTCTTGCATGATATCCAAGTTGACTTTCTGCTTTTTTTGTACTTATTATCGAGTTACTTGCAATAATTTGCAATGATTCGAATGTAATTAAAGGTTCTTTACCTGTTTTTTTAGAAGCTTTTTCATATAAATATGCTAAAAAGCTTAATAGTTTTGATGGTAAATATATTAAAGGTTTTTTAATATTAAGCTTTTCAGACAAATAACCAAAAAGCTTTTTAAAACTTAAATACTCTCCTGATAATAGATATATTTCTCCATCTTTCCCTTTTTCCATAGCAAGGATACAACCTTTCGCAACATCTCTGACATCGACAAAATTATAACCACCATCAAGTGTATACCATACTTTATTTTTCATAAAATCAAGTATTAATCTTCCCATTCTAGATGGTCTATAATCAAATGGACCTATAATACCAGATGGGCATACTATTTTGCAATGAAGACCCGATTTAACTAAATCCAGAATCTTTAATGTTGCAATTGCCTTAGTTTTACCATATATACCAATGGCATTTACAGGAGATACTGGAATTGTTTCATCTATTGTAATACCATGTGTTATATCTGCAAGAGAATGGATAGATGAGACATATACCATAGATTTTACATTTTTTTCTAAGGCTTTTTTTGCAACATTAACAGCCCCATTAACATTTATATCATATAATATTTCTGGATTTTTTGATGTAATAGCAATCATGCTTGCAAGGTGAAAAACTTTATCAACATTTTCAAAAGCCACTTCTAAATCAGATTCATTTCTTATATCACCTCTGACAATTTCAACAGGAAAACTTGATATAGAAGATATATCTTCATTTTTCAGAGCCAATACTCTTACTTTTTCACCATTTTCGACTAACTTTTTAGTAAGAACTGTCCCCAAAAAACCCGCTCCTCCAGTAACTAAAATCATATTATCCCCCGTTAATTCCGATAATATTTTAAACTAATGTAAGCACTCACTCACTTCCTATAAAAATATATAGAACTATTTTTCCTAAAGTCAAGTTTTTGATCAATTTTTTAATAATTTTTGTAAAAATTTAATGATAAAAATTATGACAAAGTATAATTTCAATATATATTACAATTTAAATAGACTTTATAATAAGAAAAAAGGTAATCTGAAAATATGAAATACCTTTTTCCCAAAATATTGAAAATAATTTAATAAAAAGATAGTTCGCTAATATGGACTATACTTCTTTCTAATATAATGAAAATAAAAATATAATGAAAATAAATTAAAAAAAAGATAATCAGTTAATATGATCTACCCTTATTTCCAATATAAGGAAAATAAATTAAAAAAAGGGTAATCCTAAAATATGGACTACCCT
>Ga0116146_1003383_pt1 | contig 13103 bp, 8 predicted proteins | sample AD_JPNHG2_MetaG_FD_89748 | JGI IMG/M metagenome (GOLD analysis project Ga0116146, IMG submission 89748) | Active sludge microbial communities of municipal wastewater-treating anaerobic digesters from Japan - AD_JPNHG2_MetaG | ecosystem: Engineered > Bioreactor > Anaerobic > Digestate | place...
CAATTAATATAGCAAAGTTGTATGACTATCTATACAAAATAAAATAATTTTAATTAAAGCAAAAAATATGTATTATTATATCATTACTATACAAAATATCTAAAAATTTTGTTGATTTGTTTATTGTAATACAATAGGCAACATTGTAGACGGTAGAGTATTGGTTGACCAACATAGTATTGGCAAATAGTATGAATGTAATGTAATAGTTTTTGGGGTGATAGTAACTTTTTATTGACTGATGCTTGTTAATTGCATTTATTGTTATAATTATATTCCGGGTTGTTACCATTGCCTGCAATAATCTATTTTTGGGAAAAACGTACATGAAGATTATCATAAGTGGACCGAAGGGTTGCGGAAAATCAACCGTGGGGAAACGAATAGCTGAGGAGATAGGTGTCCCGTTTTACGAAACCGATGAAATGATTGAATCCATGTTTGCTGATAAGCATGGAACACATAAAACCTGCAGGATGATAGCGCGGGAGTTTGGTGAGGAGCATTTCAGGGAATGGGAAACGGCAGCCATTGAAAAGATTGCCCTGCTTGACTGGTGTGTGGTTGCTACCGGTGGGGGTACCATGTTGTTGCCCACCAACCGGGCTTTATTGCGCAGGGATAGCATTATTATTTTATTAAAGGCACCTATTGATGTATTGTGGGAGCGTATGCAGATAACCGGGCTCCCGCCATTTTTGCAGGGGGATGAAGCCTATAATAATTATTGCCAGCGGGTTTTGAAGGTTTATGAAGCAACAGAGCATATCAGTGATGTTGTAATGGAAGTTACTCACGATAATGAAGCAACAGTTCATAATGATATTTTACAGCAGATTTCATTTGTTATGGGGCAATGGATGTTTGCTCCCAATACCTTTGGGCAGGTATTGCGAATAACCACATTTGGCGAAAGTCATGGCATTGCAGTGGGTGTGGTTATTGATGGCTTAAAACCTGACATCCCTATTGATGAAAACGATATACAAAAACAGCTTGATAAGCGGAAGCCCGGGCAGAGCACCATAAGCACTCAACGAAAAGAAGCTGACCACGTTGCAATTGTATCAGGGATATTTGATGGGAAAACAACGGGCACTCCTGTATGTATGATAGTATATAATAAAGATAAGGATTCCATGGCGTATGAATCAATCAAAGATATATTCAGGCCAGGGCATGCTGATTTTACATTCTGGAAAAAATATGGTATACGGGATTACAGGGGTGGAGGACGCTCTTCAGGACGTGAAACGGTGGGGAGGGTTGCTGCAGGAGCTATCGCCCTGAAACAATTAAAGGCAAACGGTGTACAGGTGCTGGCGTATGCAGAAGAAATAGCGGGGATACAGGGAACAGTTGAGGATTATTCATTTGTGGAAAAAAATCCGGTACGGGCAGCAGACCCGCAGAAAGCGCCATTGATGGAAGAGGCTATAAAAAAAGCAGCAGCAGAACATGATTCCGTTGGCGGCATTGTAAAATGTGTTGTAAAGGGCTTACCTGCAGGACTGGGGGACCCGGTGTTCTTTAAACTTGATGGACGGCTTGCTTGGGCTATCATGTCTATTGGTGCTGTAAAAGGTGTTGAGTTTGGTAGTGGCTTTGCCGCAGCACGCAAACGGGGTAGCCAGAATAATGATGCCATGAAAGATGGAAAATTTTTAACCAATAATGCCGGTGGTATTCTGGGCGGCATTTCTACAGGACAGGATATTGTAATGCGGATTGCAGTAAAGCCAACCCCTTCCATTGCCATGCTTCAGCAAACCATGAATATCTATAGCCATAATGTAGATATTACTATTAAAGGCAGACATGATCCCTGCATTGTGCCACGCATTATTCCGGTTGTTGAAGCAATGGTTGCGCTGGTATGCTATGATGCATGGTTGGTGCAGGAGAAGATAGGGTGGCATGACAGTACTATATAGTTTAGATGAACGCGAGGAAACATTTCATAACCCCGTTGTAACCATTGGTAACTTTGATGGTGTTCATTGCGGTCATAAAGCAATCTTTGAAACCATGCTGCAGGTTGCAACATCTATCAATGGCGATGCTATAGTATTTACGTTTAGTGAGCACCCCCGTAAACTCCTTACACCGCATACGCCCCCTAAAGTATTAACAACATCAACAGAAAAGATACGAGCAATTGAAGCGACGGGAGTGAAAAATATTGTAATGATGCCATTTACCCATGAACTTGCAAATCTTACAGCCGAAGAATTTTTATACAGGATTATTTTTTATCATATTGGGAAAGCCAATATTGTTGTTGGGTATGACCATGCTTTTGGTCGGGGAAGAGAGGGCAACTATGAATATCTGCAGGCGATAGCTCATAAAGAAGGGATTATGGTAAAACGAGTAGAGCCGGTATGTATCCAGTCAAAGCCTGTTTCATCGTCGTGGATACGTGCCGAGATTGAAGACGGGAATATAGCTATGGCAAATGAATTGCTGGGAAGAGCATATTCCCTCAGTGGTACGGTGGTGCAGGGACAGATGCGTGGCAGGCTGCTGGGCTATCCCACCGCTAATATAGCACCTGATGATATGGATAAGATTATTCCTAAAGACGGCGTATATGCAGTGAGAGTAACTATCAACAACACCATGTATGATGGAATGCTCAATATAGGAAACAATCCAACATTTGCCAATACCGAGCGCACCATTGAGGTCAATATCTTTGATTTTAACAGTGATATCTACGGGATGCAGGTGGAGGTGTATTTTTATGACCGCATTCGCGATGATAAGCGGTTTGAATCTGTGACTGCATTAAAAGAACAATTACATAACGATATGATTGCAGCGCAAACAATGTTAAAAAAAAGGACATAGATGTATAGTGTTTCCAGAAGATGTAACAGTATATTTAAAAAATAGTGTGTATGTGCACATTACATTTTTTCAATGGAAGCTTTTTATTGTTGGCGATAGTTACTCTATAAAATTACTATTCTTTGATACCATGTTACACTGTGATGATTATAGTACAATTCTTAATACTGCAAAAAAAGGAAGCACTCCGCCGTTAGAGTGTGCGAAGTTATTTTTTGATGCATACATGAACAAGCGTATTACAGCACTGCCTCCCTGTGATTTATCACTGTATACCCGGAAGGAACAAATGGTTCTGCGCACACTATCACAGATACCACCTGGACAAACCAGAAGCTATGGCGAGCTGGCACTTTGCTGCGGCATGAAAAATGCCTCGCGATTTATTGGGAATGTTATGGCAAAAAATATGTTTCCCATTATATACCCCTGCCACAGAATTATTAAAAAAAATGGTACCATTGGAAATTATACTGGCGGTGTTGCAATAAAGCAGTTTTTATTGCACCATGAACGTGACATGGATAACGGTTGATTTCCCCCCTAATAATCAATTTTTGATAATGATTATTGTACAAATAATAGCAACTTGTTTTATAAATATATAAATATAAGGGGTCAGAGCCTATAGTAGTTATACAGTACAAAAGCAGTCTATACGGTCTAAAATAATATTGAAGAAAACTTATTTTTGCAATACAATTCGTTTAAGCAATGGATGTATGAACCATAAAGGAAGATGGTGGTTATATGGCACAATTAAAAGATATATATATGGCTTTATCCAGATCTATTGATTATGTGGATAAAGATATTGGATGCCACAACAAACGTGTAGCGTATATTGCCGGTTGTATAGCTCAATGCATGGGACTATCCTCGGAAGAGATAAAAAATACCGTTATTGCCGGCTCTTTACATGATATTGGTGTTTTAAAAGAGGTAGAATTTAAAGAGCTTGCAGATTTTCAGTATGGCAATGGCGTTGATCATCACTGTGAAATGGGATACCGTCTGCTGAATTCATGCCAATTGTCACAACATTTAGCGCAGGCTATACGCTATCATCATGTTGATTACATGCAGAGGAAGGAGAATAGTATTGGGGTAACTATCCCCCTGACTTCCTATATTATTCATGTAGCGGATAGAGTAGATGTGCTCATTAACAGGCGTAAGGATTATCTTTTACAAAAAGATGATGTACTGGCAACAATAAAAAAATATTCTGGCAAAAGATTTGATCCTGAAATAGTGCAATGCTTTGAGGAAGTATCTGCAAAAGAGTCATTCTGGTTTGACCTTCAATTTGACAATATAGACGACAAAATACAATCATTGGTATTTCATAATCCAGTGCTTTCATTGGATGAAATATACGAAATATCCAGGCTGTTTACAAAGATTATAGATTTCAGAAGCCGGTTTACAGCAACCCATTCAACATCTGTAGCTAATATTGCCAGAGAATTAGGTTTAGTACTTAATATTTCAAAACGAGAATGCTTGATGCTTGATATTGCAGGGCATCTGCATGATATAGGGAAGTTAGCAATACCGTTAACCATTCTGGAAAAGCAAGGGCCATTAACAAAAGAAGAATGGATGATAATGAAGCGACATGCCTATTTTACCTATACTATATTGACAGTAATAGATTCTCCTGAATTTAGAATAATAAATGAATGGGCATCATATCATCATGAAAGGCAGGATGGGAGAGGCTACCCCTTTAAAATAACAAAAGATAATTTAACTATTGGTTCCCGTATTATGGCGGTTGCTGACATATTTACTGCTTTAGCTGAAGAAAGGCCATATCGAAGCGCAATGGATGACAATAAGATAGTGTCTGCAATGAATAAAGCTAAAAAAGATTTACTGGACCCAATGATTGTTGAAGCAATGCTGGATAATTATTCTCATTTTAAAGAATTAAGATCTGAAGCATTTCGTAATTCATTAAAAGAATTTAAAGAACAGTTTGATTTTTAATATAATTTACAAACAATATTTTCATTGAATAATGTATTGGATTGTTATATGATTGATTAATAAAGGCTAAAAAGCAGATTCCGGATCAGGTCCGGAATGAAAGTGGTTAATGATGCCATTTTATGAAGACAATGCCCCCTTGCTTACGAAGGAGAATGGTCAGGGCGAGGTTAATAATTATAGTTTCTGAGGAGGAGATGCTGTCTATGAAAAAAATAAATGAGATTCTCAATAAACTATCAATCAAAGCTCGTGTTACGGTTGGGGTGATTGTTGTGCTTATTGTAAGCTTGTTATTTACCAACATATTCTGGCGCATAAGTTTTATAGGCGAAGTTGAACGTCAGTTTATTGACAAGGCACGATCAATATGCACAATGGGTGAGGCGATGCGTGAGTATATGGCAGATAACTGGGAACGGCAGCTTTACGATACAGACTATTTAAAAAAGGATATCAAAGGAAAATTTATATACTCAGTACCGGTTTTTTCATCAATTATAACCATGCAAAAAAAAGCAGAGGTGCTTGGCTATACTTTTAGAGTACCAAAGGAATACCCACGAAATAAGGCAAATACACCAACACCATTAGAGCAAAAGGTGCTCGATGAGCTAAAAACCAAAAATGTACCTGAATACTTTTTGCTGGATTATAAAAACAATGTACTGCGTTATTTCAGGCCGGTAAGGCTTACAAAGGATTGTTTGATATGCCATGGCGACCCTGCACAATCAAAAGCATTGTGGGGGCGCGACGATGGAAAAGACCCAACGGGCGGCACCATGGAAGGGTGGAAAGCAGGAGAGGTTCATGGAGCGTTTGAGATTGTCTATTCGTTAAAGGAATATGTTGCCGCACGATTCCAGATTCTTATTATAAGTGTTGTCGCCAATTTAATCATTTTAGGTTTGGCGATAGTTCTTATACGAAGGGTTGTAAGGAAAGGATTGAGTCCACTGGATGAAATGGTGAAATCGCTGGAAGAGATGAACAGGGGTGAAGGCGATTTAACACATAAAATAGCTATTGAGAGCGATGATGAGGTTGGAAAACTTGCATTGCTGTTTAATCAATTTATTGATAATCTGCGCTTGCTTATCCTGGCTGTGAAAGATGCAGCAGATCATGTGGCTTCGTCATCAACAGAGATGACTCAGTCAAGCCAGCAGCTTGCCAATGTCGCTCAGGATCAGGCAGCTTCCATTGAAGAAACATCCTCTGCCATGGAAGAGATTAAGGCAACTATCGACTCGGTTTCAGAAAATGCCAAACATCAGGCAAAGAAAGCAGACGCAACCCGAAACTCTATGGAATATTTAGCTGATGCTATCAATCGTATTAATCACAATGCCCAGGAAGCGTATACAATGGCAGACGAAACCCATGACTATGCAAAGGATGGCGAATCAATTTTAGGGAGTACTGTAAGCGGCATGAAAGAGATAAACGAAAGCTCAAAACGTATTACTGAAATTGTAACAATAATTTCAGATATTTCTGACCAGATCAATTTGCTTTCACTCAACGCTTCAATAGAAGCTGCACGAGCGGGTGAGCATGGGAAAGGCTTTGCCGTTGTAGCAGAAGAGATATCAAAATTGGCTGATCAAACTGCCGAAAGTTCAAAAGAGATCAATAAGCTTATCCATGAAACAAATAATAAAGTAAACGCAGGTTCAGGGCTTGTGGAAAGGACGGCCGAATCACTGCGAAAGATTATTGAAAATGTAAAAACAACAGCAGTGCTTATGGAAAATATTGCGCAGTCATCACAGGAGCTCAACCGAATGAGCAATGATGTCAAGGGCGATGTAGAGGAAGTTAACAAGATGTCTGAAGAAATATCAATGATGATGGAAGAGCAGAGTGCTTCAACCAATGAGATTATCAAAGCTATCAACCAGATCAATGAAATCACCCAGGTGGTGTCAAGCGGTTCTGAGGAACTGGCTGCAGCATCTGAAGAGCTTTCCTCACAGGCAGAAAGTTTGAATCAGGTTGTAAAAAAATTTAATACATAGGGAAGATGAATATTACTGTAGTTTATACTTAAAATTTGGCTGTATAGCCTTTATTGTAGATATATTATTATACATGGACAATAAAGCGTCCATGCCAGGATCAATAGTAAAAGTAACCAGGAATAGATTGTTACCTATGGCTTTAATGTTGGTAATGCTGTAGTCTTTTACTAGTAGCGAGTATAAGCACTGCACATCACAGGTTTCATCAACAGTAAATAAATATTCACAGGGAACAACATTCTGAGCAAACTTTTGTTGTTGTTTCACCGGAGTTACCTTTGTATCAGGTTGATTTACATGTGCACAGGCATGAGCACAAAACATCATGCCTGTGATTAACAGTATACAATATATTTTTTTCATGCACTACACACCTATTACTGAATTTGTTGTGCAGACAACCCTGCTGGAGTATTGATATATTTCAATGAACCCCATGCATTGATAGACTTGCCTGTTGTTGTTATACCAGCTAGAGAGGCAACTGTTTCCCCTCCATTTTTTAGTGCATTGGCTACATCCTGATAGGTATAGTCCGGATTAAAGGCAATAAGCATAGCGGCAAGCCCTGCAACATACGGGGAAGCCATAGATGTGCCATCCATAACCTCATATGCGTTGGTGACGGAGGTATTTGCATTTACTATTGCAAAATTACGGATTGCAACACCAGTGTATTGATAACTTCCATCAGATTGTAATCGGAATCCTATGGAGCAGTTTGTACCGGTATACGATGAAATATCAAATGGGAATGGATAATAATCATGATACCATGGATTACTAAAACTCCCTGATATTCTCAATAATTGTTGCCCGGTTACAAAAGGATCTCCCGTACCAATTTTGTAATTGACACTGAAAAAATCATAACCTCCTTCAATATCAATATACGCTTCAAATAACAGGATCGCATTAGTATAGCCTGATAAACTAAAACTTTTATATGCCTTGTGATTTGCATATGCTAAGTATTCATTGGAATAATTGAAATTAGTTGGATCAGTAAGTGCTGGAAAGCCGCCAAGATTAGCCTGCTGTGCCCACCCTGTTAATCCCCATCCACTGGAAAAATCATCTGTGGTGATAGCTTGATAGTTACCAAAATATCCACTTACTATATTGGTTCCGGGAGCGCCTACATCAACCCCTGTTGCACCATAGTTTGAAAAATCGGCCAGAGCATATGCCTGATCAAGCGCTGCCACGCATACAATATTGTCCTGTGTATATTCACAGGGGTATGAATCTTTGCCGGCAGTATTCAGGTTATATCCTTTATTACCCGCCGCAACTACTACCAATACTCCATTGTTTTGTGCATTGGTTATAGCATTGGAAAAAACTGCATCGCTTAGATTTCCACCCAAACTCATATTGATTACTTTTGCCCCTCTACTAACAGCAAAGTTTATACCGCTTACAATATTGGCTGTTGTTCCTTCACCTACTGCATTAAGTACCCTCACCGCCATAATCTTGACATTCCAGCATACACCGGTGACGCCTTTTCCGTTATTCCCTACCGCTCCTATAATGCCTGCTACATGGGTACCATGCCCATTAAAATCCATGGGATCATAATCGCTATTAACAAAGTCATAGCCATGATAATTATATCCGGAAGCGGAACCGTCCCACATATTGTCTGCTAAATCCTCATGGTTATAGTTAACGCCCGTGTCTATTACTGCTACTATCACCGAAGAGCAATCAGTTATTTTATCCCATGCTGATTCGGCATCGATATCACACCCTGTTGTACCAGGGTTGTTGTTGGGATATGTTCCTCCGGTTATTGTTTGCCCGGTATTGTTTAGTCCCCATAACTGACCGTAGCTGGAATCATTGGGAGTTGAAAAGATATGGTAAATATAATTTGGCTGGGCGTATTCGACATTGGGGTTATTTTTGTATGCATGGATAGCATGTTCAACTGATTCATTTTCTTTTAGTTTAATATGCACAATAGATGTTGAACCTAAATTTTTGAGCATTGTATGACCAATGGCGGCTATGCTCTGTGATTTTATCTGTAAATTGGTTGTATTTTTAAATTTTACTATCACCTCACCGGGGACATACTGTTGAACAAATGCACCTTTCATCTGTGAGTTTTTTACGGTGCTTGTATTAAGTTTCATAGTATTTGCACTATTTAATGGCTTTTGTTTACCAAAGGCTGCATGACTGAAACATAAGCTGGTGGTAATAATAATGGATAATGCTAATGTAAATAGTATATTTGTTTTTCCTGGTTTCATAATCAAAACTCCTTTGTTCATAGTATTATTCAACGGTAACCTGTATAGGTGTTGATTGCAGACTTAGCAAAATACCATCAAGGTTTGAGTAGGCAACAACCCATACGTACCAGGTACCTGTTTGTGCTGAGTTTCGTTCAAAATCATAGTGAGTGGGTGCTAATAAACCACTGGAATATGGAATTTCAAAGTAACTATCGCCGTAGGCAAATGTACCTGTTTGATTGTAATATACTCTATATCCTCCTCCATTGCTGTTAACAGCTTTTTCCCTATTAGCCTGCCATGTTATCCTGAATAGTGTACTGGTTGCAGGATCTTTTTTGTAACCTTCATCGGCATTGCCAGGCTGGCTCTCTCTATTTTTTGTAGCACTGACCTTGTAATAGTAATGTGTGGTTTCTGTGGCAGTTGTATCATTATAACTTGTAGCTGTTATCGATGAAGCAATTTGAGAATACATTCCATCCTGGGTTTCAGACCTGTACACATTGTATGATGTGGCGCCGGTAACAGCGTTCCATGAAATTGTAACATGTTGATAGCAGGTGCCATCGGTTGCTGTTATCCCTGATGGATAGGGAAGCGCAATATACCCCAATGATGCGTTGCTAAGCTGGCTTGCTACTTCAGAAACAGCCTGTACTTTATAATAATAGTCTCCATCGGGATTATTTATTACGGTTGAACTGGTATCGTTATATGATGTGCTATTGGTTGCAACTGTTGCTATCTGTGTGTAGGTTCCATCCTGACTTGTTGAACGGTGGACAGTATATGATGTTTCGTATGGAATATCAGCCCATGTTATGGTAATCCTGTTGGTGTATGTTCCCTGTGAAGCCGAAGCAGCAGGAGTTTGTAAACTGGCATATCCATTGTCATAGTTACTCAATTGCCCCCATGTTGGATAATCGGTCCCGCCCTGTACCTTATAATAATAGTTTAATCCTGGCGTTATTGTAGTATCCTCGCATGATGTTGTTTGGAAAGTACCAATCAATTCATAACTGCCATTGGCGGCTCGTGAACGATACACTCTATACTGGGTTGAATTGGCATCAGAATTCCATGATACACTGACCCTGTCAGGGTTATCGCCATTGGTAGCGGTAACAGTAATAGCACCTGGCATGTCATCTGAATAGCCACTATCTGCCTGACTTTTTTCACTTTCAGCATCAGTTTGCGAGATAGCTGAAACCCTGTAGAAGTATGGTTTTTGTTTTGTAACAGTTGAATCTTCATAACTGGTTGATACTTCATCGCCAATTTTGTCATAAGTGCCATTGATGACGTCAGAGCGATAGATGACATATGTCTTAGCATTGCTTACTGCATTCCATGTTATAACGACACAGTTGTTATAAGAGCCATCACTTGCATTAATGCCCGATGGAGGCAGAATGATTGATGGAACGACTGAACTTGAACCGCCCCCGCCGCCTCCACCACCGCATGCAATCATCAATGTTAGAAGCAATAGATTACCAATTGTACAAACATTTTGTTTTTTCATAAAACTCCTCCCTATCATATTCTTATTTGTATTCTTATATTTAAAATTAAATGTATATATGAACAATGCAAAATGGATTGATATTATTAATCCACGATTATGAGCCTTCTAAAATAAAATTGGGATATTATTTATTATGAGATGATGTCCCATACATTTATATGTATATATCAACTCCTTCACACAGTATTCGTTTTATAATTTTTTTGTTTTATTTACTCGTTACTTATTCTGATGACATCATCAGTAACGAAAAAACTAATCCTAATCAACAAAATTATTGTAATGGATAGCATATTTTGTCAAGAAAAAATTTATAAATATACATAGCGCACACCCAAACGCTGTATACAAGCGGGGGGTATGATAGGGTAGTGGTGGATAGGGCGGTAGAAAAGGATTTATACGGAATATGGGCGGGCGATAGTTCCGGGTATCAATCAGCACGTGCCATTGGGGCTGAGTCGCCAGGGATGCTGCGTGCTATGATAGCCTATATGGGTTATACCGAAGGGATTCCCCATGAGGTCATAAACCAGTTAGATGCGATGATAGGCACCGACAATGAAGCAGCGGTAAGCGAGCTGTTTGCCCGGTATGTGAAACAGTATGAGGGGATAAACGATAGAGAATTAGCGCAGCGGAGGGCATTGCAGGTACACCAGTGGCAGATGACACAACAGCAGATGCAGGATAAGAAAGCCGACTGGGACAGGATGGTAAAACGGATATTTGAGCGGGGGATACGGCAGTGGGACATGATGCTCAAGGGATTTGCCAGCAGGTGGAAGAACTGGCAGGAAGAGTCAGAAGAATCCATGGTGAAGGGGGCAAAGCAGTGGGATGAGACAATGCAGCGGTTACGTGAGGAAAAGCTGCAGTGGCTGGCTGATGCCTATAGCGGGGTAAGCTATAAGGAGCTATTAAAGCGCATGGCAGGGATAGAGGTAGTAGTAACAGATATGCTTGCAACAATAAAAGAGCAGTATGGCGATGCCATTGGCAAGGTTGATGTTCATGCCATCCTTGTGGATATAATAAAGGATCAACCGCAGCTTTTAAGTAGTGAGCTCATGGCAATGACAAAGCAACAGGTAGAATTTGGCTTGACACGGGTAAGCGTTGGGAGCTATAACAGGAGTATCTTTGATGATGCGCAAATGCTGGGAAAGGAATATGCTACAGTACAGAAGAAGACACAAAATATAGCGTTACTGAAAGCGCTAACGCAGTTACTGGAGCAATGCAGAGAACAGATAGAAGCAGCCAATGAACAGGCAGAGCAGGCAGCGTTGCAGTTTGTAAGCGCCTATGCGTTTGGCATAGATGGCAATAGGTACAAGCGAACGCTTGCCATAACCAGCACAAGGCAGACAATACCAGCATATCAGCCCTTTGTATATACCGATAGTTTGCTGTTAGGGGAATACAGTATACCGGTGTTGATGGATATATACAATAAAGATGATGGGGTGCAGTTTGAGGCAACCATGAACGTGGTGATGGCACAGGCACAGACACGGATGGGGATGATGATGCGGCCTGATGTGGTATGGGGATTTAGCTACTATGTAGGGCAGTTTGGGCAGATAAAACCCGGGCCAAAGCTAAAAGAAGGGAAAGGGCAGTATGGGCGCATAACAAAGGATGTGTATGAGGCAGAGAAGGAGAAGGCAACCCAGGATGCAATATGCCAGTATGTGAATGCAGGAATAGGCGTGGCGCTCAGTGCTGTAACAGCAAACCCCATGGTAGGAGCAGCATACGTGAGTGTTGGACAGGCAGGGGATATAGCAGCCGGAGATTTAAGCCTGCAACACTGGGCGGTACAAACAGGGATAAGTATGGGAGCAAGCTATGCAGGAGGAGTGGTAGAGGAGAGCTATGGAGCAGTATTAGGGTCGCTTACCAGCAGTGGCATACAGGGACTGGGTAACTTTGTGGAGTACAAGGATAACGGCGGGCTTGGACTGCAGTGGGGGAGTAAAGCACAGTGGCGAAGCTGGGGAATAGGCAGTACAACGGCGCTGGTGGGAGCAGTGTTAGGTGAAGCCTATGGTGAAAAGTGGAACAACTCATGGCAGCAGTATGGGTATACTGCATCAAGCAGCTATGTAGTAAACCGTTTTGATGGTACAGGAAGCTGGAAAGATGACATGCTGCAGGCAGGGGCAAGTGTAGCAGCGTTATGGGCAAGCAATGCACTATTGGCTGACGGCACAGCAATAGGACAAAGCGCAAGCAGTCACAATGCGGTATTGCCCATGAATAGGTTTATGCAGGGCACACTGGAAAATGCCATACTGGCAGGAGCGGACATGATGAAAGGTAAAGGTATGCACGATGCGTTATTATATCAAAACTGGGAGAAGACACAGTACAGGGCAGCGGACTGGTTAAGCGACTGGGCAGCGCAACAGGGGCGCCAGGATGCCGAAGACTGGA
>Ga0116146_1003384_pt1 | contig 13100 bp, 7 predicted proteins | sample AD_JPNHG2_MetaG_FD_89748 | JGI IMG/M metagenome (GOLD analysis project Ga0116146, IMG submission 89748) | Active sludge microbial communities of municipal wastewater-treating anaerobic digesters from Japan - AD_JPNHG2_MetaG | ecosystem: Engineered > Bioreactor > Anaerobic > Digestate | place...
GAGCTTGGTGTAAGTCTGGCGGTTGTCCAGCGGCAGCCCGTAGCGATTCTGGACCTTCCGATAAAAGGCCATTTCCTTGCGTGCGACTTCCGCCGGGAACAAGTCCAGCCCCAGAATCTTATCCCAGATTAAATTGTACTTCTGGCTCCAGGTGCCGGGCTTGTCGAAGGCCAGCCGGAACTTTTCTCCATCATCGGCCTCCTTGATCCAGCGTTGCGCAAACTGGCGGGCCAAAGCGAAGTATTCGTCGGCCCTGGCCTGCTCCCCGCGCATCCGGCAAAGCTTGGCAAAGGAACCCAGGCCGCAAATTGCCTTGGCGCTCAAATTGACGTTGTGGGCGAGGTGGCCGGCGAAGTCGTCGGTGCAGAGCTGGTTTTCGGGGTCAAACCCCTTGGCCTTCAGGTATTCAGCCCATTTTTCCAATTGCGGCCAGTAGAGCGACGCAAACCCGGCGTGGCCCTCCATCTGGGCGACCGCCGCCATCAGAATCAGCAGGTTGCCCGATTCCTCGACCGGCATCTGATTCTCCTCGGTCCGCTCGCCTCCGCCGTAAACCTGGCCGTTGGCCTTGGGATAGGTGCCGAGGTCATGCGGCGCAAAGGGGAATTTCCAGCGGTCGCTGGCCGCATAATTCATGAACGGAACCAGAAAGGACTTCGCCACCGAAGGCCCGAACAGCAGGAATTGCGGCGCCATGGGATAAAACACGTCGGAGGTCCCGATGCAGCCGTTGGAGTGATTCTCCTTGCAGAACTGCAGCGGCTGGCCGTTGGCGTCCGCCACGAACTTGCCCGCCGCAAAACACTGGCGGTAGGCCAGCGCGGCCAGCTCGGCGTATTGCCGTCCGCCTGCCTTCTCCAGGTCGGCCATCAGCTCGTCGTCAAACCTGGCACACCGCTTCTGCAATGCCGAGTAGTCCTTCGCCGCGGCCCGCAGCAGATCGGCGGCTTCCCAACCGTTCCGGCGCCAGTAAGGCCGCAGGTTTTTCTTCATGTACTGGATGGAATACAAATCGTCGTAGGCCAGCACCAGCCAGCGGGAAACAGGCTTTTGCCTGACCCGGCCAAAATCCAGAGTCACAAAGCCGGCGGATTCGTTGCCTCCCGTGCCGGCAACCTCCGGCAGGGACGCGCCGGCGCAAAAGGCCTCCTGGACCGCGGGCCGGCTGGCGCCGATGCCTTGGCGGGCCGCAACCTTCTTGTCCGCGGCGACGTACAGGTAGCCCCAGTCAATGCGCAGGTCGTCCCCTTTCTTGACCAGCACCGGCTGCTCAACCGAACCGCAGGAAACCGCGGTCAGCGGCCCGAATTCGTGCCGCTGCCACACGACCGGCTGCTGCGGCTCATTGACCGCCAGTTCGGAAGCGGCGTCAAAATACACTGCCACCTCATGGCTGTTGCCGTCGGTGGCCTGGGCGTCCCAAGTCAGATAGGTTACCGGCCGCGATAACAGGTCTATGTCCTCGGGCAGCGCGGCGGTCAGAAAAGTGAGGGTGACACGGACCCCGTTGCCTTCGAAGGAGTAGAGGGTCCGGGTCGGCAGCACCGTCACACTGCGCTGCGGCAACGCCGGCACGCTTTCCGGGTCGCGGCCCATCAGACGAAAGGCCTTGCCATCAATCCGAACCAGACTGGCCAAACGATGCGGCTTGCCCGTCCAATGCACCGTGTCGGCATCGGTCAGTCTGTCCGCCGGTGACCAAATGCTGAAGTAAGGATCGCAAGCGACCAGTGGGACAGCCGGCGGACGCAGGCTTTGCCCCGGGAGGTTGAAGCTGATGAACACGCCGGCCAACAGGGCCAGGCTCCTCGCTGCCATACGAATTGATGATACGCTCATGTCAATAATGCAACCAAGTTAGCGGCTTCTCCGATTTGGTCCAGTCCGTGCGCGCCCCAACGTCGCCCAAACATTCTCCGCCGGCCGGCCGCCGCCTCAAAAAAGACAACCGGCGGCTTCCACGCGGAATCGCGCGGGCCGCCGGGTTGTTCGAAAGAAGCGGAGGGTCTCGCCGGGACGCCGTCAAGCCTAACGAGGCGACGCCGGGAATTGCGAGATGGCTTTCATGTATTGCGCGCGCTCGAAGGCGCTCGGGTCCGCGCAATTTTTCTGGCTCAGGCTGCCTTTGAGCTGCTGCACGGAGTTGTACTCATGCTCCTCGAGCCACGCGACCAGGTCGCGCTCGATGACTCCAATCTGCCGGACCCCATGCCGGATCAAGGCCGAGCACAGCATCGTCACGTCCGCGCCGGCCATGAGCATCTTGAGGACATCGGAAGCTCGATGGATGCCGCTGGTTCCAGCCAGGCTCGCCTTCACCTTGCCGTAAAGCAGGGCGATCCAGCGCAGCGGCACCCGCATTGCCATGGGAGTGCTCAACAGAATGTTGGGTTTGATCTCCAGGGTTTCGAGGTCAATGTCCGGCTGGTAAAAGCGGTTAAACAGGACCAAACCATTGGCGCCCGCATCATCCAAACGCCTGGCCATGTTGGCGAAGTTGGTAAAAAACGGGCTGAGCTTCACCGCCACCGGAATCCGCACCTCGGACTTCACCGCTTTGAGAATCTCGAGGTAGTTCTGTTCCACGTCCAGCGAGGACAGATTCATGTCCGTCGGGATGTAGTAAATATTGAGTTCGAGGGCATCCGCTCCGGCTTTTTCAATGGCCTTGGCGTATTGGGTCCAGCCGCCCTTCGAGGAGCCGTTCAAGCTGGCGATCACCGGTATCTTGACCGCCGCCTTGGCCTTCGAGATGTGTTCCAGGTATTCGTCAGGTCCCAGCCGGAATTCCCCCGGCTCGGGGAAATAGGTGAGGGCTTCGGGAAAGCTCTCCGTGCCATGCTCGAGGTGCCGGGCCAGCTCCAGCCGGTCCTGGCGGAGCTGCTCTTCAAACAGCGAATAAAGCACCACCGCCGCTGCGCCGGCCTCTTCCATTTGCTGGATGCTGTCAATTTCTTCCGACAGCGGCGAGGCGGCGGCCACGAGCGGAGAACGAAGTTTGAGTCCGAGGTAGGTGGTCGAGAGATCCATAGGCGTTATTGAGCGTTAAGATTGATTGATGGCGATTGGTTCGATCGGTTTTGCCTTTCGGTCGCCGCCGCTTCCCGCTTCCGGGAAGCGGCGGGCGCGCCGCTTGGGCGCGGAAAGGCGGCGTTATGGCTGCTGGTCAATGGTGGTGGGCGGCTTCGGCGCGGGCGCGGGCGCTTCTTTGAAGTCGCGGGCGGCCAGATACTGGTAATACTTCCAGCGTCGCTCCGCGTCGGTCTGCGCCTGGCCGAAGAACCGTTTGGCGTCCTCCGGCTTGCTCTTGGTGAGCATTTTGAACCGGTTTTCCGAAAGCAGATAATCCTGCACTTTGAGCTTCGGCGCGCTGGAGTCGAGTTGCAGCGGGTTCTCGCCACGCTCGGCCCGCCGCGGGTCGAACCGGTAGAGCAGCCATTGGCCGGACTCCACCGCCAGCTTCTGCTGCTTGGCGCCGATGCCCGCATCCAGGGCGATGCCATGCGCGATGCAGTGGCTGTAGGCGATGATCAGCGACGGCCCCGGGTAGGACTCGGCTTCGAGGAAGGCTCGCAGCGTGTGCTCGTCCTTGTACCCCATCGCCACACTGGCCACATAAATGTGTCCGTAGGTCATCGCAATCAGCCCGAGGTCCTTCTTGCCGACCGGCTTGCCGCCGGCGGCAAACTTCGCCACCGCCCCCCGCGGCGTCGCCTTCGAACATTGTCCGCCCGTGTTCGAGTACACTTCGGTGTCCAGCACCAGCACATTGACATCGCGGCCGCTGGCCAGCACGTGATCCAGACCGCCGTAGCCGATGTCATAGGCCCAGCCGTCGCCGCCCACAATCCACACGCTCTTGCGGACCAGTTGATCGGCCAGACTCAGCAGCATCCTGGCCTCGGCGCCGTCCAGCTTCTGGAGTTTCTCCTTCAGGGCCGCCACCCGTTCCCGCTGCTCGTAGATGCCCGCCTCATCGCTTTGATTGGCGTTCAGCAGGCCGCTGACCAAGTCCTGCCCGATCTTCCCCGCCAGCTTCTGCAACAGTTCGCCGGCCAGCTCGCGCTGCTTGTCAATCGAGACCCGGAAGCCCATCCCGAACTCCGCGTTGTCCTCGAACAGACTGTTGCACCAGGTCGGCCCGCGGCCCTCGTTGTTGACGGCGTAGGGCGTGGTCGGCAGGTTGCCGCCGTAAATCGAGGAGCAGCCCGTCGCATTGGCGATGATCATCCGGTCCCCGAACAACTGGGTGGCCAGCTTCAGGTACGGGGTTTCGCCGCACCCGGCGCAGGCGCCCGAGAACTCGAACAGCGGGCGCATGACCTGTTGTTGGCGAAGGGTCGTCAGCTTGATCTTTCGGCGGTCGAGCTCCGGCAGCCGGAGGAAGAACTCCCAGTTCTCGCGTTCGGCCAGCCGCAGCGGCGCTTGCGGCCGCATGTTGATGGCCTTGAGTTTGGCCTCGGTCTTGTTCCGCGCCGGACACACCTCGACGCACAGCGCGCAGCCCGTGCAATCCTCCGCCGCCACTTGCAGCGTCCATTTCATCCCCTTCCATTCCGGCGCCCGGGCGTCGGTGGACTTGAATGACGCCGGGGCGGAGGCCAGCTCCTTGGGATCGTACACCTTGGCGCGGATGGTGGCGTGCGGGCAGATCGCCACGCACTTCATGCACTGGATGCACACCGCCTCGTCCCAAACCGGGATTTCCAGCGCCAGGTTCCGCTTTTCATATTGCGCGGTGGCGGTGGGGAAGGTCCCGTCACAAGAAAAGGCGCTCACCGGCAGCTCATCGCCCAGGCCGGCCGCCAGCTTGCCCAGCACCGTCCGCACATATTCCGGTGCGTTCGGGGTGATGGCCGGCAGGAAATCCCCCGTCCCGTTCACCGGCTGCGTCAGCGGCACTTCGTGCAGGTGGTCCAGCGTGTTGTCCACCGCTTTGAGATTCATCTGGACGATTTCCTCCCCCTTCTTCCCGTAGGTCTTGCGGATGGAATCCTTGATGGCGGCAATCGCTTCGTCCTTCGGCAGCACGCCCGACAGCGCGAAGAAACACACCTGCATGATGGTGTTGATCCGGCCGCCCATGCCGCTGGCCCGCGCCACCTTGGTCGCGTCAATCACATAGAACTTCGCTTTCTTCGCCAGCAGCGCCTGTTGGACCGGCGTGGGCAGATGCTTCCAGATCTCTTCCGGGCCAAACGGCGTGTTCAGCAGAAAGGTGCCGCCCGGAACGAGGTTCTTCACCATGTCGTAACGCTCGAGGAACACCGGCTGATGGCATGCCACGAAGTTGGCTTTGGTGATCAAATAGCTCGAACGGATGGGCTCCGGTCCGAACCGCAAGTGCGACACGGTCATGGACCCGGACTTCTTCGAGTCGTAAACGAAATAGCCCTGGGCAAAGTTCGGCGTTTCCTCGCCGATGATCTTGATGGAGTTCTTGTTCGCCCCCACCGTGCCATCCGCGCCCAGCCCGTAGAACATCGCCCGGATCACGTTGTCCGGTTCGGTGGAAAACTCCGCATCATACTCCAGGCTGGTCTTGGACACATCGTCGGTAATGCCAACCGTGAAATGGTGCTTCGGCTCGGCTTTGGCCAGATTGTCGAAAACCGCTTTGACCATCGCCGGGGTGAATTCCTTCGAGGACAGTCCGTAACGCCCGCCGATCACTTTGGGCATGACCTTGATTTTGCCCCAGCCGCTGGCCAGACCTTCGACCAGGGCGGCTATCACGTCTTGATACAGCGGCTCGCCGGCGGCGCCGGGTTCCTTGGTCCGGTCCAGGACGGCCACGGCCTTCACCGACGCCGGCAGGGTCTCCATGAACCGTTTGCCATCGAAGGGGCGATAACAACGAACCTTGACGATCCCGATCTTTTCGCCGCGCCGGGTCAGGTAATCCACCGCCTCGTGCGCCACATCGCAGCCGGAGCCCATCAGCACGATCACCCGTTCCGCATCCGGCGCTCCGACATAGTCGAAGAGGTTGTAGCGGCGGCCGGTCCGCGCCGCAAACTCGTCCATGACCTTTTGCGTGATGTCGGCGCAGGCGGCATAAAAGGGGTTCACCGTTTCCCGGGCCTGGAAGAACGCGTCCGGATTCTGCGCCGTTCCGCGCAGCACCGGCCGGTCCGGAGACATCGCTCGCGCGCGATGACTGGCGATCAGTTCGTCGCTGATCAGCGCCGCCATGTCCTCCTTGCCCAGCACCTCGATCTTCGATACCTCGTGAGACGTCCGGAATCCGTCAAAGAAATGGATGAAGGGAATGCGGGACCGCAGCGTCGCCGCCTGCGAAATCAGGGCAAAATCCATCGTTTCCTGCACCGACGCCGCCGCCAGCATCCCCCAGCCGGTCGTCCGGCAGGCCATGACATCGCTGTGGTCGCCAAAGATGGACAACGCGTGCGCGGCCACCGTCCGCGCCGTCACATGAAACACCGTTGGCAACAGTTCGCCGGCAATCTTGAACATGTTCGGGATCATCAGCAGCAGCCCTTGCGATGCCGTGAAGGTCGTGCTCAACGTTCCGGTCTGGAGCGCCCCATGCACCGCTCCCGCCGCTCCCCCTTCGCTTTGCATCTCCACAATCGAAGGAATGGTTCCCCACAGGTTCCGTTTCCCTTCCGAAGCCCATTGATCGCACCACTCGGCGATGGGTGACGACGGCGTGATCGGATAAATGGCCATCACCTCATTGAGTTGATACGCAACGTAGGCGGCGGCTTCATTGCCGTCCAAAGTCTTGAACTCGGCGGCCTTCGCGGCTTTTGCCGGACTGGTCTGTTGGTTGAGCATAGGCGATTCTCTAAACGTTATTCCGTGTTGTTAAAGTCTTTTCCCGGTCGCGACCCTCCCGGTTCACAGCCCCGGCTGTCGGCCGGCGGGTAAAACATTTCACCTGTTTCTTGTGGCGAGGAGGGCGCAGCCTCGATTCCACCCCCGCCCCTCCACCCGAAGGCGATACCCGGCAGGGAGGTCCGACCGGACTTGCCGGTCACCCGTATTCTGAAAGTGTGCCGCTCGAAACGCGAAGCGACTTCACCGTGATTGTCAAAATCTCACCCTTTTTTGACTCGCCCAGGTTAAAAGGAGCAAAGCCCGCCTTGTCCACAGGCCCGCCCCTTGTCTCATCCGCCGCTCCCCGCCCGCCGGCCAGGAGAGCGAGAGGAACCTGCCGGGGAGGCTATCCTGCCGTTTTTTTCCGGGCCGGCTTGAGGCGCGGGGCGTCCCCCCAGAGGGTTTCGAGGTCGTAACGTTCGCGGAGGTCCTGGCGCATGATGTGGACGATCACGTCAAAATAATCCAGCACGATCCAGGCGGCGTGGAGGGTGCCGTCCACCGCGCGCGGGCGCAGGCCGTGGTCGTCCCGAAGTTTGTCGGAAATCTCGTCCACGATGGCGCGGAGATGGGGTTCACTGGTGCCGGACGCGATGACAAAGTAGTCGGTGACGGACGACAATTTGCGCACGTCGAGGATGACAATGTCCTCGGCTTTCTTGTTGTCGGCGAGCTCGCGACAAAGTCGCGCCAGTTTTCTCGGGTCCATGTGAGAGGGAAATTGGCCCAGGCCGGTCTAAAGATAAAGTCCTTTGTTGTAAATGGCCTCGGCCACCTGGGGCGGGGTGAGGTACTGGATGGGAAGGCCGGCTTTGACGCGGCTGCGAATCTGCGAGGCCGAAACGCCGAAAGGAAAACCGGAGAGGCGGTGGCCCCGGAACGGAGGCGGAAGGGGCGTTTCCGGCTCCCCCGGGCGGGTGATGACGAGGAAAGTGGCCAGGCGGGCGAGTTCCGAGGCCTGTCGCCATTGCGGGAGTTTGGGAACGTGGTCGGCGCCAATCAGGTAGCTGATTTCAGCGTCGGGAAAACGGCGGACGTAATCCTTCAGGGTGTCTATGGTGTAAGAGATGCCACCACGCCGGATTTCTTGATCATCCACTTCGCACCAAGGCAGTCCGGCCAGCGCGAGACGCAGCAGACAAAGGCGGTCGGCGGCCGGTGCGAGTTGGGATTCCGGTTTGAAGGGGGATTGAGCGGCGGGGATGAAATAAAGGCGATCCAACTGCCTTTCCTCTCGAGCCGCACAGGCCACCAGCAGATGGCCCGTATGGACCGGATCAAAGGAACCGCCGAAGAGACCAATACGTTTCATGATAAGGAGGAATGGATAAAAGAGCTGCGAAATCAGGGGTAAAGCGGCGGTTAGCAACAGCGGCGGACGCCGTTGAAACGGGCTTCGGTTGCCGCGAGATAAAGTCGCTGGTTCTTCTGGCGCTCGAGATTCGCACCGCGAGGGTCTTGGGAAGGGGCGGCGCATGGGCAAAGCGGAGCGTGGGCCTGTTGCAGGCGTTCGAACTGAGCCTGGCCGCAAAGTTCCTTGGCCAGCGCGAGCGCCAAGGCCAGCAAACTGACAAGGTGCAGCGGGCGGGATTCCGCCACGGCGTAATGGGGGAGCCAGACCGGCGGCGTCTCGTGCAGGACCGCCAGTTTGCGTCGCGCCAGCAACAGAATCCACTCCCGGACGCTGAGGCAGAGAATGGTGGTCATCAGAACCATGAACCCACCCGCAACCGCGGCATCCAGGAGGTTGTTGAACCGGAGGGTTCGGTTGGCGCGCAGGGCTTTGCGCGCGGTCTCAATTGCCGCCGGGTCTTGCAGCGCTTGTGCCGAAGCCAGGGCCTGTTCCAAGGCGGGACGGTTCTTTGCGAGCTGGGCGGCTTGGGCAAGGAACCCGATCCGGGGATCCGGATGCCAGACTTTTTGAGCTCCGGCAGTCATCGTCACTGCCAGCAACCAGACCAGCGGGAGGAGGGCGATCAAAGCCAGCGCGGGTCGGCCGCGGCGTGGCCGCACAGGTGGCGCCTCCGGCCCCGTGGAGAGGGGTGCCGGAAAGGAAGGCGCAAGCTGCATTTTAAGAAGAATCGTGGTGGCCAGGCACAGGGCGATGCCGGCGAGCATCTGATTGGCAATGCCGAACAAGGGCCAGAGCGAGTTGATGCCGCCCAGCGGATCGCGAACACCCTGGATCAGAAAATATCCCCAGCGACCCACCATCAGGAGGCTGGCAACGAGATTGGCCCGGAGGCTGCGCGTGTCCCCCAAGGGCTTCCAGACCTGGCCCAGCATGTCCTGAAGAAGGTAGCGCCCAACGCGGGTGCCCGCATCAATGGTGGTGAGGATGAACAGCGCTTCAAACATGATGGCGAAGTGATACCAAAGGTCGAGCCACCGCCCGCTCACGGCTTTGGAGAAGATTTGAGCCATGCCGACGGCGAGGGTGGCCGCGCCGCCGGTGCGGCCAAACAGCGAGTGTTCACCGATCTGTCCCGCCAGTTCGTCCATGTGCTCGACCGTTACGGGGAAGCCCAGAGCGGTGACTTTTTCAACCGTGGCGGCCGGCTCGCCTTTGACATTCATGCTGAGGTAAACGCCGGGCTCCATGGTGCAGGCGGCGATCAGCGCCATCATCGCCACCAGCGACTCGAGGCACATCGCGCCATAGCCAATCGGGCGGGCATACGACTCGCGGGTGATCAGCTTGGGCGTCGTGCCGCTGGCGATGAGGGTGTGAAATCCCGAGATGGCGCCGCAGGCAATCGTGATAAAACAAAAAGGAAACACTTTGCCTGAGAAAACCAGTCCGCTCCCATCCACGAACCGCGTCAGCGCGGGCAGTTTCAGGTCCGGCAGCACCAGGAAAATCCCCAACGCCAGGGCGAAAATGGTGCCCAGTTTCATGAACGTGCTGAGGTAATCGCGCGGCGCGAGCAGCAGCCACACCGGCAAAATACTGGCCATGAGGCCGTACAAAATGATGGCCCAAGCCAGATTCAGGTCGCGCAGACTGAACAGGCGCGCAAGCTCCGGGCTTTCATACACAAGTTTTCCGCCCCACACCGCCAACAGGAGCAGCCCCACCCCGATCACGGACCCCTCGAGCACTTTTCCCACGCGCCAGAATCGGATGTAATTCCCCATGAACATGGCAATCGGGATGGTGGCGCCCACCGTGAACACGCCCCACGAACTCTCCGCCAGAGCCTTGACCACCACCAGCGCCAAAACCGCCAGCAGAATGATCAGGATGGCCAGAATCCCAATCAGCGCGATGAATCCCGCCGTCGAGTTGAGCTCCTCTTTCACCATCTGCCCGAGGGACTTGCCGTCGCGCCGCATCGAGCAGAACAAAATCATGAAATCCTGGACTGCACCGCCAAGCACCACGCCAATCAGAATCCACAGCGTTCCCGGCAGATAACCAAACTGGGCCGCCAGGACCGGACCCACCAGCGGCCCGGGACCCGAGATGGCGGCAAAATGATGGCCGAACACAATCCACTTGTTGGTTTTCACGAAGTCCTTGCCATCCTCGTGGACTTCCGCGGGCGTGGCGCGGCGGTCGTCGAGAACCAGGACGCGCGTGGCAATCCATTTTGAATAAAAACGGTAGCCGATGGCGTAGGTGCACAATGCCGCGATCAGCAGATAAGCGGAGTTGAGCGGCTCGCCGCGCTGGAAGGCGACGGCGGCGTAAGCTCCCGCGCCAGCCAGGGCGATCAGGAGCCAGAACAGGTTTAGAGCCAGTTTTTTCATTGACGAACCAAGCGACCTTGACGGCGGGGCCTTCAAAGTCCGTGAAAAATCCGCCCGCTACCGCCGGCGACCTCCCAGGATGCCGCCCAGAACGCCGCGGACGATCTGCCGGGTGATGCCACCCACCACGGCCGTCGTCACGGTCCGGGCGGCGCTCTTGGCGACGAGGGTGCCGAGCGAGTCCGGGGTCCGGCCCCCCGCGCGTTTGGGTGCGGTTGGCAGGACTGGCGCCGGTGCGGTGGAGGCGCGGCTGCCGAAAAGGGATTCGAAAAAGCCGGGCTTGTCTTGGTGGGCTGCCGGCGCCTGGCGTTGGGCGGGGTTGGCGCTGATCGCGCCGACCAGACGCTCGAAAGCCGATTCCCGATCAATGGCTTGATCGTAAACACCCGCGACAACGGAGTCAGTCATGACCGCCCGCCGTTCGGCCTCGCTAATGGGGCCGACCTGACTGCGAGGCGGCAGGACAAAAGCGCGCTCGACCACTCCCGGCTGGCCGCGCTCGTCCAGCATCGAAACCAGCGCCTCGCCCACGCCCAGTTGCGTGAGCGTCGCCTCGGTGTCGAGTTTCGGATTGACGCGGAAGGTTTGGGCGGCGGCTTTCACCCCTTTTTGATCGGCCGGCGTGAAGGCGCGCAAGGCGTGCTGAATCCGGTTGCCAAGCTGGCCCAACACCCGCTCCGGAACATCGCGCGGATTCTGGGTGACAAAAAACACGCCTACACCCTTGGAGCGCACCAATCGGACCACTTGCTCGATCTTCTCCAGCAGCGCCTCCGGCAGGTCGTTGAAAAGGAGATGGGCTTCGTCAAAAAAGAAGACCAGCTTCGGCTGCGGCAGGTCCCCCACTTCGGGCAGGTTCTCAAACAATTCCGACAGCATCCACAGCAGCACCGTGCCGTAAACCTTGGGGGCCTGAAGCAGTTGATCCGCGGCAAGAATGTTGATCACGCCCCGCCCCTGGGAATCGGTTTGCAGGAGGTCCGCGAAGTTGAGGGCCGGCTCCCCGAAAAACGCGGCGCCAGCCTGTGACTCCAGCGCGAGCAAATTCCGCTGGATGGCCCCGATGCTGGCGGCGGAGATGTTGCCATACTGCGTCACAAACGCGGCCGCGTTCTGTCCCACGTGGTTGAGAACGGCCCGCAAGTCCTTGAGGTCCAGCAGCAACAAACCATGCTCGTCCGCGATCCGAAATACCAGGTTCAACACCCCCGCCTGAGTCTCGTTGAGATTCAACAGCCGCGCCAGCAAGAGCGGGCCCATCTCCGAGAGGGTGGCGCGGACCGGGTGGCCTTGGCGGCCAAAAACGTCCCAGAAGGTCACCGGCCAGCCCGTTGGCGCATAGTCCCCAAGCTTCAACAAAGCGATTCGCTCCTGAACCTTGGCGGATTGTCCACCCGGCTTGCAGAGACCCGAAAGGTCGCCCTTCACGTCAGCCAGAAAAACCGGCACTCCGCGGGCGCTGAAGTTTTCCGCAAGGGTCTGGAGGGTAATGGTTTTGCCCGTGCCGGTGGCCCCGGCGACCAGACCATGCCGATTGGCCATTTGCGGCAGAAGAAACAGGTCGGTCCTGGTGTTCCGCGCAATCAAAATGGGCTGTTGGGCGCTCATGACCCGCAGGGTAATGCGCCCATCTCGGAGCGCAAGGGCGGAACTTGAGCCCGCGGGGCGAATTCTGCTAAGAAAAAGAGGCATCAAAACGGAACAACCAAGCTTGATTTATGAACTGAGGTCCATCCTCGAACGGATTGACCCGGCCCGGTTGTTTCCGCGCGCCCAACCCTTGGAAATCGAGTTGGGCTGCGGGGATGGTTCCTTCCTTGTCGAATACGCCCGGCGGCATCCCGAGCGGAATTTCATCGGCGTGGAACGGCTTCTGGGACGAATCCGAAAGCTTGACCGCAAAGGGAGGCAGGCGCGTTTGACCAACCTGCGCGGGGTCCGCCTCGAATGCGCCTATTTTCTCGAATACCTGGTGCCGCACCACTCGGCCGCCGCCTTGCACCTTTATTTCCCGGACCCTTGGCCCAAACGACGCCATTGGCGGCACCGGCTCGTCAATGAGCGGTTTCCGACAGTAGCATGGCGCGCGCTTGCGCTCGGCGGGACGGTCTATCTCCGAACCGACCATCCGGCCTACTTCCAACAAATGCGGGAGGTTTTTCAGGCGCGACCGGACTTTCGCGAGGTCGCCACACCGGCGGAGTTGGCGTCGCTGCTGACGGACTTCGAGCGGGAATTTCAGGCGCGGGGTGTGCAGACCCTGCGGGCAGCTTACCAGGCGGTCGGGCCAGCACCCCAAGCGGAGCCTGCCGCTCGGGCCTAAATATCAATCACCGGCCCATTGTCGTCGTCCCGGCTGGGCGGGCGGCGGCGGCGGACCTCGACGCGGGATTTGCCGGTGCCGGTCAGAAGGTTCAGCACGGTGGAGACGATGCTGATGATCAGGGCGCCCAGCAGGGCCCAGCCAAAACCGTCAATCTCAAAATGATTTCCCAGCAGCAGGC
>Ga0116146_1003434_pt1 | contig 12962 bp, 13 predicted proteins | sample AD_JPNHG2_MetaG_FD_89748 | JGI IMG/M metagenome (GOLD analysis project Ga0116146, IMG submission 89748) | Active sludge microbial communities of municipal wastewater-treating anaerobic digesters from Japan - AD_JPNHG2_MetaG | ecosystem: Engineered > Bioreactor > Anaerobic > Digestate | place...
AAACATATCTTTTATTTTTTTCTGAGCAGCTTGATTTAAAATTTCATTTTCTGTAAGCTCTTGAACATTGTTATTTATTCTATAAACATTAGTCCAGAATAAAATTTTTTCTTTTTCTAGTGCATCAATTTCATTTTGTTTTTCTGATAAAATTAAAGGGGTAGGTAAAATAACCTCTCTCATTGTTAATAACGGATTTTCTATTTTATCTTGATTCACATCTTGATTCACATCTTGATTGTTGTTTTGCTGTTCTGTCTGGTTTCTATTTTCAAAATCAAAGACAAAAATAATTAAAATTGCAATCAAAATAAAAAAAACACTCCATTTAATCTTTTTTGATTTATTTTGCATAAAGCTAAAAAACAATTTCTTTTTTTATCTTTTTTACTTCAAAATTAGCAGGATCAATGGTAATTTTGTCCCCTTCTTTAATTTCACCAGCAAGGATTGCTTTGGCAATATTATTTTCTAATTTATTTTGAACCACACGTTTCATTTCTCTTGCTCCAAACTCAGGGTTATATCCTATCTCAGCAATTTTTACAACCAATTCTGAATCAAAAGAAAATTCAATATTTTTTTCTAGAAGACCATTTTGAATATCTTTTATCATTAGTGCAGCAATTTTCTGAAAATGTTCTCTGGAAAGGGGCTTATAAAGAACAACAGCATCAAATCTATTTAAAAATTCTGGTTTAAAAATTCCTCCCATTAAAATTTCATTAATAAATTCTTCTTTGTATTCCATTAGGTCCCTACCTTTTAAAACCGCTTGTCGAATTAACTCGGCTCCGGCATTAGAAGTTGCAATAATAATGGTATTTTTAAAATCTACTGTTTTACCTGCACCATCAGTTAAAAATCCTTCATCTAAAACCTGTAAAAATAAATTTAAAATACTAGGATGTGATTTTTCTATTTCATCAAGCAACACCAATGAAAATGGATCTTCTCTTATTTGCGTGGTAAAGTATCCTGGCTCACGAGCAGTACCAATTAAACGACTAATAGAGCTTAATGTTTGATATTCTGACATATCAAGTCTAATTATTCTTTTCTCTGAGCCAAAATAGATACGTGCAAGACACTTTGCTGTTTCAGTTTTTCCTACACCAGTGGGGCCAAGAAATAAAAAATTTCCAATAGGTTTTTTTCTTTCTTGAATACCTGCTCGCGCTCTTCTAAGGGCATTTGCAATTTCTGAAACTGCTTCTTCCTGATTGACCAACCGCTGATGAATAAGATTCTCCAGGTTTAAAAGAATTTCCTTTTCTTGTTGAGCCACCTTGCCTACTGGAATTTCTGTCTTCTCTGAAATAAACGCCTCTACCACCTCTGGCTGAATTTTTCTGGTTCTGGCAATTCTTAAAGCATAGATTATTAATTCTTCCAAGAGATCAATTGCTTTTTTAGGAAAAGGTATTGTTTGAATATATTTATCAGATAATTCAACAATCTCTTTTATTGAGCGAAATGGAAAAAATACCTGTGCTCTTTTTTCAATTTTTAAAATTTCATCTTCAATTATTCTTAAAGTTTCTTCTTTAGACGGAGGGTTTACTTCAATTTTTTCAAACTGGCCTTGAAGTTCAGGTACCTTTTCAATAGCACGATGAAACCCCTCATAAGTAGTAATTCCTATTAACCTAAATCCAGGTATAGAAAGATACTGATTTAAAACAGAAGAAATATCAATTTTTCCTATACTTTCTGCCCCAAACTCAAAACCAATAAAATTATGAATTTGACGAATAACCAAAATTACATTTCCAGCACGAATTGCTTCATCAAATATAATTCTTATAAATTGTTCTATATCACCCATCTCTCTTCCCGCAGAAAGCACAGAAGCCATATCAATTTCTACCACTCGTTGATAATTTAGAGAAGGTAAACTCTTGCCTTGATTAATTTTTCTGGCAAAGTTTTTTATTATTTCCTTGCGCCCCACACCAACCTCTCCTACCAGCAAAGCACAACTTCTCTCTGATTTTATTAAAGCATTTTCTAATTTTTCAAGTTCTTTTTTATGAAGGAAAAACGAAGGTAAAAGATTGGGCTTTTCCATTTTTGTAATGTCAATTGAAAAATTGTCTAAGGTAATAGTATATCCAGCAGCCCAATCCTGAAAAAGAGCACTGTGTTTTAAAAGATTTTCCATTTCCCAAAATCTTTTCTCTTTCATTTCCCTTTCTAAAATACTTTCCTGCCATCGACAAACTTCTTTTACATCTTTTCGAGAAAGTTGAAGAGGATCAAGAAACTTTTTAAATAGCGGCTCTGTCTCAACTAACGCTCCGAATAGATCAAAAATGGTAATTTTTCGCCATGTTTCTTTTAGTATCACACTTAATGTTTCTTCAATTTCCTCAGTGTCTTTTTTGGTGCCCTTTAATCTTTTTTTTAACTCTTTTTGCATTTCTTTTTGGTCTAGTCCCAATCGTTCAAATACAAATGATAATTTTTTTAATGATGCCAAATAAAAAAGCAAAAGCATTGTAAAATCCCCCTTTTTTGTCAAAGCAAAATTAACAGCCTCAGCTGATTCAAAGTCCAAGAATTCAGCTAGGTTCTCTGGGTTTTTTATTTCCGGGTTTTTTAATTTTTGATTAAAAAAACAACGGTAGAGAAAAAACACTCCCCATAGAAGAAAAGACCAATAAGTAATAAGCAATGATAAATGATAATCAAAAATTGAATAAACCTGAATGCTGATTAAAGAGACAACAAATAAAAGGAAAAAAAATATTTCAAAAAACCTTACAATTCCCAGAGGAAAAACTCTTGATAAATTTATTGTTTTAAAAATAGGAGCTGATGAGGGATCAAACATATTTTTATGAATATATTTTTTACTTTCAACTTTTATTATAATTTTACAATATTATTAATTCCCTGTGCCAAACAAAAAATTAAAAGGAACGGAAAAATTAACCATAAAACAAAACAAACTATACCTGCTACAAAAGCAAATAACTCGCTAATTATACCAATAACAATTGCAAACGACCTCAATATGATTCCAATGATCCTTGAAAAAGTATTAAAAATAAAATTACCAAACCATTCTTCTAAGTCAATTCCCTTTGTTCTTTTTTCAAAATAAATTCTTTTCCAGGGGGAAAAGAATGATTTTATCAATTCTGTAATTGAAAAATAGTTTTTAAAAAACCAAAGATAATTTGACCAAATACGATAAATCTTTTTGGGAATTTCAACAAAATACCAATGAAAAAAAAGAGAAATATTTTGCATCATAATATTTTTATAAATTCGTATCTATCCTTAAGGATATCAAATCCTGATTATAATGTAAAGGAATTTTTAAATACTGTCGCTCCAATATGATAATTTCATAGTTGAGCAATTTAGAAATGTCATATAGTTAATTATAAATTAACCTAAAATCTAAGAAAAAACTATGGCAGTACTAATTACTATGACTCAAAAAGAGTTATCAAGGTATGAGATATAAGAATTTTAAATTTTTGACAAAATAAACAAATTATTATACTATATTAATGATTAATGATTTTTAAAAAACAAAGGAGGAACGTTTTGGAGTAGCCCTTTTGTTTGCTTTTTTAGCAAACAGTAGGGCTACCCTAAGGCGTTGACATTGTTCGGGCCAAAAAAGGTGCCAAAACGTAAAGGAGGTGAAAAATTATAGACATCACAAGAGTAGCAATATTAATTCTTTTAATTTCTATCTTTCCTTTTTTAGTTTTATCCTTCTTTTTTAAAATAGAACCAAAAAAGGAAAGAAAATTTAAAAGATTTTTAATTATTTTTTTTATTATTTTAATTGCTGTCCTGGTGTATTTTTAAATAAAAAGGGTAATAGATTATATTACCCTTATTTTTTTTATAATAGATCCTCCTTAATCAAAAAAACTGCTGATGGTTTAAAAAAATTCCTAATTTTTTTATTTTCTATATCTTTGCCGTTTATAAAAAGACGGTGATTTGTTTCTTTTGCCAGCAAATAAAAAGCGAGCCAATTCTTTATTCCTTTTCTATGATAAATATAACCGTCAATCTTTCCTTCTATTGTGTCAATCATATCAACAATTATTGGATTCTCACTTTTAACAAATCCTTCCTGATTTAAAAGTAACTGTACTTCTTTACATCTTTTTTTGTCTATCTTTTTTTCCCGGTGCTTTCTTTGTCCCAGGTGATTGCTAGCACCTATTTTAATAATGGGGTTATTTCCATTATTAAGGTCCTTTTTTTCCAAGGGTAGATATTTTTTTTCATTGCTGTAATATATTTTTTTATAATAGGCGCCGTGATCACTGTATGAAAAATACATTTCTCCTGTTTTAAGATTTCCTAGAACACTGTATTTAACTTCTTTAGGATAAAATCCTTTTCCTTCCAAAATAACTTCTTTTGGAACAATACTAAATGAAAAAAACGATTCGTTAATTAAGGGTTCTAAAAAAATAGTCCAAAGCGGCTCAGCTGTAATTTTTATACCGCCATAGCAAGTATAAACTTTTGCTGGCATACTTGTTTCCCTGTACCAGGAAATTATACTACTTTCTATCTTATGACGAAGATGGTTTCTGTTAATATATTTTTTTTCTTCGTCAAGATAAGTTTTTCTTGCCTTTTTAAAAAGATCCTCTACGATTCCTTTTTCAATTAGTTCTTCAAGGCTTACCTCTGTCATCATGTTAAGTCCTCCTTTCTTTCTTTTTTTCTCCTGTTGCCTTACAAAGCCAGACACGGCTTCAATTTCTCTTCTTTCTTTCTTTCAATCACCGTTTCAGGTCTCAACCCCAAACCTGAATTGTTAAAGTACACCTCCTTTAATTGATTTTTTGGGTTGATTAATATTAATAGCAATAAATAAAAAATTTGTCAATTAAAGATTTAATAAAAACAAAACACCACCGCTAATTAAGGGAATAAATACATTATCATCAAAAATTAATCTAATAAGATTATTTGGCAGTTTCCCAAAATCAACAATGCTTTCAAAGAATATCGCTGTTAATGCCGCTAAAAATCCTTTCCACAGAGGAAAGAATAAAGCAATTAAAAATGCCGAGCAAAGAGCGCCTATTATAGCACTGTCTAAGTGTTTCTTGGGAGACCAGGGGGCTTTGATTCTTCCAAAATATATTCCGTAAAGACAGGCAATCGAATCACCTAAAAATAAAGTAATAATTGCTGAGATAGCTATAAACTTTGGAAAAATAATATAACTTAAGATAGAGCCAAAAAGAAAAGTAAGCGCTCCTCGTAAAGGAAAATGGTCAATTTCCTCTTTTCTTTCAAAAGCAAGAATAAACGATGAAATATAAGGAAGTTGATATTTTTTAAAAATAAAAGAAAAAATAATTCCTAAAAATAAAATCCCTCCCCAAAAAGGAAGGGAAAATAAATCAAAATAAATCAAAATGGAAAATAAAATTCCCACCACAATATGAATAAATTTTCGGCGAACTTCAAAAGGAAAATTCATCTTATCTATTCCTGCTCTGTTTTTACCTGACACACATCGCTGGGTTGATCTTCAGTAAGATCACATATCAAATCAGTAAGGGCTTGAGATTCTACTTCTTTAGTATCGTTTTCTCCTGATCCTACTCTATAATACTTACAACCCAAGACAATGGTAGGAACTCCACCAGTGCTATATTTATCAAAAATTTCTTGATCATCACTTGAATCAATATTTTCGTGAAAAACAATTTTGTCCCCAAATTTTGAAACTACTTCTTTTAATACAGGTTCTTCCCATTGACAATGAGGGCAACTGTTTGAGCCAAAAAAGTATACTATGGGCTTTCCATCCTCTGTACATATTTCGTCTTCTGTCTCAATAAAATCACCAACCACAGTTGTTTCGTCTGACTGATCCTCGTTTTCAGCAGTCACCTCTTCCATATTTATTCCCTGTAAAAACAACATTTTTCCATCACCAGAAACATATGAATCAAATTCTTGATCTTCAACTTGAAACTTTACCTCATAAAGACCGTTATTAAGGTATCGACTTTCAACCAGTGAAGCTGTATAGCCCTCTGCTAACATATTTTGGTTAATAAATTCCAATGTTTTTTGAGCAATTTTGTCTGGGCTTTTTAACAAATTTTTTATTCCAAAACCATCGGTAAATATTGATCCGATTATAAGCACAAATAAAACAACACTTGTGATCATCCAAGGATCAATATGATGTTTTTTCTGCTTTTTATTTTCTTCTTGTTTTATGTTCTCTTCTTGTGTTTTTTCCATAAATTTATCTTCCTTGACAAACGTCAATTAGAAGTTCTTACTTTTTAAATTCAATTATTATATTTATTTTTTTTGTTTGGTTGGAGTTTTTATTTTTTTAACAATTTCTGGCCATCTGTCTCTTATCTCTTCAACAATCTCTTTTAAGTCTTCATCTTTTACCTTTTTTGCTCTTCTGTAAATATCAGACACTTCATCTACTGCTTGATTGTACTTTTCTTTTGTAACTTCGCCCATCTTTTCTAATCTTTTTGCCACTTCTTTTGCAAACTTATTTTTTTCGAGTCGGTTCTTCAGTTCTTTTCTTGTCTCTTCACCTTTTTTGGGAGCAACCAAAATACCTGCTATCATTCCAGCAATAGCTCCAGCCAATAATCCTGCTGCTACTTTTTTTCCTGCGCCTTGTTTTGTTTCTTTTGCCATAGTTTTTTTAAAACCTAAAAATCAAATATGATTTTAGGTTTGCTTATAAATTTTTTTGACCTTTTTTGTTTTTCTTTTTTGATTGTGATTCTAATATTTTTTTAATCAATACTGCCATACCTGCTGCAATACCTGAAAAACTTGTTATTTTTTCTTTCAATTCTTCGCTCGTCTCTTTTAAATTTGAACTAATTTTTTGAAAATTTCTCAATGTCCTTATCCAATAAAACAACACCAGACACATAAAAATAATTGCTAGTCCTAGAAAAACAGAAGCCAAAATGTAAAATACTGTTTCTTCTATCATAATTTATTTTCTAATAATAAATTTAGCAAAAATATTTTAAAAAGTCAATAGATCCCAGAGACCTAGAATTTTTGACGAGAAATTCTTATCAATCCAGAACAAGGAACAATCTCTATTCTTTCTTTTTCTAATTCATCTAAAAATAAATTTACTCCCAAACTATCACTGCTCATATGACCAGCAATTACAATATTAAGATGCGATGCTTCTGCCTCTTTGCGCGATTCTTCACTTATGTGCATACCAACAATAGTACCAATTCCTGCCTGAGCCATCTTCTCATAAATTTTTGAAGTAGGTTCCGTGCCACCAGTAATTTCTGTAATGGCAATCTTTCCACATCTGCGGTCAGGGCTTCCAGCAAAAATTCTTGGTCCTAGACCCAATTTTATTGCTTCTTTGTACTCGGGAATTTTCTTCAAAAAATTCATCAGCTCTTCTACTGTTTCAAACTTATTTTTTTCAATCTGCTCTTTTAAAAATTGAGCTGCCAAATTATCACAAGCAGTATGCAAGCACATTAAATTAAATCCTAAAATCCTCGCAGCATCTACTGTACGCTGATTATTTAATCCATTAAGCCCTCGTGAAACCTCTTCTATTCTTTCTTTCATTAATCCTTCTGCAATGTTGATCGGTACGCCATAAGTATTTAAAACATCACATTGCAATTCCATTACATCAGACAAGCTACTTAATGCTTTTCCTAAAGGATGATGGCCGATAATTAAATCTATATTGCCAATCTCCTTTGCCAATAGAATTTCAGCCACTTCAATATCAATGCCAACCAGGATTTTTTTAATTTCTTTATCATTGGCAATATGTAAAATCCGAGAATCCAAAAAAGGGTTTTCTAGAGCTTCCTTATCAAAATCTTTTTTAATCTTTTCCGGAAGATCATTGTATTTTTCCTGTTTTCGTTTCAAAAATCGTTCCACGCCATCTTTCCCTCTGAAATCTGCTTCAATCCCCATTTTTATGCCCAAATTATGAATTTCTTTTATTGTCATAAATAATATGTGATTAATGATTTTTAGTATATAGATTTATATTATATGGTCATCTCTCTTAAAGCCTTTATCCGTTCCTCAACTGGTGGATGAGTTGAAAATAATTTTACCAACCAATTTTTGGATTGATTGCCTTTAAAAGGAGATGAAATAAAAAGATGAGCATTTGATGTGTTGGCTGTTTTTAATGGCGATGGATCATCTGAAATTTTTTCCAGCGCCCTTGCTAACCCCTCTGGGTATCTTGTTAAAAGCGCTCCGGTAGCATCGGCTAAAAACTCTCTCTTACGAGAAATAGCAAGTTGTAAAAGAGAAGCTGCAATTGGCGCCAAGATCGCCGCTAAAATACCCAAAGCAAACATTATTATACCGCTCTTTGATTCATCTGAGGAACTTCTTCTCCCTCCCCAAAAACTAATTCTTAGAAAAAAATCTGAAAGAATAGCTATGATGCCGACCAAAATTACTACTACTGTACTTAAAAGTATATCCTTGTTTCCAATATGAGAAAGTTCATGAGCAATAACACCTTCAATCTCTGATCTCTCTAATTTTTCCAGCAGTCCTTGCGTAACAACTATTACTGCATGATTTTTATCTCTGCCTGTTGCAAAGGCATTGGGCTGAGATTCATTTAAAATATAAATCTTTGGCATTGGCAAACCAGCCGTAATAGAAAGATTTTCAATAATACGGTAAAGCTCAGGATTATCTTTTTTTTCGATTGGCTTAGCTTTTGTTGTTGAAAGAACAATCTTATCTGAATACCAATAACTAAAGAAACTTTGACAGATTGCTAAAACAGTTGCAATAATCAAAATAATATAATTATCAAAAATATAACTAAAAAGCCAGCCAAAGCCAATCAAAAGAATACAAAATCCTATAATCAATAAAAATGTTTTTTGTGTATTTGCCTCAGCTTGTGAATACAAACTCATAAAAAATTATATTTAAAAACTTACTTTCACTGGTTCTTTTTCTTCCTTTTTTTCGATTTCAAACATTTCCATTGGTTTAAATTTGAACATTGAAGCAATAATATTTGCAGGAAAACTTTCAATTCTAGTATTAAGGTCTCTCACCACTCCATTATAAAATCTTCTTGCTGCCTGAATCTTGTCTTCGGTATCACGAAGTTCTCTTTGCAATTCAAGAAAATTTTCAGATGCTTTCAGGTTAGGATAATTTTCTGAAACAGCAAATAACGACTTTAATGTTCCAGAAAGAATATTTTCTGCTTCTCCTTTTTCTTTTAAATCCTTTGCTTCCATTGCCTTTGATCGTGCTTGAGTTACTTTTTCTAACAGTTCTCTTTCATGAATCGCATAGCCCTTTACTGTCTCAACTAAATTAGGAATTAAATCATATCTTCTTTTTAATTGAACATCAATATCTGCCCAGGCCTCTTTTGCCCGATTGCGTAATTTCACCAGTTCATTATAAATACTGATGCCTCCAAAAATAATCAAAACAATAATAAGCGGAATATTTATATTCCATTCAATGTAACCAAAAAATCCACTAACAAAAAGCAAAATGATTAATATTATAATAAGCGTATTCCAAATATCCATAATTTTATAAATTTTTATTTATTAAATTTTTTCGACCTTTAAGGGGATAATATTTCACATTATATCCCCTATCTTTTATTATAACATATTTTATCCTTTTATTACACCCAAGGGCTTCATTCGCACAACTTTCTTGGCAAGACCTGCTTTGTCCACTGCTTCAATTACTTGGGTTACATCTTTATAAGCACCAGGCGCTTCTTCAGCAAAACCAGAGAAAGAAGCAGCCCTTGCATAAATTCCCTTTTGTTTTAACTCTTCAAGTAGAGACTGGCCCCACCAAATTTTTTTAGCTTTTGTCCTGCTCATTGCTCTGCCAGCGCCATGCGAAGCGCTGCCAAAGGCAAGATTCATACCTACTTCTGTTCCTTTTAAGACAAAAGAACAAGTTCCCATTGTCCCTCCAATAAGAACTGGTTGACCAACTATACGATAATTTTCTGGCAATTCTTCTCTTCCTGGACCAAAAGCCCTTGTTGCTCCTTTTCGATGCACCAAAACTTTTTTAAATTCTCCATTGATCTCATGCTTTTCCCAACGAGCAGAATTATGGGTCAGATCCCAAAGGGTTTCAACCTTCGCTCCAGGAAAAATTTTTTTAAAACATTCTCTGGTTAAATGAACAATGACCTGACGATTAGCATAAGAGTAATTTAAAGCACAGAGATTTGCCATAAAATATCTTTGCCCTTCTTTTGAATTTATCGGTGCGCAAACTAATTCTCGATCATTGATCGGAATATGATATTTTCGAGACGCTTTAGCCAAAACTTTTAAATAATCAGTTCCGATTTGATGACCCAATGCCCGTGAGCCACAATGAATGGAAACCAAAATTTGATTTTTAAAAAGACCAAATTTTTGAGCTGCTTCCTTGTCATAAATTTCATCTATATATTGAATTTCCTCATAATGATTACCAGAACCAAGTGTACCAACCTGACCCCTTTCTCTTTTTTTTGCCCGTTCTGAAACATAATCTGGATTTGCTCCCTCAAACGATCCATTGTCTTCAATATATTCCAAGTCATCTTTAACACCATATCCATTTTTTAAAACCCATTTTGTTCCTTCTTTTAAAAGATCGTCAGTTTCTTTTTTTGATAAAATAATTTTCCCGCGCGATCCTAAACCACAAGGCACAGTTTCAAAAAGATAATCTACCAACTCTTTTATTTTTGGTTTAACATCAGTAAAAGTTAAATCAGTTTTTAAAGTTCTGAGACCGCAGCCCGAATCAAATCCAATTCCTCCAACACTAATTACTCCTTCGTCCTTATCCATTGCTGCGACCCCTCCAATTGGTAGACCATAGCCCCAATGACAGTCAGGCATTGCAAGAGAGGCCTTGAGGATCCCTGGCAAACAAGCAACATTTTGCACTTGTTCTTTAACTTTTTCATCCATCTCTTTAACTAATTTTTGATCGCCAAAAATTATTCCCGGCACTAGCATTTTTCCGGTTTTTGGAATCTCCCACTGATAATCATTTATTTTACGAAGATTTTTTATTTCCATATTGAACAATTTTTATACGATTGTATAAAAATTACGATGCTTTATGCAAAAAAAATTACACATCAACAATTGTTTGAGCAATATATTGATTACCCTTTCTTTCAATTTTTAATTGGCTATAGGTAGCGGCTTTCACTTCAACTTCTGCCTCGTGTTTTTCTGGGTTTAGTTCTTCTCCCTGAACTACGCCTGCAAGCTTATATCCGGATTTAGTTTTTTTAATTTCCTTTATTTTAAATTCACCAAATACAAGATTTTCAATTCCCGCCTCTGATAAAAGAGTATTTAGCCATTCAATAAAAAGCTCTTCTAAATTATCGGCTTTACATTCAATTTTTATTTCTTTTTTGGGCTCTATTTTTTTTAAATTTACCATTACACTAAACATTGCTTTGGCGCCATTTTCAAAGGCCTCTTCAATTGTTTTGCCATAACCCCTTACGCCTACATCGGCCTTATGCTCAAATTGTTCATATGTTTTCATATTGAAATAAAATTTTCTCTAGCTCTTTTAAATTGTTTATAGAAAAATCAATGTTTGGATTGTCTTTTTCTTTTTGATATTTTCCCTCTCTCCGTTTCATTCTAATAGTTATTATTTGAGGAAATTCTTTTTTCACCGCTGATAACGTTTCCGGATTATCATCAACAAAAATCGCTTTTTCATTCTTTTTTAATAATTTTTTTAAAACTGATACTTTATTAATATCAGAAGTTATAATGATTTTTTCAAAAAATTGAACAATGCCGGTGTTTTCAATTTTTGCTCGCTGAAATTTTTTATCACCGTAAGAGACCAAAAAAAGATCAATGTTTTTTTCTGTTTTTTTAAAAAAATTTTCTACATCTGGATATAAAAAAGTATTTGCTCTATGTAAAACATTTTTAAAATTTTCTCTTAATAATTTTAAAGAAACTTCTGGATTATGTTCAATTATTAATTGAAATTGTTTCTCGGGATTATAGGGTTTTTCTTTAGCTGCTTTTTCAAATGTCTCTTTTAACAATTTTTTATTAATGCCAATTTTTTGAAAATTGTTTTCAAGGGTATTGTAAAATCTTTTTACCGAAAATAATGTATGGTCAAAATCAAAAATAAGTTTCATATTTTTTTAATTTTAAAATTTAGGTAGATTCAAGTTTTTAACGCAATCATACAACGAGATCGCCACGTTCGGTCTTCGTTGTCATTGCGAGGAGCCGCAGCGACGAAGCAATCCCGTGGAATGTTTGTGAACGTGCAACGGGATCGCCACGCCCGCTTTCAGCGGGCTCGCGATGACAGAAAGTTTAAAAATTAAAAATTAGAAATTTAATAGAAATTAAAAATTAAAAATTAAAAATTAATAAAGAGTGTTGCATTAAATTCTTGAATCTAAGCTAATTTCATTAGTTAAAAAAGAAAGGTGCGGTCTTTGAGATTCTTTTTAACAACTAAGCTTGGTCCAACATTACAGTTTACACCAATAAAAACTCCGGGCATTAAAGAGACATTTATTCCAATATTTGAATTTTCACCTATCACCACCCCTAGTCTTTTAAGTTGAGTTGAAATTTTTTCTCCTTTGACAAGAGTGCTTATTTCTTTTCTATCTAATCTTTTATTGGCGGTAACAGTGCCAGCACCAATTTTACAATTTTCTCCAAAAATTGAATCGCCAAAAAATCCGGAATGAGTATGAGAACCTTCTTCAAAAATAGATCTTGCTACTTCAGCCAAAGCGCCAATTAAAACATTATTTTCCAAGTTTACATATTCTCTTACAATAGAATTATTGCCAATAACACAATTTTCTCCAATATAGCAGGGACCCTTTATTACAGCTCCTTCAAGAATTTTTACATTATTTTCAATTTGAACCTTTCCCT
>Ga0116146_1003447_pt1 | contig 12926 bp, 15 predicted proteins | sample AD_JPNHG2_MetaG_FD_89748 | JGI IMG/M metagenome (GOLD analysis project Ga0116146, IMG submission 89748) | Active sludge microbial communities of municipal wastewater-treating anaerobic digesters from Japan - AD_JPNHG2_MetaG | ecosystem: Engineered > Bioreactor > Anaerobic > Digestate | place...
ACGGGTTGTCTATTGGTTTTTTCCTGCCGTCATCCGTTGTCTTTTCTTCAAGGTTTATCGGCTCCCCACGCCAATCGCTATTCCGATCCTGCTTCGACGCCTTTTTACATAATTCCGGTGGCGTGATATTGAAATATTTGCTGAAAAAGGCGTCCGGCTCCGTCGTGATGCAGTTGGCAGGGAAACGGCCTTTATTGTCACCGATCCTACACCCATTAATATTCAGCGCACCCGTCCCCCACCGCTCCACGTTGTCCGCTACGGTCCCGTCGAGCGGCTTTCTTGCAACGATAATTGGCTCATGTGCGGGTTTCAGCGCTGTGCCCCATCCGTCCCATTTCTTGGCGAGGTCGGTGGCGGGTGCGGTTATGTCAATCACTTTTTTATCATATTGGCTCGCGTCTGCCTCTCCCGCTACATAACCACCTTTCCGAACGGATGTATCTAACTTTTGCCGTTCGCCGATTTTCTCACGCTCTACGCCCGCCCGCTTATCAAACGCCTTGCTTACATCCATGTTTTTCGGAAAACCGCTGAAATACAGCCACTCAATTACGTCCCGAATCTCAAACCCCGCCAACCGTAGCGCTGTTGTCATCAAATCCTGCGTCCGTGCCCCAGCGAATACAAGCGCATGTCCGCCAGGTTTCAGTGTGCGGTGAACCTCCCGCCAAATCGCCGGACCCGGAACGAACGAATCCCACGTTTTGCCCATAAAGCCGCTGCCTCGGTAAGTGTAGTCTTCGCCGGCGAGCCATTTTTCTAAGACTTCGCGGATATCCGGCTCTCTCGATAGCCCATACGGAGGGTCGGTGACCACGGAGTCAACCGCATTGCTTGGAAAGGTGCGAAGAACCTGCAAGCAATCTCCGTGTATGATTTGATTAACTTCTATATCTTCCATGTTTCCTCCTTCGCCACTTCCCAGTGGCCCACAGCCGCCACCACCGCCATTCCGATGGATAGAATCCATGCCGTCACCAACACGTCCGCCAGTATTCCTTCATGCATTCTGAACCCTCTCGTGCCACCCATAGGTATCCACCCCTTTCTGCATAAGCTTGCATTCTATTGTATAGTTATGCATCGATTATAACAGGTAATCGCCGAACGATCGCCGAACGATGGGGTCATGTTGTAACCCGTAACACAAACGCTCGTCGAACGCGCACCGAACGCTCAATCGCATCACCCCCTCTAGTTTGGTCCGTGTTGGTCTGGCTCTCGTTCGGATGCCGAACGAGAGCCGAACGTTCGCCGAACGCGGGCCTCTCGTTCGTTCGTTCGGTTTTTTTCCTAAAAACCGAACGAACGAACGCCCCAGGAACGAACGGACTGCATAAGCATGCATCATTTCCTTTGTAAACATCGCGCATACGCACTCCGTTCCTCACACGCCGTAGTACCCGGCGTCGTTTTTGGTCAGACCCATCCGCTGAATAAGATCGTGGGCCGTGGACTTGCTGCACCCGATGTACGAGGCCAGTGCGTTGATGCTCTTGAACTGTCTGCCCAGGGCCATCGCCTCTTGTATCCGGTCTTCCGGGGTGTCGGCGGCCCCCTCCACCGTAGCCTTGAACTCCCACGGTGTGATGTCGAAGCTGATTCGAATCGGCTCCATAGGCGGCACCAGTTTGGAGTGCCGTCTGACTAGGATGGTCTTGTCGTTGTCGGTCGACCGCACCTGCCACCCGGTTTCGAGCCAGGCATTCAGGAACTGGCTGCCCCACGCCTGTTCGCGCCCGATGCCGCCCTCTTTGCTTTTGGAGGTATGGTGGGCTATCATGAAGGAGCAGCCGTATTCGTCCCTTAGCTGTTTTAGGACCAGCATCGACTGCGCGGTTTTGGCCATGTAGTCGTCGGTGCTGCCCATAGAGTATAGGGGGTCCATGATGACCAGCACCGGCCTGCATTGCTCCACGACCTCGCGCAGCCCGGCCACTGACTCGGGCCTCTCGAAGCTGAGGGACCTGTCCGGGTGCCACAGGATGTCCGGGGGCGGAGGGGGTATTGGCACCTCATGGACGTCCTCGTTACTCCCGAAGGTGTCCTCCGCCCGGGTCACTGTGGCCGGGCCGATGCCCATCATCGTGGTCAGTCTGCCGAACAGCATGGGGAACGGGTCCTCCTGCTGAATCACCAACACTGGGCCGGGTCGGTTCACCGGGTAGTGCCCTAGGAAGGGCTTGCCCGTCGATACGGCCAGAGCCAGGTTGAGCAGCAGCCAAGTCTTGTAGGTGCCTGGGGGTGCTACCACCAGCCCCACGGTCTTCGCCGGTAGCCAACCGTCGATGGCCCAGTCCACTTCTCCGAGTCCGTACTGGTCCAGGGCCTCGGCGAACCCCATTACCCGGAACTGTCCGGGCCTCCGTTTCCCTTCCCCGGCTGCCCCCGCAGCTGCCTCTACGTGGGGGGTTGGGTCGGGCTTCGCGGCCTCCCGGTTGGCTATGGAGTCCACGATGACCTCAACCTCGGCCTCAGTCAGGGGCGGCTTGCACTTGGCCAGATTCCAGGCCATAAGCACCTGCATGGCCTCATTGCGGCCCATCCTCACCATGAGGGACCCGGCCAGCCGGGTCAAATGCGCGTTGCGGCCCCCACGTTCCACGTCGCAGGCCCAGTCCGCTGGGGTCACCGGGGCCCGTTCGACCTCGTGCGCCAGTTCCAGCAGCCACGCCGGGGGGTCGGCTATGTGCTCGTCGTTCGCCCACTCGTAGGGCGTCCCGTTCGGGTGGACGCTCGGCGGAACCACGATGATGCCGCCGTCGCCCCTGAGGTCCAGCCCCGGCAGCTTGCGCACGAAGCTCCGGATGGTCTGGCCCCCGCTGGGGTGTCGGAACAGGTGGTGGAACCCACCGCCACCGGTCTTGGAGGTCAGGGTCGAGGGCACCGCCAGCCCCTGTTCACCCAGGGCCCGGAGCCCCTCCTCGCCGTCAACGTCCAACACTACCAGCCCGGAGATGGCTCCGGTCACGACGCCTACGTTGGCGTCTGGCCACCGGGCCCACCAGTCCCTTATCTCGGCCTCGACGACCCGGGTCTTTTGGTATCTGGCCCAGGGCACCATCGGCCGTTTACCACTGAGGGGAACGACGTTCCAGCCTGCCCGACTATAGCCCAGGGCGGCCTCCAGCCGGGCGTTTCCGCTGCCCATCGCTCTCACCTCACACCGGCATTTTTAGCGCATCCAGGTCCCCGTTAAGCAGCCGATACACCGCAGACTCTAGGGTAGAGTACCGCTGCATTCCGTCCAAGTAGATGGCGTCCGCTGCCGCACCGTTGGTCACGTCCCACCCGACCACGGGCTTGCCCATGTCGATGGCCATCTGCAGCTCGCGCCATGTGCCCACCGTGGGCTTGGTGGTCAGCCGGAACAGTACCGCATCCGACTGCTCCATCGCCATCCGGTTTATTCGGATGACCTTGGACCCCCCGTTCGCATCACCCACCCAGTGGAACGCCCTCGCTGGGTTGTAGCTCGACATCCCCCGCGCACCCAGCGCCTTCTCTGCCTCTATGCGCCAGTCGTGGCGCTCCGGGCCGTCAACCAGGTCGATGGGCCCAGCCAGATATACTAGTCTGATCATCCTTTCCCCTCCTCCAGTGCTATCAGCTCGCCAATACAATCCGGACATACCGGCTTACCCCGGTGGACGGGACCTCCATTCTCCAGCCTAGCCCCGCAGAACACACAACGCCCCCGGGCAGGCTGGATAATGATCCGCTCATTATCTTCGTCTACTAGGATGTCGATGGGGGTCCCGGGGTGCATTCCCCGGGACTCCCTTAGCTCGCTGGGTATCACAACGCGCCCCAACGCGCCCACCGTCTTGACTGCTACCAGTCGCATGGCGTTACTCTCCTTCGTTACCTGTGTGCTGGGGCCACATCAGGTAGTCGCCCCACCCAGGGCCGCGCCGGACTGCCACCACCGGACACCTGGCTCTGGCCTGCATGCCGGCAATGAGGTCGTCGATAGGGTACCCTGTTAGGGGCTCCGGCCACCAGTCGCCGAACGTCAGCACCATGCCAGTGGGGCCGCACAGGGTGATCGACCTCTGGAAGTCATCCCACGACCAGAGGAACACCCGCTCCCGGTTACCGGAATCGGTCTGACGCTTAACGGACTCGGGCAGCTTAAGCCCGGTTGCCTCCTCCAGCATGTCCCAGCTTATCTCCTTGCCCCCGGTGGGGCCACTGTTGCCGGGCACCCGCATCGGCACGGCCCGGTAGACCATAATCACCGACCTGACGCATCCGATGGGCAGGCCCGCCTCGGCCAGCATACCAGCCGGGGTCGCGTTCTTGGACGTACAGTAGGGGTAGTACCCGTGGTCCAGGGACAGCAGCGCCCCCTGGGACCCCTCGAACAGTCCGGTTAGCCCAGCCGCCATCCACCTGCTGAACAACCGCCAGACGCCCCCGAAGTCGACGAAAGGCTCCAGCTCGGGGTAGTCCTTGGCGGTCCGGAAGGTGCCGTCCCTCAGCACCTTGTGGGCCACAGTGGCCCCCACGCCCTGGTGGGTGCTGCCCCGCCGTATGGCCGCTTCCGCGGCCCTGCCCCCCCACTTGGCGGCGCAGTCCGGGTCGATGACCCCTGCGTTGGGGTCGATGAAGATTCGCCCTACCTGGTCGCCGTAGAGCGTGGTCAGCGTATCTACCTCTTTCAGGAAGCTATCAAGCCGAATCACATGGCCGGGCCCCAGGACCAGCCTCACGTCGGGGTCTATCCAGCCTGCCGTCGGGAGTACTCGGGAGGTGAACCTCCGCCCGTCGGGCATCGTGAACCTGTGTTCCGCGTTGCTGCCGCCCACCCTGACGGCGTAGTGGTAGGGCTCGCCAGACTCCATTGCCCTGTGGGTCATCCACGCGGCTATCTGGCCCTTACCTTCGTCCCCGAACTGACCCCCTGCTACGATGTCAACGGACTTTTCCATGCTTACCCTCCTCCTGTATGTCCCTCCGAATCACGCGGTTAACCCACTCCTCCGTGCATTCAGCGCTGCATAAGTGGTAGGTCTTGTTTACGTAACTCGCCTTGACCATGCCCCGGACGGTTACGCCGTTGACCGAAAGCCCCGCGCCGCACACGTCGCACATCGTCTTAGTTATACCTTTCGTCCCTCCTTCGCTAGTTGCCTGAGCATGTAGCACACGGCATGCCTGGCCGCGTCCTTCGTGTGGGTACCCTTCAGACGGTGAAACCACCCCAGTTGCCTGAGTAGGTCCGACCTGACCATCTGCTTCGCCAGCCCGGCCATCTGATACTCCACCTTGACGTTGCCCCGCTGGGCGGCCACCTGCAGCACCCCGATTAACCTCGCCGTCCTAACCGGGTCGAAACCCAGGTTGGCCCACGGGTAGACCCGGAAGTCCTCTATCACCCACAGGGGGTACTCGTGCGCCCACCGCCCCGCGGGCTCGCCCTCGTTCGCCACTGAGTCGAATATCTTGTCGTAGCTCACCGTGTAGGCCCTGATCAGCTCGCCCTTGAAGACCTCGACCACCCCGGTAGTCTCGCCGGGGTCCAGAGCCAGCAGGGTCGTCTTCGGTAGGACTAGGTTCATAGTACCGCCCCCTTAGGCAGTACAGGCCTGTCCTCATTGTCGAAACTGATGTGGTGCATGGCCCCCCACGACCGGCCCACCTTGCCGTCCGCCAGGATGGGTACCGCGAACCCGAAGTCCTGCATCGTGTCCCGGATGACCGGGCTCCACTTGGCCCATTCGTCCTCGGGCAGCTCGAACAGTATCTCGTCGTGGACCTGCAGTATCATGTGAACCCCGGTGCCCTCTAAGGTCTGGTGCAGCCGGGTCACGGCCACCCGCATCATCTCGGCCACCCCACCCTGAATTAGGTTCGACATGGCCTTGTGCATCTCTTCTTCGTCCTCAATGTGCCTGAGCCGCCCGGTCCACATGGGCACCCTGCCCGTCTTCCTGGCCGTGTCCTCCGCCAGCCGCGACAGCCGACGGACGCCCGGAATCATCTTGTGGTACCGATTCAGAATGGCCTTGGCCTCGCCGTAGGTCGAGTCTATCTGCTTCGCCAGGCTCCCCGGTCCGATGCCGTAGACTATCCCGAAGTTAACTCGCTTGGCTTGGTATCGTGGGATGCGGAGCAGGTCCGACGTCTCCTGGTGGATGTCCTTGTTGTTCCGGTAGGCATCCAGCAGGAAGGGGTCCAGCGTGTAGTGCGCCAACAACCTGAGCTCCGCCTGGCTCCAGTCCCACGCCATGAGCACGTGCCCGGGCGGGGCTATGACCAGGTCCCTGACCTTATACACGTCGTCACCCCTGGGCAGCGCCTGCAGGTTGGGCTTGTTGCACGACAGCCGCCCCGAGATGGTGCCCGTCAGCTTCAGGTTCGGGTGGAGCCGGTTATTGCCGTCCAGCCGGTCCATGAACCCCTGGTAGTAGGTGCCCGCCGCCCGGGACCACGCCCGGTGCTCCAACAGTAGCTTGGCAATCGGGTGCTTGCACTCGGCCAGCGCCTCGCGGTCGGTTGCCTGTTGCCACAATATCTCTCTGAGCTGGGGTACGCTGGCCGGGTTGAAGTCGTGCCCAACCATTTCCACCATCTGCTGGTGTATTTCGGCCTGCTTGTCCTTGGCCATGATCAAGCTCTCGGCACACTTCGCTGGGTCTACCAGGGCCCCATGCCGCTCCATGGCCTCCGTGGCGTCGCTGTAGATGTTGACCTCGTCCCACAGGCCGAGCAGCCCCTGGGCCTCTAGCTCTGCCTGCCGGTTCTGCCCTAACTGCCAGGTCAGTATCGAGTCCTGTTCGGCGTACGGGGCCACCCACTTGGGGGGCAACTGGTGCATATCCTGCTTGCCTAGTCCCTGGGACTTGAGCAACCCCATCAGCCTAGCCTCAGCCTGGCCCGCCTCCGGGTCGACGTACTTCGCACCTAGCGCCTTCAGGGCGAACGTGGGTTCGTTCTCGTTGGCCAGATGTGCCGCCAACATGACGTCCACCGTCTGATTCCGTATGGGTTCACCCAACTCCCGGGCCAGGAAGTGCCGGTCGAACTTCGCATTAAAGCCAACAAACACCCGGTCCGGGTCCATTAGGAGTGGCCGTAGCCGGTGCAACTCCTCGATGGGTAGGTTACCCCCGGTTTCGTGCCTGAACGGCACGTAGTAAGTCCGGGCGTCGCCGCCCCCCTCGTCGGGTAGGTGGATGGACACCCCTATCAGCCTGTCCCCGTTCCAGGGGTCCAGTCCCGTCGTCTCCAGGTCGCACACCATGTAGGGCCGCTTCTCCAGCTCCCCCAACATCGCCCTGTAACCCTCTGCCGTGGATACCAACATCGCGCATGTCCCCCATCCTTCCTACTGTCGGTCGCCATGGGGCCGGGGGGTTTGTCCACCCTGGCCCCACGCGTTTACCGTTACTAGAAGGGTGCCGACTCGTCCTGCTTCATGAAGGCCAGGGTATCCTTGCTCGGCCCGTAGACCTTGTTCACCTTGTGGTTGGTCTTGCCCTCGTAGTCCTCGTGGACCACCTCGATGATGCAGGGTTTGTCTATGATGTCGCTGAGCTTGAACCGGGCCACGCTGCCACTGGCTGCAACGCCGACAGCCTCAAGCGCCTCGACTACCTTCCACCTGGCCTGGGGCAGCAGACTGGTCCAGTACTTGACCTCGACGCCCTTGGAGTTGCCTGCAAGGATGCGGAACTGCCAGACGTACTGGGGGTTGCCGCTCCTGCTCTCCGTCTTCTCGAACCCGATCACCTTGGCGTGGTGCAGGCCCTCCTCGGCCACAGCGTACTTGGAGGTCACATCGGTGAAGTCCTCCTCGAAGACTTCCTCCTCTGCGACCGGTAGCCCTATCGGGGTCTGTCCTCCCGGGGTAATGGCTGCGGTCTTGGGTGCCTTGTCCCTACTAGTTCCGGGTAGCGGCATTTGGGTCACTTTCCTTTCTGTTCGTTATGAGATCGATCAGCTTAGGTATCGAGGGTTCGTCCACACAGAGCCCGAGTCGGGAACCGGGCGACCGGTCCTTGGCCCACCACTTGCTGTAGGGCTGGCACAGCATCCGACGTTGGACGGACTCGGTGCCGTCCTCCTCGCTGGTGCTCTGCGCGTACATGTACCCGACCACGTCCATGTATCCGACTACCGCACTCTTAAGGCCGGGCGGTAGGTCCGGCCATACGACCTCGTTCTTCTCCTTGTCCTGGCTGGCGCTGTCGTGGCACGTGTAGAACACGTGCATCGGCAGGTCACGGAACATCCTGAGCGCCCGCTTGAGTTGGGTGTTCGAGGTGCCGTAGTCGTCCAAGAACACCTCGTCCGGTGAGGTACGCTTACCTCCGCTCTTGGCTATCGACCTCCCGACCACGGAGTCTAGGTTGAGGGTCCTCAGCTCTGCCAGGGAGTCGATGCCCACCGACCTGTACGGGTGGTCACCCTTAGCCAGGAACCAGAAGATGTCCCCCAGCTGGTCGTAGCTGGTCAGGTCCACCACATCGGGGGCCTCGGTCATACCCAGGGCGGTCGTATCCGTGACGCTGAGCATGCCGCCCTCCACGTTGATGATGAGTATGGGAGCCGTCGACGGGTGCAGGTTCGCCGTCGCCAGAAGGGACGTCTTCCCGACCCCGGGCGGGCCGTAGAAGAGCGCCTTCAGCTTATAGTCCACTATCTCGGGCTTGTAGATGCGCAGCCCGGGCAGGTCCGTCGGTGGGGCGGACCCAGTGGTCGCGCTAGGCGGTCGTGGTTTCGTCGTCATCCTTCTGCTCCTCCTTCCTTGGTTGTCTGGGCTCGAAGCTCATTTCGATCAGGTCCTGAACGTCCCGGCCCTTAGCCTGCTCGATGCACAGCTCGCGGTAGTCGCACCCTGAGCAGTTGATGAAGGAATCGCATCGGTAGATGCGCTTCCTGGTCGCGGACAGCTCCCACACCTTCTGCTGCATGCCCTCAGTGAACTGCTTCACCTCGGACGGTGGCCGGTAGATGTAGTCCCGCTTGAAGAACTCGAACCCCGATAGCTTGTCCTCCATCTCGGCATAGTTGGCTGGGTCTAGTCCGCGCTCCAGCAGCCGGGCCTTGTAGGTCCCCCAGTCCGTGTAGACCTTCGCCCGGGACAGTGACCCATCCTTGTTCACTGAGGGCTCCGCAGGGAGCTTCGCCAGCAACTGGTCGAAGATGGTACCGACCACGGGGAACCCACTCCTGCGGGCCGCCCACTGGTAAACCCCTATCTGTCCGTCGAGGACCAAGTCCTCATAGGTGCGGAATCCATGCTGGGGCATCTTGTTCTCCTTGAGCCAGAGCTTGCCGTCACGGTCCTTGACGATAGCATCCCAGTACCCAACGAGCCGGGTCTTGACGCCTGATACTGGGATGTCGAACCTCCGCTCGACGACTACCGGCTCGAACGTGTCCTGGTAGTGGGCGATATACCTAGGGATAATGCCCCGTACCAGGTCGGCCACCTTGTGGTACTCCTCGACCTCCTCGTCGAACATGGGTTTGGCCAGCTCCTCCTGCAGCCAGGCGTCTACCGCCGCCTCCCAGTCCGTCCCGGCGGTGACCGCCGCCAGGGCCACGTGGCCGCAGGACCCGATGCTCGGGGCCCGACGCATCCGTTTGGGTACTATGCCCACCCGATAGAGCCAGTACCACTTCTGTCTGCACGTGGTCCAGGTCCGTATCTGGGACCAACTCACCGTGCCTTCCATCAGTCTACCTCCCTTGGTGCCTATTTCCATTGTACCATACTTGTCAAAGCTTGTCAATCCCGCCTACCTTCCGCTTCCGGGCCACTACGGCCTCGATTATGGATACCTTGCCTCCCAACACCTCCTCTACCATCTCGTCGACGGTGTCCCTGGCCAGTATCTCTATCACCTGCACGGACTCCTTCTGCAGGTGGGGCCGGGTCCGGTCGACGGCCTGCTCGTTCTGGGCTGGAGTCCACATCTTGTCTAAGAAGACCACCACCGATGCGGCTGTCAGGGTCAACCCCACGCCGCCCAGTTGGGTGGTCATCAGGATGACCTGGATGCCGGGGTCGGTCTGGAACCGCTCCACCGCCCCGGCTCTGTCTGCGTCCGGGGTATCCCCGGTCATGGTCAGGTGCGGTATTCCCTCCTCGGTCAAGATTCTGCTGACCAGCTTGATGGCTTGGGCGAACTGCGAGAACACGATGACCTTCTTCTCTGTGCCGTGCAGCACCCCCAGGAGTGCGTCCAGCTTGGCCCCCGTCGACTCGCCGCCAATCAGCCCGGGCGAAATGGCCACTTGCCTGCACCGGGTCAGCCGAGCCAGCACCCCGGGGGTTATCACCAGCATATCCTCCGTCACCTGGGACATGGCCAGGGATTCCAGCTCCTTGTATATTCGGAGCTGTTCACCTTCCAGGTCGACCCACAGCTTCTGATACATCTTGGGCGGCATGTCGGGGAACACCTCCTGCTTTTCACGTCGCAGCATGAACGGGGCCAGCTCGCGCCTGAGCGCCTCAGGTGCCCGGGGCCTGCCGTCTATTTGCCAGCCGAACGGGCCCTGTACTACCCAGGTGTGCTTCTTGACGAACGCCCAGAACGAGCTGTACCGCTTGGGGTGGAGCATGTTCAGGGGCGACCACAGGTCGTCTATCCGGTTCATGATGGGGGTGCCGGTTAGCAGGTACGCGCATTCGGCCTTAAGCACCAGCTTCCGGATGCCCTGGGTCTGCTGTGCCTTCCGGTTCTTGACGTTGTGGGCTTCGTCCACGACCACCACGTCCCAGTCCATGGCCAGCAGCTCGGCCAGTAGCCCGCCGTTCTCGCGCCTCTCCCGGGCCGCCTCGTAGTTAACTACCAGGTACCCCTCACTGAACTCCTCCAACACCTTGAGCTTGGCAGCCCGGTTGCTACCCCGCAGCACGGTGGCCACACGGTCAGGTGCCCACTTGACGACTTCTTTTGACCAGACGTCCTTCACCGCGTTGGGGCACAGCACCAACACCCGGCTCGCATGTAGCTCCTCGCAGGCCCCAATGACCTGTACCGTTTTGCCTAGGCCCATATCATCCGCCAGCAGAACCCGGCGGGCCCGGGCCAGGAACCGCACCCCCGCCTTCTGGTACTCGAACAGCTTGGGGGCCAGGGCCGACGTCAACTCCATCTCTCCGGGCTCGGGCGCTTGTGGCTGCTCCGCCGTGGGCGGGTGGGCCTCCAGCCATTGCTGGACGCTCGTGCTCACCTGGGCGTCGGGGAACAGCTCTATCAGGCGTCCCAGGGCACGGGCGTCTAGGTCGTACCGCCATCCCTTAGCGTACGGGGCCCAACGATACCCGCCCACCGACTTTATCTTCGCGTTGTCGGCGTACTGGCACTTGACCATGACCCCGACCAGCCGTCCATCGTGGTCAAAGAGCCCGGTCATTATAGTCCCTGCCATCAGTATCCACCTCCTTGAGCGGCGGGAGGTGTGCGGAGTCCCCTCCCGGCGCGGGCATGCTCCGCGCTGGCCTAGCGGATCAGGCATCGAGGGCGAGATACGCGCGACAGGCCGCATGGACCTCGTCGCCGAACTGGGCATAGATGTATTCGCCCCAGGTCATGATGGTGCCTCCAAACCTGCTGGCAAAGGTCAGATTGTGCCGCTTGAGCAGGTCCGCCAGGTCGCGGGCGTGGGCCTCGATCTGCGCGCGGTAGTCCAGATCTGCTTGGATCTCGGCTGGGGTGATGGTCACTGGACTCACTCCTCCTTCCTGGTATCTTGCGCTCCCTGCGCCCCAGGGCCCGCCTGGAGCGGAGGCAGGGCAAGAGCCCTGCTATGCTCTACGCCCTGGTGGGCTCCTCCGGGTATACCGTGATGGCGATGCTCTCCTGGACGTTGCCGTATGCGTCGATCTCCTGGCAATACTCGCAGCAGCCACCCTCAGCGTTGGGCATCACTCGGTAGCCGCGTTCAGCCACTATAGCTGCTGCCTGCTCGATCTGCTCTGCCTGCGTGCCGACCAGCTTGGCTTCGAAAGCGCCTACACGCTCAGTGTAGTCAGTGCCCGCCTCTACGATCACGATCCTCACGGATGTCCCCTCCTCTGGGCTCATAGCCCCGTCGATAACGTCCCTCAGTACCTCAGCCATGCTCCGTCGCTCCGCGAACGCCCGCTGTCTTAGCCAGTCGTGCTGGCGCTCGGGCAGGGTCGCGGTGAATCTCACGTCTGCCATCTCTCATCCTCCTCAGTCGTTCACGTAGGCCTTGGCCCGCTCCGTGAGAAGTGTGTGCGCCTTTGCGAGTACCTCTCTGCAGATGGCGGGATCTTTGTGCTCTACCACCCAGCCGGACACCTCGTAGGCCTCATCGGGGTCGATGTAGTAGAGGTAGCCCTCGCCGGGGGGGACGATCGCGCCGCACCTGCGGCAGCGGCCGGGCTTCTTGTTGGTGCGTACCGGCCGGTTCTGGATGCCCGGGCCTGCGGCGGTCTGGACGTCATACCCTGCGGTGGTCTTGGGGGCCTCGATGACGGCGGGCTCGGAGCTCTCGTCGGCCCGGCCAGCCTCGGCAGCCTCAGCCTTGGTGGCGTCAGCCTGGGTGATGGCCTCCATGATGCGGTTCACGAGCTTCTCATGCATCTTGTCCGACATGCCCTGACTCCGGAACTCGCTGGTGTTGAGATCGTACCAGAACTTACCAAGGTTGAGTTTGGACATGAAAGCGGAGCCGGAGTTGTTGCTGATCTTCTCGCCATCGAGAGTCCACTTCCAGTCATCGTGCGCCAGCCCGTAGAACCCTGCAAGCGCGGGGCCGTTGAAGTATACGCGCCTGAAAGTGCCCTTCTCCCACAAGGAGCCGCCGATCGCCGTGAGTTGTGCTGCTGTCGCCTTCGTCATCGTGTTCGCCTCCCGTCTCTCTATGGCTACATCATAACACCATGATGTCATGGTGTCAACACTTTGCCGGACCTCCTTGACCTTCCCTTC
>Ga0116146_1003450_pt1 | contig 12923 bp, 9 predicted proteins | sample AD_JPNHG2_MetaG_FD_89748 | JGI IMG/M metagenome (GOLD analysis project Ga0116146, IMG submission 89748) | Active sludge microbial communities of municipal wastewater-treating anaerobic digesters from Japan - AD_JPNHG2_MetaG | ecosystem: Engineered > Bioreactor > Anaerobic > Digestate | place...
CTTGAACATTGCAGCCTTACACTTACCGAGAAATCTGTTGTTTATGACACCCAATCCCTTAAGGAGCAGATCAGGAAAGTAAACCAGGAGTTAAAACAGCCCGCTCTGGTTGAAGATTTCATAGACGGGCGCGAATTTCATGTATCGGTATGGAATAACCAGGCACCTGAAATGCTTCCCCCTGTGGAGATGGATTTCTCGGCATTCCGGGAGGCAAATAAAAAACTTTGTACTTACGATTCCAAATTTACCCCGGGTTCGGAACACTATGAAAAAATTGAGTCCCTTGTCCCTGCCCCGATTGATGATGAACTTTATGCACAGATGGAAAGGGAATCCCTGAAAGCCTGGAAAGGTTTCGGTTGCATGGATTATGCCCGTTTTGATTTTCGTCTGCGCGACGACAAACTCTACCTGCTTGATGTAAATCCAAACAGCGATATAAGCTTTGATGCAAGTTTTGCCATGGCTGCCGAAGTTCTCAATTATTCATACAGTAAGATGTTGAAAAAGATATTGATGATGGCAGCAGAAAGACACCCGGTTTACGGGGAAAAGATACTTGCATTCTACGAATAAAAAATCAGAAAATCTATACTCTTGCCTGAAGATCTGGCAGCTATAGATTTTTATTTACGGATATTTCCAGAAGACTCTTTGTGCTGTAATCATGAATTGAATCTTCCGATATGAAGATCTTTCTGGCTGTCAGATAGTATGTCAAAAATTGGCAGTTTCTTCAATTCATCAGCTTTTTTCAGGCGGTTTACATTCACAATCACTATGTCTCCCTGTCCTTTTCCGTATTCTCCCCTGAAATCGTAGAATCCTGCCAGTATTACAAGTTTGCCGGCTTCGATAAGATCACGGTACTTCTTATATGCAACATTAACCTGGTAATCGAGGTTTTTTTCAATGATCCGTGTATGCATATTTTCGTCCGGTTTACCCTGCGACTGTTCTCTTATAATGGGCTTCAGAAAATCAAGCTCATGCTTAATACCGTCAATCTCCTCTTCAAAGCCTTTCAGGTAGGCTTTTATTGCTCCGCAATCTGAATGGCCCAGGAAAAAAAGCATGGGCGTTTTTAAATGATATATTCCATAGTCAACCGAACCCTCTGTCGACAATATCTGGTTTCCTATATTCTGGATAGAAAATACCTTGTTTGACGTGTCGGGCATAAGGGCGTTGAGAGGCACGCGTGAATCGGAACACGTAACCAGCGTAAGATATGGTTTTTGTTCATATTTAAACATTTCAAAGTACTCACGGGGGTGAGTCTGCGTGAAGTAATTATTTCCAAGAATTATCTGAGCTACAATCTCGGGCGGCATGACTGTTTTAGGTTTCACCGGAGCCTTTTTGATATCGGGTTCTTTCTCGCCGATGGCCGTAACCACCACTTCATGTAATGTGTCGCGCCGGCTCACATGTCCTAACAGATGCTCCACCTCCTCGAGACGGAGAATATCGCGGACTTCGGAATGGGCCTCCGCCACTTTGAATTCAATTCCCCTTTCTTTAAGATTCTGGTGGAGCCTCCTGATCAGCCTTGCCCCGCTGGAGTCGATCGTGGCTGAAGTGCTCAGGTCAAAAATCACAACCCTCAGGTCCGATCCCATTTCAAGAACTTTGTTCCAGACCCGGTTGTACACTGTGGCCACATTGAAATACACAAGAGTTGCTTCGACCCTGAAAAGCAACACTCCGGGAAGAAGTTCATTGTCGGGATGCCTTTTAATGTCGGTGTATCTGTTTGTACCTGGTATCCTTCCAAGGAATGCCACATGCGGATTGGAAACATTTCTTATAATAAGGGTAAGCGAAAAGAGTGCGGAAATCAGTACCCCTTTCAGTATCCCGAATATAATTACTGAGATGAGTGCAATAATGGCAATAGTGAAATCGAAACGGTTAACCCTGAAAAGGCGCTTCAGTTCTTTTATGTCTACAAGACCTCTTACAGCCACCAGAACTATGGCGGCGAGCACCACTGTCGGCAGGTTCTTCAGAAGGCCGGTCAGAAACATAAGGCAGAGAGCTATTGTGAATGAAGCAACGACCAGCGATACAGGAGACTTTGCCCCGGCTTTTTCATTAACCGCCGATTGCGAAAGTCCTCCGCTGACAGGATAGCCGTGACCAAGAGCAGTAGCAATATTGGCGATCCCCAGAGCCAGAAGTTCCTGCCTGGCATCTATCTCATATCCGTTTTCCTGTGCAATGGTTTTTGCGGCGGATACACTCTCAATGTAGGCAAGAAGGAAACAGGCAAATGCCAGAGGAGTGACCATCCCGGCATCTTTAAGATTGAGTGAAGGAAGATAAAAGTCGGGTAGCCCCTGCGGTATGAGACCCACTGTCCTGAAATCGGCAGACCCCGGGATGACGAAGGTAATTGCCAGTACTGAAAGCACAACAACGACCAGTGCTACGGGCTTGCCGGGAAATAATTTATTTCCGGCAAAAAGAAGGGCTATAGCGGCAAGCCCAAAAGCCAGCACCGCCAGTTTTGTATCCGGCAGCTGGCGGATTAAGATAACAAACCTGTCGGCAACACTCTCGCCTCCGCCCGGCACTCCGAAAAGTTTCGGCAGCTGGGTAAGAGCAATGGCCACTGCAGCACCGGCCTTGAACCCTGTAAGGACTATCTCGCTGATAAAGTTTATAACGCTGCTCAGCCGGAGTACGTACGCCAGAACACTTATGCAGCCTACTATAAGGGCCGTGAGCGAGGCAAGGTCGATCCATCTCTGTATATCACCTCCGGACAGGTCGGCAAGTGTCACACCGACCAGCATGGAAATTGCAGATGTCGGCCCGATGGCAAGCTGCAAACCTGTACCAAGCATTGCATAGAATAAACCCCCGATAAGATATCCGTAAATACCATACTCGGGAGGAAGTCCGGCCAGAGTGGCATATGCAAGTGATACCGGTATGGCATAAGCGGCAAGCGTGACACCTGCAACAGTATCTTTTCCCAGAGTTGAGGCCGTATATCCTTTTATCCACTTCAGAGGCGGAATGAATCTGGATGCTTCCCTTAATGGGAGAATTCCGGTTTTCATTTATGTTATTTTAAAGATATTTAATGTTTTATGATGAATTCAGAATATCCGGCCGGAGGATACACGGATGCATGAACAGAAGAAACATACCCGGGTCCGTTCTCACACCATTTTACAAATTCTTTCAGAACATCGGTTGGAGCTTCTGCTTCAATATATACAGTACCGTCGGGCATGTTTCGGACATAGCCGCAGATGCCCAGCCTGCGCGCTTCTCTTAGAGTGCTGTAACGGAACCCGACTCCCTGTACCCTGCCTTTAACGGTGATTTTATATAATTTTTTTTCTTCCAAGGATGGTACCGGTAAAATGATTTGGAATAAAATTAATAAAAATCAGTTACCATAAGTTATTATGATAATGATAATAACATTTTACGACGGTATTTGCGGAGATTAAGGTCTCAGACCAGGAATGCCCCTAAGCTCAGGAATTCGGCTGAGGCTTCATTGAAAACAATTTAGCGGGATAATCAATTCTGAATACACCTTACAGAGAGCCCGCTTTTCTTTCCGGTGCCGGTACGGTCAATATTACTGTAATTATAGTTCAAAGACCGGTACCATGCATCGGTTGATAAAGCTTCGGTGGCGGTCCACCAGTAGCCCGACATTTTGATATTTCTGAAAGCTCCTGATGTAACACGGTAACCTCCCGGAAGTGCAGTAAAGCCCGACTCGTTGTCGGCTCCCGTATTGGGAGGAGACCAGTGTGATGTGCCAGCCTCTTTAAGTTTATTGCCCGCAAGGGTTACTCCTCCAAGAAAAGATACCAGGGTTGTCCACTCTTCGTCGGTGGGTACATGCCAACCGTCGGGACATAATTTGCCGGTATTAACAGCATACCAGTTGTAAAGAGCGCCATAACCGAGGGAATCACTTTCGAACCAGCAGTAGCCGGGAGCGGCGGCTGATGCCCATGAATTATAATCCTGCAGAAATGGAATTTCTGTGCCGTCATTGAGCTTCAACGACCTGAGGTTCTCAGCCATCCATGTCTGAGTGCCTATCGTAACAGTCTTGTAAGTGTTACCTTCATAATCGGTAACCGATCCGTAGCTGAGGCCCTCTTTGAAATTGATAATGAATTCTTTTGGTGAGGTGGTAATAAAGGTCTGATCGCTTCCGTAAGTTGTTCCGGTCCCGTTGACAGCCTTCACCCTGAAGTGATATTCAGTTGAGGGATTGAGGCCGCTGATATTAGCCAGAACTGTAGTGACCTTGTTGTCGGTGATTGAGTCCGGAACGGCTGCCACAGAATTTTTGTATTCCGTGGATGTATCAAACTCGAAAGAGACAGTAGTGACAAGGTTTTTTGGATCCACAGTTGCGTAAAGAGTTGCCCAGCCCCTGCCAATGTTTGATGCATACCTCGTTGTAGCTACCGGTGCCGAAGGATCACCGTTTTCGCTGTTTTTCTTTTTGCATCCCTCGAACAAAAGCAGACCAACTGCAAGTATGAACAGGATCAGGAAAAATCGTTGTTTGTTCATTTCAGGCTGATATAATGGATGATGAGGTTTTTGACATCTTCGGACTTTTTGAAATCGGTTTTATTGCCGGCAATAAACATTTCAAGTTCTTTTTGCTTATCCTTCAGGATCTTCAGAAGTTGTTTCCGGTTTTCGAACGAGGACATTTTATCCCCGATACGGATCCAGTACTGACTGTCGTCTGTCACTTTAAAATCATCGGGAAGTTTGAGTTTAATGACACCGGTAGGGCCGTAAATCTGGTGGACATAATTAGGTGCTGCGGTCTGCGATTTTGCTCCGTATCCCACAGGCATTCCGGGCGATTCGACGTAAGCTTTATGTTGTTTGAACAACGTAACGTTCCCCTCTTTCATGAGCACTTCATAAAAACCTTTCGGAAAGGGTACAAATATACGGTTTGCAAGAAAAACCGTATCAATTTTCTCCGGTTCATCGACCACCAGTGTAAGTTTTCTCTGCAGGAAAACCATTTGCTGATTGACAAGGTCATAATTGAGAATGGCCTTATTTACCAGGCCGCTTTTGAGTTTAACGATACCGGCCGTAAACCTTGGCAGCAGAAGGTTTGGCAGGTTAGTTAGCGTGTCGGTTTGCTGGGCAGACAACCGCGAAGTTCCCACTATCAGTAATCCCGACACAAATAATGCGAAATTTATTTTTCTCATTGCATAAATAAGATTAAAGTTGGTCTCCGGAAATATTAATTAGAACAGCAAAAACCCTGCCGGCAGATAATAAACGTCGTGAAGCCGGTTTTATTTTTTGGCCTCGGGTTCCTGGTATAATCCTTTTCTTGACAGGAGATGATCCAGGTTAGCCAGGTTATAGACCACCACTGCCTGCACTACCGAAGTATGATTCTGGTATTCGGGAATGCTCATGTTATATGTATCGCGTTCAGTATGCCAGATCTCATTGTAATTGAAATTATAACCCTTTGTATCTTCTGTTCCGAAAGCGAGTGTCGGAACGCCGTTCATGGCAAAATAGGCATGGTCGGAGCCGCCGGCGGTGACGGGTCGCGGTCCCGGCGGGGTTGTACGCCTGTTAAGCCTGAAGGGGAATTCAGGATTAATAGTGTTAAGCGGTTCACAAATTTTTACGAAATCATCATACATAGCTTCCGGAACGGTAAGGCTGTTTGCAACAGTCGGACCACCGTCGCGGTTAAAGTAATTGGATATTTTATCGAGTTTATCGCTGTTTCTGGCCACCCAGCTTTTTGAGCCCCAAAGGCCGAATTCCTCTGCTGCCCAGAGAACCACAATTATTGTGCGTTTAGGTTTACCCCCCGCCGCCATAATAAGACGTGCTGCCTCCATGGCAGGTGTTACACCCGAGCCGTCATCAACGCCGCCTGTAGCTACGTCGAATGAATCGAGATGGCCTCCCATTATCACATATTCGTCAGGATATTTGGTCCCTCTGATGATACCAAGCACATTGTAATATTTAACCGGTCCGGGACGAAAATGGTTCCGTATATCAAATTCCAGCTGGAAATACCGTCTCTCCTTTACCATCTGCTCAATTATCCTGTACTGCTGTTCATTGAGCTTAATGTCGGGGATTGTCGGCAGGTTGTCGAATGACATCTTCTCAATGTTTTTCCGGTCGTACAGGACCCTTATCGGAACAGTAGAAGACTGTATTATACCGAGTATTCCGGCTTCGCACATTTCCCTGTAAAAAAGAGCCGGCTCGTCTTTAAGAGGGATAAGAGGCTTTTGTTCACCCTGAGGGTTTTTCCGGTTCTCGAGGGTTATCTCCCGGTTCTTTGCTGCTATTTCCTCATTTTCCTTTATAACTGCAGCCCGTATTGAATCGCCTGTACGGGAATAGTCAATGGGCCAACCTGTATTTGTGCCGGTTATCAGCACCCAGGCGCCTTTAAGTGCCCCTTTCATCCTCTCAAATTCCGCTTTCGTTTTCGGCTCCATAAGCACGTGACCTCTCTGCACTCCCTTTGTACCCGACGTATAAGACGGGGTGGCAAAGTGGAGTATCATGCCGTTTTCGCTCAGCAACCTTCCGAACCATGGCCCCCTGTTAAAGCCTACCGGCAGGGTGCCGACCTCATCAAGCACCACCTCCATTCCCCATTTTTTAAACTGTTCCGCGCTCCACTTAACCGCATTGTCGTATGCATCGGAGCCGGTTATTCTTCCTCCAAGCCTGTTAGTAAGAACATCAAGATGCTCCATGGTTCTGTTGTCGGTCTGTCCCAGACGGATTATCTCCTTTACAACCTTGTCCGTTTGGGCAAAGGATCCGGATATAAAAATTGATAAAATAATAACTACTGATGAAAACTTCATTCTGCTGTTCATACTGTTTGGTTTTGAAATCTGGCTGAAATCTACTAAAAACTGTTTTAAATGAAGGAGATTTTTCGGGCTGTAATGATTTTTAACAAATTTTCACGCGTGAATTCCGGTAGTATCCTTTGATTTTACGTCGGGCGGTATCAGTTTGTACATAACGGGAGTGACGAGACGTGCAAGGAGTGTTGAGGTAATAAGACCTCCTATTATTACAAGAGCCAGCGGTGAATAAAGAGCCGAACCGCTAAGTGCTACAGGCATCAGTCCTCCCACCGCGGTAAGAGTGGTAAGGATAACAGGAAGGAATCTTATCTCCCCGGCCCTCTGTATTGCACTTTCAAGCGGCTCACCCTGCTCGCGCAGCTGATTGGTAAAATCGACAAGCAGGATGGAATTTTTGATTTCAATACCTATAAGTGCCACAAAGCCCACTGCTGCAGCAAACGACAGTGTGTTGCCTGTAAGAAGGAGCATCAGAAGACCGCCGGTGATTCCAAGCGGAATGACTGAAAGAACAACAATGGTGCCTTTGAAGGTGCGGAATTCAATAAGAAGAATTACAAAAATCCCGAAGATGGCTATAAGGACAGCCGACCAGATACCTTTAAAGCTCTCCCTTCTGCTCTCTATCTCGCCTGCAGGAATGATCCTGTAACCTTCAGGCAGCTTCATTTTTTTGATTTCGGTTATTATTTTTTTTGCAACGCGATCGGTATTGTATCCCTCTTTCACCGATGAGGCCACAGTGATTGACCTCTCACGGTTATAATGCTGAATAAGGGTGGGTGATTTGCGGAATACGGGTGTGGCAATATGCGAAAGAGGTATTGCAGCTCCGCTGAGCGAATGTACGTAGATCGAACCAAGCCACCTGGGCTCATTTTTCCCCGGGGCAGACTGCTTCAGCATTATACTGTATTCTTTTCCTTCGGGTGTTCTGATTTTTCCTGCTTCTGTTCCTGATAATGCCAGCCTTACAGTACGTCCTATCTCTGCAGACGGAACACCCAGCATTCCGGCTTTATCTTGATTAACTTCAAGTCTTATTCCCGTGAGAGACTGGCTGAGAGGGTTTTTGATATATGTTGTCCCTTCGGTGAACCTTATTATATTTTCCATCCTGCCGGCAAGCTTATTGAGTGTGTCAAGATTGTTGCCGATAATGCGGAACGCTACAGGTGCGTCGACCGGCATCCCGTTTTCAAACTCATTTACAAAAATCCTCGCTCCGGGGCAGGTGTTCAGTGTATCCCTGAGGCATTTCAGAAAAGTCTCCATTTCCCCGAGAAATTCCGGCTTAATCTCGCACATTACTTCTCCCAGCGATGATTGTCCGCTTTTCTGAAAAGAGTTATAGAATATCATTGGGTTTCCCTTCCCGATGTTGGACATAAAATATTTCACTTCAGGTTTTGAAAGAAGCACTGATTCCACGAACCTCACGGCCCTGTCGGTTTCCGCAAGCGACGAACCTCTTGGCGTTTCAACAGTAATAAGAAACTGGGGTATCCCTGCCTTCGGGAAAAGACTGAAGCCGATAGCTTTTACAATGAGAAGGGAAGAGAGGAAAAGAATGCCTGCTCCTATGGTTGTTTTATAAGGATTGGAAAGTGCCCACCCCAGCAGCTTTGAATAGGTAAATTCAATAGCCCGGTTCAGTGCACGGAGTGCAGGATTTCCTTCCGGATGGATTTTGCCTCTGAAAGTAAGACCGGACAGAAAGGGTATTATCGTCAGGGCTACAAACAGTGAACCAATTACCGTAAAAGTAACTGTTGAGGGGAGTGAACGCATATATTTACCTGCCATTCCGGGCAGAAACATCAGTGGAAGAAATGCAAGGATGAGGGTGGCAGTGCATCCCAGAACAGCGTTCCCTATTTGTTTTGTTGCACCTATGGCTGCTGCCAGGGGTGAGTGCCCCTGCCTGACCCATCTCGAGATGTTCTCCACAACGACAATGGAATCATCAACAAGCAGTCCAAGGGCAATCACAAAGCCTACGATCGAAAGCTGGTTTATGCTTAGCCCTGCGAAATAGAGCCCTGCGACACCGATAAGGACAGACAGGGGTATTGAAACCATCACAATACCCGACGCCCTCAATCCAAGGGGCATTAATGTTATTATTACCAGAAGGAATGCAAACAGAAAATCCTTTTCCAGGCGGCTGAGTTTCCTTTTTACATTCTCTGACTGGTCGAAGCCCCGTTCAACCTTCAGTGTGGGAGGGAGCTCCTTCTCAAAGGAATCGAGAACAGAGTAAATTGAATTGCGGACCCTGCGTATGTTATATCCTTTTTTCATGCTGGCAGTGACAAAAGCTGCCTTCTGTCCGTTAAACCGTCCTGTATATTTATGCTCTTCCTCCTGCCATACTACGGTGGCAACATCCTCCAGGTGTATGACACTTCCGTTACCTGCCTTTACAATTGTTTTCCGCAGATCGTCAATATCGGAGTATCCTTTACCCGTTTTAACGTTGTATTTCCTTGGCCCTGCATCAATGCTTCCACCTGGTATGTTTGCGTTATCGCTTTGAATTGCGTTGAGAATATTGCCCGGCGGTATATCGGAGAGCGACAGCTTAGGGAAGTCGATAAGAACGGCGGCCTTCATCCCGGGGAATGCAAGAGCTTCCGCTTTTCTCACTCCGGGCACTGAGGCTATCAGGTCCCGGAGTTTACCGGCATACTCACCTATGATCTGCCATGATTCATTTTCTCCCGTAACTGCGCATTGTATTATGTTGGTATTGCCGGCCTGGATTTTAAGAGTTTCAAGGCTGTACAGGTCGTCGGGAAGTTCATCGCGAATGGAATTAAGCTGCCTTGTGATTTCATCATACTTTTTATCGGGATCGGTTTCTGCCGAAAACTCCACAACAATGACTGCAACTTCATCCTTAATCTCAGTTTTGATCCTTACAAGGTCTTCCAGATCATTTACAGCCTCTTCTATTTTCTCCACTACAAGTTCTTCCATGTCGGCGGGAGATGCCCCCGGATATACGGCAATTACAGGGAAAATTGATATGGGAAATTCAGGGTCTTCGGCCTGTGGGATTTTAAGAAAAGCGACCACTCCCATGACAATAAGCAGGATGAAGACCACAATGGTAATCTGGTAGTTGCGGACGGCCAATTCCGGGATTTTCATTCGGTGCTTATTTAATTACTTTCACCTTCTCGCCGTCGTGCAGGTATGCTGCACCTTCCGATATTATCTCACTGATGCCGGGAGGAAAATTTTTTAAGGCCACCATTTCTCCTTCCAGTCCTGAAATTTCAACTTTTATTTTTCTTGCGACTAAAGAGTCGGAAAGGAAGAAGAGATACCCTGTGAGGGAGTCAGCATCAACCACTGCCCCTGCCGGAACCAGGGTTACATGTTCTCCGGCTGCCGGAATTATTTTAATCCTCGCCATAAATCCTGCAGCAAGGCGGTACCCTTTGTCGCTGAATTTTATTCTGACATCGTATGTGCCGGTGAGCTGCCCGGGCACCTCCGATATTTCAAATACTTCTCCGGGCAGTTCTGTTCCCGGCCAGGCATCGGGCATCACAAGGGCCGAATCGCCTCCGGATATCCGTACAAAATCCCTGTCGCTCAGAGTTGCAGTTATTTTCCATGTTTTCTTCAATATTCCGAAAACCAGTACAGGATAACCGGCAGCAACAAGTTCATTCTCCCTCGAGAGACGTTTCAGAATGATTCCATCTTCGGGTGCTCTTATTACTGATCTTTCGAGGTTAAACCTTGCAATGTCGAGGTTTGCCTTTGCCACGTTTACTGCAGTCAGGGAGTTCTGCAGCTGTTCGAGAGTTACGGCACTGTCGGCAAAAAGTTTCTGTGCCCTTTCATGGTCGCGGGTAGCCTTAAGCCAGGCATTCTCAGCTATCTGAACCTGCGATCTGATTTCTGAAAGGTTAAGAGAGGCAAGAAACTGATCCTTTTTACCTTTTCACCCTCATTGACCTTTATCTCTTCAATAATTCCCGCTGTTTTGAATGAGAGCTTCACTTCATCTTCGGGCATAATGAGTCCTGCGGAATAAACAGGGACGGATCCGGTACTTTGCACAACGGGTGAGGTTTTTACGTACCGGATATCACCCTCCGGCAAAGATTTTGTATCATGGTGCCCGCATCCGGCAGCCACGAGAAACAATAAAAGTGAAGCGGGATAAACCCGGATTGGAAAATTTGGCCGTAACAGTCCGGAAATGGGACCTGAGTCTGTCTCCATATCAGAAGGTTTTGGCTTTCAGATTAATGTCTAATTCCTGTATTTGTTCCTTACAATTTTCCGGAACTCCTTTAAGAGGGTCTCTTCGTCGGTTTCGTTTTGCACTCCTTCTATCAGTATTCTGCAAAGACTTTCCGTAAGGTCATCGGGAAGACCTGCAGCAATGGCATAACGTTTAATCATTTTTTTCTCCCTTTCGGATACCTTCTCGTCGGAAAGGATCAGTTCCGTAATATTGTAAAGCTCGTAGAACTTGTCTTCAAGACTGTAGGGAGGATGATAGTTTTCGGGAGATTCCGATTTAATCATGTCATCTATCTCCGGATCGGTCAGCCCGAACTTTTTACCCTGCCTGTGAAGCATTTCATGTTCTTCCTTTTGGATCTGCCCATCTGTCTTTGCAACCTGTACAAGGTGAAGAAAATGGTCGCGGTTTATTCTTTTCCCGTGGTTTGATATGAAATTGACAAAATTCATTACGTTTAATTTTCAGGTATTTTTATTAACTCAAAAGTAGCAAAAAAGAGAATATGAATAACTTCGGTAATTTAAACATCCTTGTTTGTTGTTTGTTTAATTTACCGTGGAATATTAATAATAAGGAATAAAACGGGCAGAAGAAGTGTCAGATTTATATAATAATATGGTATGTTAAAAAGGGTAATTGTATTAATGGTTGTTATCGGTGCCATGGTTGTTCAGACAGGAAGGTCGCAGGGGGAGAACTCTTCCCTTGATGAAAAGGTTAAAAAGTTCCTGAGGGAGAACAACCGGTGGTACGACATGAACGTTCCTGCTTCGGACGGGCAGCTTTTATATGATATTATTGTAAAGAACAATTATAAAAGTGCACTCGAAATCGGAACATCCACGGGGCATTCCGGCATCTGGATTGCCTGGGCGCTGAGCAAGACAGGCGGTAAGCTTATTACAATTGAGATTGACGAAGGAAGGCACAGGACAGCTCTCGAAAACTTCAGGAAAGCCGGGCTTTCCGATTATATCGATGCCAGGCTTGCCGATGCCCATCAGCTGGTCAGGGACCTAAAAGGACCTTTCGACTTTGTCTTCAGCGATGCCGACAAAGAGTGGTATAAGAATTATTTCATCGATGTTGAACCGAAGCTGAAGGTCGGAGGCTGTTTTACGGCGCATAATATCTATGATTACAGCCCCGGCGGCAGGGGAGGAAGGGGAGGTTTCCGAAGCGGGCAGCAGGAATTCCTTGACTATGTGAAAAGCCTTCCCAATTATGAAACCACTGTGAATAACAGCGGCGGCGGACTTTCGATAAGTTATAAAAATAGCCAGCGTTAACGGCCGGCTCTTCCAACTAAAGTCTTTTGATTTTCAAAGTCCCAGTTTTGTGCGGATTGCAGGGGGAATTGCATTTTTGTGTACCATTATGAAAATTGTTTTTGCCTTAACATAATTCTCCGACATATTCAGGTATCCGCCGAAGGTATTTCTGTCTGTTCCCCACGAGTTTTTGGTTTTATAGTATTTTGTACCGTTCTGGTCCTTTACTATTCCCGTAAGATGCATCAGGTGATCGTCGGTGGTTGAGAAGTTTTCATATCCGGCCTGGCGGATTTCCTGGGTAACATTTATTTCAGGTGCAGGAGCTGATATTGCCGGTTCTTCTCCCTGCCTTCCCTGGCCGGCCTGCCTCTCAAATCTTGCCCTGTCGGTACCCAAGGTATTGTCCGCAGCAGCAGATGCAGGCATAACGGCCACACCCCTTGCGTGCGAAAAGCCTCTTTCGCTTATATCACCGTCCCA
>Ga0116146_1003451_pt1 | contig 12923 bp, 10 predicted proteins | sample AD_JPNHG2_MetaG_FD_89748 | JGI IMG/M metagenome (GOLD analysis project Ga0116146, IMG submission 89748) | Active sludge microbial communities of municipal wastewater-treating anaerobic digesters from Japan - AD_JPNHG2_MetaG | ecosystem: Engineered > Bioreactor > Anaerobic > Digestate | place...
ATCCGCAACCGGTCCTTTGCGGTATGTGCAGCAGACGCTTATATTAAAGCGGGATTTATCGAATTTGGGGAGCGTGGCAAGGAGAGTGTTTTCAACGCCGCCGATGGGGAGAAAGGAAATGATGCGGACAATATTTAAGGGGCGGTTCATGGATTTTCGGCTCCGCGTTTAGCGTCCAGTTTTTTTTGAGCGCGCCCGTAGTTCTTAAAATAGAGATACTGAAAAAATTTTAGCGTTCCCTGTTTGTAATGGACAGGTATGCGCTTGAGACAGAAACGCTCGTCGGGTCGGTGGGTTTTGCCGCGCGCTGTTGAACAAGCGGCGCGATAGCCGGCGAATTTCACCATCGCTTCGAGCCTTGAATTGAAATCGCCATAAGGATAGCAAAAAAGGTCAACAGCCTTTCCGAGGATGTCCTCGAGGATTTTTTTGGAATCGGCAAGTTCGCGCATCGCCTCTTTTTCCGGCAGGGCGGTCAGACGGCGGTGGGTCATGCCGTGTGATTGTATGTCCGCGGCTTCGCGCGCAAGACGGCGGATTTGCTCAGCAGAAAGAACCATTTCCCCGCGCGAATCGGTGGCGAATTGCGCGTTGACGCGGCGTCCGATAGAGCCGGCGACTACGAAGATGGTTGCGCTGAAACCGCATTCATTTAGGAGGGAAAAAGCGTCCAGATTATCTTCAAAGCCGTCGTCAAAGGTGATGACGACAGAGCGCCGGGCGGGCTTTTCGCCCTTTTCGAAATAATCCATGAATTGGGAAAGGTTTATGCCCTGAATGCCGAGCCGCTTGAGCCATTTCATCTGTCTGGCAAATCGTTCGGGTTCCATATAAATATCTTTGACGGGCGCATTGGCGGGCGGCGCAGCGATTCGGTGGTAATAAATAATCGGGATTGTGAGGTTATCTGCCATAGGAATTTTTTTGTTTGTTGATATCAGCAACATTAGAATTGTAAGAGGTGCTATAAGAAAGGTGTAAAAAAAATTCAATGGTTATTTTTTTGAAAAAACCTAATAATTTCCTCTTGACAGATACCAATTTTGTCCCATAAGCATATTAGCGATTTTTATGTGAATAAGTGTTTTTGCACGAAAAAAAATTTGAAAGGAGGAAAAAAGACGGCTCGCAAAAAAGATTTTGAATTCGTTTCTTGTTCAAATCAAAACAAAAAAAATTATTAAAAAGAGAATTGTGAGATGAAGAAGTTATTATTGCTCGTTCTAATCTTGACTCTGACCTCGATTACCTTTGCCGATGACATTATTATTGAAAGTTTTGAAGAAGGCGGTCCTGTCCTTGGCTGGCAGGAAGTTTCCCCAGCCGGGCAAACACAAAACACAGTTAATGCAACGCCTAATTTGGCTTCTACTGACCATGTTACACATGGGTCGCGGTCTGGAAAGTTTACGTCCGTCTGGACAAAGCCTGGTGCAGCAGCCGGCAGCAACGCGTATGTTTCCGGCGGACCCCTGACGTTTTGGTCTAAACGCATCAATTGCGGAACCCCTGCTGTCGGACCCAACATTCCCAATGATTCCGTGATTCGCGCCGATGTTTACAATAATAGCGCGGACTCGATTCAATTTGCCCTTTACGTTGGCGACAACGGCGGTCAAACCACTTATGAGCGCGGACCGCTGATGGCTCTTGCCCCCAACTCCGCTAATGTTTATGAATGGAAGATGGGCGAGGACCCAACCACTGCCTACATCACCGGAAATGGAGTTCTGGATGGTTCTGCATCAAAATTGAGAGGTATGGTAATTTACACTGATACAGAGCCGACCGATTCCCAATTTGTAATGGACGTGGATAACATTCGCATCGTTGAGGGTCAGTCTGACTTGACGCCGCCTGCAAACCCCATCATTTATTCCGTAACTCAGGGCTCCGCCCCCAACAAATTGTTGGTCAAGTGGGCAGCCAATACGGATCCTGATATTGCCAAATATTCGATTTATTATGCAACTAATGAGGCATTTGGAAAGACCATTTACAACAGATTTTCCAACTTTACAAAGCTTCCTACGGATATAAACCATCCAACAACTCAGGCTGAAATTGACGCCCCCACAACAAGCCCGCTTTACATTTATGTGACCGCGTGGGACAATGCCCTTCCGAAAAACAACGAATCTGGCGCCAGCCAAATTCTTGGCGCATGGCTTAATCCAAGCGGATCCGCGGCTACTGACTTGATTGTTCTCGAAACCAAACGCTACACAAGCGGTGCTGATTACATCAATCAGGGTTATTGGCACATGGTTGCATACGGCGCCCAAGCCCTCAAAGACAACAACCGTTACTATGGCAGCGCAACGGCTGCCGCTGTTGCAGGCGCCCTTGTGACGCTCAATCCCAATCCCTCGACAATTGTCATGTGGTCATGCGCCCGCGACGGCGAAGCAGGCGCTGTGCGAGCAGTCACCCCTGAATGCCTGCCGCTCATTGAATCTTACATCGGCAGCGACGGCAAGTTCATCATCTCCGGAACCGGACTTGGCAAGGATATGGTGTCCGGCGGCAATGCCGTTTCATTCTTTACTGACGTGCTGAAAGCCAATCTTGTGAATGGCACCGCTTCCCAGGCAGAATTGATGGGCGACGGCGCCCTTGCCGGCATTGCCACATTCTTCACAGGCACCAACCTGTGGGATTATGCCGCATTTGCAGCAGGCACCAATAATGAAGTTCTTTCCGCGCAGGTCGGCGCCGAGGCTGCCATTTCTTATGCCGGCGGCGTTGGAAATGCCGCAGTTGTTTATGGGCAGCAGGTTGCTACCCTTGGCTTTGGATTCGAGAGCGTTCGCCACACTGGCGAAACAAGCGGCACATTCGCCGCGGCTCGCGCCACCCGCGCCCTTCTTATGAAAGCAATCGTAGATTACTTCTTTGCCGTTCCTCCGACGGCTGCCCGCGTCTGGAACATCTACGAATAATCGAAACTCAGGCTTCTGCCTGATATTAAAAAGCCCCCGCTATTGCGGCGGGGGCTCTTTTTTTAAAAAATAATTTTCCTTTTAGCTTAAAAATAACTTGACAGAATATCAAACACTGGCACAGATAATAGATGTTAGAATGTTTATGGGGAAAAATGTCAGGGAGGTAAAAAAATGAAAAAGGGGATTTTGCTGGGTTGTCTTTTTTTATTTGCAACTTGCGCCTTTTCACAATCCTTCATGGTTGGGATGAACACAATAATAGCCGATAAGAACGGCGTTTGCATCGGTTTTGACCCCGCCAATCAACTTGTTATTCGCTCCTCTTTTGGGCAGCCGCCCGCAATAGATTATTTGAACAAGGACTCGCTTGCCATAGAAGGGGCTTTGAATAATGGCGCTGTTGCTTGGGGCGCGCTCGGCGCTTTCGGCATCGGCGTCGGTCCCGACGGCTCCATAGTAGCAATGGATCATATCGAAAATCCCGAACCGATGTTAAGCCTGATTCGCTGGACGAGCTACACTGATGTTAATCCAATGATGTGCGTTCCGGCAAATTCCGTGCCTTTCCCGCGCGGCATTTGCGTTATTGGCACGGGTTCCGAGCAGACCATTTTCTGCTCCGGCGCAAATGTCAATGACCCCATCAATGTGTTTACAACCGCTGATGGCAGCAATTTCATGTTTAACTACTCTGTGGGCAGCAAGGCTGCATCGCAGTTTGGCGGACAGAGGGGCGTGGCGGCTTATATCGGAAATGGCACGCCCAATTATCCCCAGTTTATCTTCGGCTGCGATACGGACTTTGGCGGCGATGTTGGCATTCATTATTTTGAGCGTTTAGCCGGCGTTTATACTTATAAAGGCAAATTGAACACAAAAGCCATTGATAGCCTTGCCGGAGAAAGAATTATTTCGTTGGGCGTTGATCCTGGCATTGCCTCCACATCGGAAGCCACCGGCGAGGCGCCTGTGCTGATTGCCCTTGGCAACCACATCGGAACCTCTACCCCATCCGCCCTTTATATGTTCGAACTGAATAATTTTTCAGAAGTTGCAGTCCATGCATTTGACATGGCTGGCAACGATGTTCAGAACTACGGCTCTATTGCGCTTGATACGGAAAACAACCGCGTTTATTTTACCGTGCGCGATGGCGCTAATCACACATTGGGATATGCGGATTATACTGTGCCGCCGACGCCGAAAAAGCCGACCGCTGCAAGCATCTGGGCTATGTATGAGTAAGGAGAGATTGGCTCGAGCATTGGCTCCAGTTTAATCGAAATTCCCCTAATTTTCAAAGATGACCAAAAATGCCCCGTTTTAAGGGGCGTTTTTTTTATATTGGTGTTTTACCCTGCGCGTCTGAAAAATATTTTTTTTCACAAGCCTCTCGAATCTCTATAAATAAAGGACTTACAACACAAGATTTTTGCTTTTTTAAACTTGACAAATGCGCATAGATGTTGTGGTTATCCTTCGTTAACTATACAACATGTAGAACTAAGGGGTTTTCCCTGTAATTTATCCGCCCATAATGCAGATAAAGGGCAAAAACCATCAGTGGAAACTTAAGGAGTTTTTATGTCTTTTCTTTCCGGCGAAGGCAAAATCAAGGCAGTCCGCAAGAGAACAGGCGAATTTGTGCCGTTTGATCCAGCCAAAATCCAATCCGCGCTCACCCGCGCCGGCAAGGCGACAGAGGAATTTGGCGGGGATGAGGCATGGATTTTGACGGCACAGGTGTCCAAAATACTCCAGCATCATAAAAATGACCGTCCCGATATTGAGACGATACAAGATATTGTCGAGCACGTTCTGATTATCAGCAACTATATCAAAACTGCGCGGGCGTATATAAACTACCGCGAGCAACACAAGCGCTTGCGCGATGACAAGCGCACGCTTTTAGATGTTGCCGCCTCGATTGACGAGTATTTGGAGCGTCTGGATTGGCGCATCAACGCAAACGCCAATCAGGGCTATTCTTTGGGCGGTCTAATCTTAAACGTTTCGGGCAAGATGATTGCCAATTATTGGTTGAGCCGCGTTTACCCGCCAGAAGTGGGCAACGCACATCGTTCCGGTTCGTATTACATCCATGATTTGGACATGCTTTCGGGATATTGCGCGGGGTGGTCGCTGCGGATGCTTCTTGAAGAAGGCTTTAACGGGGTTCCGGGAAAGGTGGAGGCGCGCCCCGCAAAGCATCTTTCGAGCGCCGTTGGGCAAATGGTGAACTTTTTGGGGACGTTGCAAAATGAATGGGCAGGGGCTCAGGCGTTTTCCTCGTTCGACACATACCTGGCGCCGTTTGTCCGCGTGGATAACCTCCCCTATGAGTATGTCTTGCAAAACATGCAGGAGTTTGTGTATAATTTGAACGTCCCCTCCCGATGGGGAACGCAGACGCCTTTCACGAACGTAACACTGGATTGGACATGCCCCGACGACCTGCGGGAGAAACGTCCGATGATTGCAGGCAAAGAACAGCCGTTCACCTATGGCGAACTGCAAGCCGAGATGGACATGATTAACAAGGCTTTTTTGGAGGTGATGGGGCGCGGCGATGCCAAAGGGCGCATTTTCACATTCCCGATTCCTACATATAATATCACGCCCGATTTTCCGTGGGAGCATCCCAATTGCGAAGCCTTGTTCTCAGTAACCGCCAAATATGGGCTCCCCTACTTCCAGAACTTTGTCAACTCGGACCTGAAGCCGAAGATGATTCGTTCGATGTGCTGCCGTTTGCAATTAGACCTTTCGCAGCTTTTAAGCCGTGGGAACGGTCTTTTCGGTTCGGCTGAGCAGACCGGGTCTATCGGCGTTGTGACCATCAACACAGCGCGGCTGGGTTATCTGCACAAAAATGATAAACAGGGCTTATTTGAGGAGCTGGGACATCTGATGGACCTTGCCAAGATGAGCCTTGAAATCAAGCGCAAGGTGATTCAGCGATATATTGACAACGGACTTTTCCCCTACACAAAACGATATCTGGGAACGCTGCGAAATCATTTTTCCACCATCGGGGTGAATGGCGTCAACGAGTGCATCCGCAACTTCACAAACGATGCGCATGACATCACGGATGAGTGGGGGCGCGCCTTTGCCGCCGACTTGCTCTTTTACATGCGCGAAAAAATGGTGGAATTCCAGTCGGAGACGGGGCATCTATACAATCTGGAGGCGACTCCGGCGGAAGGTGCGACGTATCGCATGGCGCGCGAGGATCGCAAACGTTTTCCGGATATCTTACAGGCGGGAACGCCCAATGCGCCATATTACACCAATTCCTCCCAGCTGCCTGTGGGATTTACGGACGATCCCTTCAAGGCGCTGGAATTGCAGGAAAGCTTGCAGAAGCTTTACACCGGCGGGACGGTTTTTCATATTTACATGGGCGAAAAGATTTCCAGCGTTGCGGCGTGCAAGAAGCTCATCCGCCGCTCACTGGAACGATTCCGAGTTCCATACGTGACCGTCACGCCCACGTTTTCGATTTGTCCGATTCATGGTTATCTTTCGGGCGAGCATAAATACTGCCCGATTTGCGACGAGGATTTGATTCAGAGGAAGTTAAGCCAAAAAATGGAAAAAACACAGCAGGTTTTACAAACCTGCTGATCCCGATCTTATAGCAAGAAACCGCTCAGGAGGAATAAAATGACAAAGGAAGCTGCTGTCCGCGATGCCGCGTTGCGCGATGAAGAACGCACCCGCTGCGAGGTTTGGACGAGAGTAATGGGGTATTTCCGTCCCGTATCTCAATTCAATACGGGAAAACAGAGCGAATATTCCGAACGAAAAACATTTGTGGAACCCGCTGGTTTGTGATTATTAAAAAAAACGATTCTCACACAGCATATCTCCCTTCCGCGCCCGAACAGGCAAGCGACGCTTGATCTCGGGCGGGCAGGTAAGCGATGAATACAGTTATTACCCAAACGGGTTTTAAGGTTGGCGGGTTGACCAGCCTGACGACGATTGATTTTCCGGGGCGGCTTGCGGCGATTATTTTTGTGCGCGGCTGTCCATGGCGGTGCCGTTATTGCCATAATGGCTCGCTTTTGAATGCGGAGGGTCGCGGGCTGCCGTGGGATGAAGTCTTTGGATTTCTTAAGAGCCGAGTAAAACTGCTGGACGGCGTTGTCTTCAGCGGCGGCGAACCGACTTTCTGGAATGACCTCCCTTTTTATGTCCAATTGACGCGCCAGTTGGGTTACGAAGTTGCCATTCACACAAACGGAGCCTATCCCGAGCGTTTGGAGCGTCTGCTGGCGGAGGCGAAGATTTCTTGGGTTGCGATGGATATTAAGGCGCCTTTCAACGAATATGCAAAGGTTTGCGGGGCGGAGGCTGATGGCGGGAAGGCGCGCGAAAGCGCGGAGATTATCGTTCGCTCGGGCGTCCCTTATGAATTCCGCACCACCATCCATCCGGCGATTTTGAGCGTGGCTGATGTGCTTGTGATTGCGCGCTACCTCAACCACCTTAAAGCGGAGCATTTCACCCTGCAGCGCTGCCAGATGGAAAATGTTCTCGACCCCTCGCTGCGAGATGAGGGCGGGGATTTTGAACCTTATCTTCGCGAACTTCAAAGGGAGTTTGCGCGTGTTTTTCCGCGGGCGGAATTTCGCTGAAATACGCTGCGGTTATTTCATATTCTGCAGATCAAGATAGAGCGCATCCACATCGGATACGCTCTGAATTTTTTTCCGGATGCTTCCATCCGAATTGATAAGCACAATCGAAGGCGATTTGTAAAATCCGAAAGAGCTCATTGCCTGACGCTGGCGGTCTGCATCGAGGCGGATAAAAATCAGACGCTCAAGCTCCGCTTTGAATCGGGGCTGTTCGAGGATGCGTCCGATACGCTGATCGGCTTCGTCCCTCATGTTAGTAAAAAAGACAACCCCATGAAGTTTGCTCTGGGCTATCGCCTTTTGTCCGGCTTCGAGGCTTTCATATATTTGGGACGTAGAGGATGCGGATGCGGCTGGGACGGAGACAAACGGAACAGCGCCGGTAATCGGGGGCTGGCTCTGCTGAAAGGGGCTGGTTTGCGGCGTTGTTTCGAGCGGAGGCTGACCCATAGTGGGCGCAGAAACGGCAGGCGCAGCGGGCGCAGCCAAATCGAGCGGAGGCTGTCCGACAGCGGGAGCCTGCGGCGGAAGGGCAAACGGTGAAGCGCCCATCGGCGCGGGAGATGCGGGCGCGGCAGGCTGTGCGGATTCGATGGCTTTGGGAACGGGCATGGGCGGTATCGGCGTTACTATGCCGGTTTGTGTTGAGACGCCGGGAGCGGCGCCCGACGCTTTCACAAAGGGAGAGGCAACGGTCGAGGCAGGTGTTGGCGCAATGGGTACGGCAGCAGTCGTTTGCTGATTGGCGAAAATTGACGATGCGCCTTCCGGTCTGCCTGCGAAAACGAAAATGCCGTAGGGATGCATGGTGATGGAGTTGCCGGGATGGTAGTTCCAAACAGGACAGGTTTCATCGTTATTAAAGCGCGCCGCCTGAAACGCCCACTGATTGCCATTGCGCGGGATTTCCGTCAGTTCGAGGTCTGTTTCCCCTTGGTTGGCGTTGAGAAACGCGCCATATTTCTGGTTGAGGTTGGAAAAGGGGATGGCAATCTCAACCGAAATACCGTCTTTGAGGCTGACACCGACGGCGATATCTTTCGGGTTCCATGAGGTTCCGCCGTTGAGGGAATTGTATCGGGCGGCGGTGAAAAGATAAGGGGGTTGAACCGCGCCCGCATGTCTCATCCCTTCGACCAGCTGGACGGCTATCTGATAAGAGTCTCCAGAAGATTCGTTGAATATGTTGTCTTCAAGGTTTCCGGGGTCAAAAATAAACTCGACATCCTCATACACGCTTCCTTTAAACACAAAGCCGGGAAATGAATCGCTGAAGTCATCAGCTGGATAGCCCTGCTGGCTGGGGACGTCCTTGTCGTTGCATTTGAGCGACACATAAAGGTTGGTTTCATCCCAGAGCGCCTGAAGGGCGTATTCGTGGGGAGCAGGCGCGCCGGAGCCAAGCAGACGGAAACCTCCCTGCGGCGGAGAGGCTTGCGCCCATTCCTCCGGCGCGATGTTGCCATCGAGGACTGGCGGCGCGGCTGTCCAATTGACCACATATCTGCGCTGCTGGGAGGCGTCCATTTGCGCCTGCGCCAACGAGGCTGCTAAGATGAATGCGAGAATAAGGACGAGATAAAATTTATCTTTCATGATTCCACCACCTCTATAATATAAAAGAATGTTATTTTTTTATACCCGAACGCCCAGACGTGTCAACTCTTCTTGAAGGCGCAAAACGGGACGTCCGTTTTTTACGGGATAATGCAGCGTTTTGAATCCAAGCGTTGCCGCCGCATCGGTGTTTTCTTTGATGTCGTCAATATAAAGGGTCGCGCGCGGATTAAGATTGAAACGATGAATGGCGATTTCAAAGATGCGTTTTTCCGGTTTCATCACGCCTTCTTCGAATGAATAAACGCGTCCGCGCGCCTCGCTCAAAATCGGATATCGTTCGGAGAGGAACTCGGCATGCATCCGATTGGTGTTGGAAAGGATATAGACAGGGCGGAGGGCGGCAAGGCGGCGCGCCAACGGAACGGTGTCCGTATTTTCGTGGAAGATGCCGCAAAAGATTTGACGAAAGGTTTCGAAGTCAGCGTTGAGTTTGATGACGCCTTTCGCTGTTTCATAAAATTCTTCTGTGGAAATTTTCCCGAGTTCGTATTTGGTGAGGATTCCTTTCAGCTGGAGTTGGTTTAAAAGGTTAATGGAGCAGCCTTCTTTTTTAAGATATTCCATAGCAATTTCAAGATCGAAAAGATAAAGCACGTTGCCCAAATCAAAAACGAAAGCGTCAATCATGATAACTCCTTTAGGAATGTGCGGTATTTTTTGATTTCGGATTCGAGCAGGCAGATATCCGCATCGGCAAGAAGACCTGAGGCGCGGGCTTCGGCGAGAGCGGCGTCGGCGTTTTCAAGTTCGACTCGGGCTATTTCTACGCTCGCCCGCCGCAACATGCCGCAATTGATGCAGCACTCCATCAGCCTGCCATCAAGAAGGCTCCGGCGCAAGGCGCGGCTCAAGTCGTTATTGAAAACATCTGGAACCGGCGTTTGGAAAACATTGCCGGACATATTTTCGTAATAGCAGCAGGATTTCAGGTTGCCGGTGCGGTCAATGATTCCCAACCGCCAAAGGTCGGGGCAGGCATAGCGAATGCGCCGCTCGGGATCAAACTCAGGCATCGGATCTTTTTTCCATGGAAATGGATGCTGAGGCCAATATTCAATTTCCACGCCGAGCCGCTTTCCTTGCAACTTTGCCTTTTCATAGCTATCTGCAAACAAATCCGTTTTGGCTACAGAAACCTCCGCGTTTTCTTTGTGGAGGGTGATAAGATTGGTAAAGACGATTCTTTTTATGCCGAGTTTGCGAGACAGTTGGACAAGGTCGGGCATCTGGCGGACGTTGTGGCGGCTGATGACGGTGGCAAACTGGAGTTCAGGGGTTAGGCTTCCGCGCTCTTTTTTGAGGTTTTGAAGCGCGGAGATATTGCCTACAACTGTTTTGAAATCGGCGCCGGCACGCAAAAAATTGAAGACTTTTTCATCCGCTCCGTCAAAAGAGATGGAGATTTCATCAAGTCCGGTTTCGATAATTTTTTCGCGATTTTCCGCATTGAGGCTCATGCCGTGCGTGTTGGTGGATGTGCGGATGCCCGTCTTTTTTGCCTCGCGCACAAAATCAAAAAATTGCGGATGCAAAAAAGGTTCGCCGATACCGAATAGGAAAACAATCTCCGCATAATTGAGATACTCGATAATTTTTTTGAACTCTTCAAAAGACATCAGCCCGTTATCCACTTCATCGGGGAAATTCTGGCGCGGGCAATAAGGGCAGCGTATGTTGCAAACAGCGCATAACCCGATGTAATACACAGAGGGCAGCGCCAAAACTGCGTCAGAAAGGAATGATGCGTCCAGATGCGCCCGAACCTTATTCATTAGGCGGAGGCGCGTGGGCACGGGCGACCTCATTTCATGCTCCTGGGCGTGACTACAAAGATGTATTGGTTGAGAATTTCATCATGGCTGAAAAGATTGGTCTGAATGACTGAGTGAGAGACAGGGACGGTTGTGGTATCAGCAGAGATGATGCGGTTCACTGCGTAAAGGTTATCCTTTGTCTTATACGAATCCTTCATCTCGATTTCATACGTAAAATCAACGATGGGGAATTCGTCGGATAGCTGGATGCCGTTGAGCGTGAGGGCGAGTTTGATGCCGCCGAGAACGGATGATTGAGTGTAGGTCTGCTGGGATGAGGGAGCGCCTTCTTTCGCGCCGAAAGAAGTGGTGAATGGCATAATGGTCTGATACTCGCGGTTGACCTGCTCGCCGATGCTCTGGCTCCACATTTGTTTGTAAATAAGGCGCGCCTCGCCGAAACGGGAGAGGTATTGAAGGAATTTATCGGGGTCTTTGAGGATGAGCGTTTCCACATCCAGTTTTTGGCTGCCCGCCTCTTTTAACCGGAATTGACCGGCAAGCGGTTTGCCGAGCGCGGCTTCGAGTTTATCTTTTTCCCACTCAACGCCAAAGCGGTGAGATTTATTCACGGCAACTTTGAAAGCAAGACATTCCATGAGGAGGTCGGGGATGTCTTTGAGCGCGGCGGGTTCGGATGTTAGAGCATCCACTGCGCTGTTGACGGTAATGGGCGGCGTCATATCCGAGCGGCGCGGCAGCGGAACGCCCTCTTGAGCGGGTGCGGTGATAGGGATGGCGGCAAACGCGAGCGCTCCAATAAGCATGGCAGCTATCAACATGATGCGCGCATCGGCAAATTTTTGTTTCATGACGCATCCTCCCTGACATGAATAAATGACTGCTATAATAAGGCTGCGCGCTTAGGCAATTAAATAATTGATAATTGAAAATAGATATTTGGGGAAAGAGCGTTGATGGTCGCCTGTTGTTCGTTGCTTAAAAAACACAAAGGATGCGGAGGGCATAGAACGGCGCAAACTTTTCATTAACGAAATGCAATGATTGACCCCAGATTTTATTAGAGTTGTACCTTTAAAATAATTGCAAAATAAAAAATATTATGCTTGACAGATTGGGAATATACGGTTCAATTCATACCGTTTTTTTATGAAGTAAGGCGATTTTTCGCTACTTTTTTTAATCTTTATTAATAATTGAAAATATAATGAAAGACCTCCAAACCATTCGAGAACACGCCGCCCTCTACCTAATCTGGTCAAACCGAGTTCTTTCAAGGGGGCGGATTTCGGATATTTTGTCGCTCAAACCGCCGACGGTTTCCGCGCTGATTCACGATCTGATCAACTCTGGCAGGGTGCGCGAGGGGCGTCTGGCGGATTCCTCCGGCGGCAGGCGCGCCAAGTTGCTGGAAATTGTCCCGACGTGGGGCTGGGTTATCGGACTAGAATTTTCCTCCCGCGGAATTGTTTCCGCATGTGCTCGTATGAACGGGGATATTTATAATATCAAACAAAGCAACATTGAATCGGGCGCGGGGCGGGATAAGATTTTAAAATCGTTGAGCGCCGCCATTCGTTATCAAATCAATAATATTCGCAAGATTGACCTGGCTCCTATCTTCCGCATCGGTGTGGCTATTTCCGGTCTGGTAGATGAAAAGACGGGTATCTCTATCAATTTTCCGCGTCTGGAGGATTGGAAAGATGTCCCGCTGAAGCAGATTTTCGAGCAAGAGTTCGGCGTGCGTACTGTGGTGGAAAACCGTATCACGGCTATCACATGTGCTGAGCATCTCTTTGGCGAGCATAAGGATTTGAAAGATGTTCTGATTTTTCAGATGGGACCCGGTTTGGGGATGGGGATCATTCTGAACGGGCAAGTGCGGCGCGGGGTCAAGTGGAGCGTTGGCGAATTCGGTCATATCGCTTTTA
>Ga0116146_1003455_pt1 | contig 12919 bp, 9 predicted proteins | sample AD_JPNHG2_MetaG_FD_89748 | JGI IMG/M metagenome (GOLD analysis project Ga0116146, IMG submission 89748) | Active sludge microbial communities of municipal wastewater-treating anaerobic digesters from Japan - AD_JPNHG2_MetaG | ecosystem: Engineered > Bioreactor > Anaerobic > Digestate | place...
AAAGGGATGCTGAAGAAAGGGGGACTGATCGGATGACCTGAGCTGAATCATCCACCGGCTTGCAGGACCATCATCCTTAATCAGATCGATTTTTTGTCTGGACAATGGGGTCCACCTCAATCTGGGAACTCAGGCTAGAAGTGAATACCACCAGTGAACTGGAGGTATTCACTTCAAGACTCCACCGTTGTTGAGGTTTACCTATTGGTGATCTATCCCTTAAAACGATTTGTTTTCATCACCTAGTTCACCTGCACGTCAATACCCGTGGGTGATGCCGGAGGTGTTACGTCGACTCGCGATCCGTATATTTCTGGAGGAATGGGATTTCCCAGATACTCCCATATATATTTCGTGAGAGTTTGATTATCCGCACAAAAGCCTCTTTTACCACTAATCTGCACTCCATTAACATTATAGTTGTAGGCTCTCATTTTTGACCGAATAAGGTCTTCGCTTGGGAAAGGCCAAAGATCAATATTTGTTGTTTCATTATATCCCGGTTCACCATAAAGGGTGCCTGATACCCCTATTCTTTTCAACACATTTGCACCTATATCAGCACCGTTCTCACCACTCCCTTTTAGTGGTGACCCGTCTTCGATTCTTGGCAAGTAGCGCAATGATGTAGCAAGAATATCGACATTTGTTATATCTTTATTACCGGTATTGGCATTATAGTTGTTAGCATAGTAAGCATTATAGTTCTGAGTCGCTATATCACCAACTGCCTGGGACATAGTAAAGTGGGTAATAATGCTATTTTTCAATATAGCTATTTCATTACCCTCTGCACGTACTCCTGGAGATCCATCGCCCGAGCACATACCAAAAGTAAAGTTATATAACTCTTTTCTTGAGCCGGCATATCCCCCACCACGGAACCAATTTGGCCTTGACCCATTACCGTTATTATAAGCTCCAGTATCCCAGCAAATATTGTTTATGTATGTAGCAGAAGTCACATCGTTTGATGCGGTAAAGAAGCCGCCGAAATGGTTATTGAGAGCTATATTGCCACGGAAGTAATGATTCGTAGACTGTCCCATGGTGGCTGGTACACCAAAGGAGCCTTGGTGCAATGAATAAGACCAATCGCTTGACATGTTTGAATCAATGACTATGCAGTTCTGAGCTTCACAGTTTCGTGAACTGTAAAAAATGAACCCCCCTATATTGTCCGTTGCATGTACATTGTCCAATCGAGCTACACAACGCCTTACAATATTATATCTCGTCGGTGCACTGTCGCTGCCTGCAGCGAACTGAAACTTGTAACGTTTCCCTCCATAGGCATAACATTCTTCAAACAATACGTACTGACTATAACGAACGTAAGCATTGGCACCGCTTCCGTCAGCATTATCTTGAGAGAAACCGCAACGCATAAACTTCACATAAGCAGCCCCGCACAAAGTCATGTTTGAACCCGGAGTATTCTTCCACTCTATGCCTTCAAATTTCCAATATTGATTGGTGTACGAGGTCGTTCCAGTACTCACAGAGAACATATCTCTAACATTCTGCCCATCAAAAATCACACCTCCATCCACTTCAGCACGAATAGTCGTATATGAGCCTGCCGAACCTCTTGGTGGTCTCACGTTATTAGTGATAGCATTACTGCTGCCCGTATATGTGCCGCTTCTGATCACTAGTGTATCACCGCCTGACATCCTGGCAAAAGCTGCTTGCAAGTTACTGAAATCGTCCGGCATATAATATGTAGCCGCATGAGAATTTGTTGATACAAATCCCATAAGGCATACAACGGTAAGAAGTATAAGAACGCACCTCCGTCTAAAACAGACATCTCTTTTGATAGTCATAATTCGTCTCCTTTTAGACTCTTGCATCTTCCATAATAAAGCAATTTATATGCCATAGAATAACTATCCACAAAATAGCACGACTCAGAATTCAGCCAAGATATACTAACCATCATGCCTGTGTCTTAGGGCACCACGATGAATGAAAATGGGGGGAGGCCAGACGATTTACATATGGATTAGATATAATCATTTATCATTGCCAGAATATGCGGGAAGCTGCATTAACAAGGACAAGATCTTCTCTGCATGCTTCTCCCAAGTATAAAGATCCTTAATCTTTTCGTGCGCCAGTACCCCCATTGACTGGGCAAGCTCATGGTTTGTCAATAATCTAGATAGCTTATTTTCAAGATCATTTTTATCTCCGGGGGTAAATAGCAGCCCGTCCTTTTCATCGTCGATAACTGCTTCAATGGCTGGCATTCTCGGCGCTACGACAGGTTTCCCCAATGCCATGTACTCGAACATTTTTATTGGTGATCGAAAATTATTCGTTTCAGGTATAATCGACACATCTGATACGCTTATATAGGATGGTACTTCTCTATGATTCACATTGCCAACCATCAATACAGAATTGTCATTAATGTTCATTTCTTGTAACTTTGATTCTATATGCCCTCTCATGGGTCCATCACCTACAATAAGTAAGACAGTTTCGGGAACCTTCTTATGAAGCGAATGAAAAACCTCAAGTAAAAAATCAAAATTGTGCCAGTGAGCAAGCCCTCCAATAAAACAGACCACCTTTTTATTCTTGAGCTTCAACCTCTCCCTCAATAATTCGGTGCTATGGTTCACCAACTGCACATCCAACCATTCCTGGGGAACACCATTGGGTATCGTAACAACAACACCATTTGTACTTAGAACCTTAGATATCTCTTCATTGAGATAATCCGAAACTGTTATTATCAACGAAGATCGATTAAGAATGAATCTTTCTATGGCAGATGCCAGTCTTACAAATGTTTGACCTCGAACGCGTTTATGTCCACTCAGCTCATTGACTTCGAGAACAAATGGGATATTCAATATACTTGATATGAGAGCTCCTGAGAAATTAAAAAAAGCATACCTTTCGTAAATGAAGTCAGGACGATAAAAGAGTATCGATTTCAAAAGGTGAGGAATAGCTATTATGTTGTATGATATTTCCATAATTTCAAAAAGTGGCTGCGGGAGTGAATCTGCAAGAAAATGCATGATCGATGAGATGTAATTATGCTTTCTTCCATTCTCAGGCAATCTCATCGTAGGGTCAGTGTTTGTAGGAGAAACAAGGGTTACAGAAATACCTTTCCCGCGTAATGCATTCACAATACCTGCAATATGAACACCTTCAGCACCTGTTCCTCGCACCCTAAAATGATAAATGACCCTATTGACTGTGTTCATGAAAATGGTCCTTTCTGATATTCTTAGGTATTAAAATTACCAGCAAAAAACGTTTCTTATTGATGAATGTAAGACTTCACTATGGTGGCAATTTTCTTTATAGCAAAACACTGTCATTGTCACTAAATGGTTAAGTGTTCAAATGTAGCCAAAAAATGTTGAATTATTAGATGATGCATTGCCAGCCGATGTTTACCAGCAGTCTTATCTTGGAATGAAACGATCAATGATCATAAGTATTGCTCTCTCCACTCAGCAAACACAAGAAGTGTCATCAGCATCTTACTATTGTCCTCAATCCCGTCTTTGTGACGATTGACCAATCGATCCAATGCATCAGGCTCGAACAAGTCTATATCTTTCAATCCTGATATTATGGTTCTTATATCTGTTAATAGATCTTTTCTAAACCAATCATATGTAGGAACGGGGAAACCCATCTTTTTTCTGTATACGATCTCTTTTGGCAATAATAGCTCTACGATCTTTTTGAGCAAGTACTTACCCTCACGATTCTTTATCTTATACCTTGACGGTAATCCCGACATGGCTTCAACAATCCGATAATCAAGAAATGGGACTCTCAATTCAACTGAGGTTGCCATAGTCATTTTATCAGCTTTCAACAACAAGTCATCAACAAGCCATGTTTTTGTATCTACATACAGCATCTGCGACAAAGGATCCTTGTCTCTAACCTTCGAGAAAAATCCTTCGAAGATATCCTCAAGGTATGGTGATTTCTTCTTCAAGAAGCTCTTGGTATAGTATTCTTTCTTCAATGACTCAGTGAGATAGCTTGATGTACCCTGGTACCGCTTCGGCAAAGGTAATGAAAACCAATCTAGGTACTTACGATGTTTATCCTTTGGGACATACTTGCTTATGAAATCGAGAACAGGGTAGCTTATACAAGGAATCACAGAATGAATTTTATCTAAAATGCCCATGAAGACATAGAGAAAGTAACCTGCAAAAACCTCATCAGCACCCTCTCCAGATAGCAGTACCGTTGCTCTACCCTTTGCCATCTTGGATATGTGATAAAGAGCTATTGCTGCAGGCTCAACAATCGGCTCTTCGGAATAACGGACTAAGGTTTTGAGTGAAGAGAGAAAATTATCTGCCTCCAGATGAAATACATGATGATTGGTCTCAAACTTATCTGCCACCACTTTTGCGTATTTCTCTTCATTGTTGCCTTCACGATAACTTATGGTAAACGTATTAATGGGCTCACTCAAGGAAAGCCGGCTCATCATTCCGACAATAGTGCTGGAGTCAAGGCCTCCGCTTAGAAACACACCCAAGGGAACGTCACTCATAAGCCTTTTACTAACAGAATCAAGCAGCAAGTGCTCTATTAGTTCAAGGCCTTGCGCCAGTGTTACATCGTTATCAGGTATTGCATGGAAATCCCAGTATTCGTTGTCTGTGATCCCATCTTCATCAATAAGCAAAAAATGTCCCGGCATCAATTTCTTAACATCTTTGAACATCGTCTCGTGGCCGGGCACGTAACCCAGAGAGAAATAAGCATCCAGCACATTCTCATTTATTCTTGCATCAACAATCTGCGTTTTAAGAATCGACTTTATCTCGGAGGCACAAACGATGAATTTATCGTTGGAAAAATAATAAAGTGGTTTAACGCCTACCCTATCACGAACAACCCATAACCTTTTCCTATAATTATCCCATAGTGAAAATGCGAACATTCCATTGAATTTCTGAACACATTGCGTTCCCCATTCTTCATAGGCATGAATAATTACCTCCGTATCACAATCAGTGCGGAAAGTGTGTCCAAGGCTGGTAAGACTCGTTTTAATTTCTTTATAATTATATATTTCACCATTGTACACGATAGTTATCTGACCGTCTTCATTGGTCATGGGTTGGTGTCCCAATGAAAGATCAATGATACTGAGCCTTCGATGGCCGAGCCCGATATTTCCGTTAACATAATAGCCCGCGTCATCAGGACCTCTGTGCATCATTTCATCGGTGGCGCTTTTTACTAATGACAAATCGATTGTCCGAGCCTTGTCAAAAGAATAAATTGAGAAGATTCCACACATGTATCACAGCACCTTTTCGTATACAGAGATGACCTTGCTTGCAACATGATCCCATGTTTTTACTGATCCTGTTTTGGAAATATTCTGCCTATTCCATGTCCTATCTAGTGCATTCCTCAATGCTTTTGACAGCGCTCTATGATCACCTGGCGGTACGAGAATGCCATGTTCCTTCGAAGTTATCAAATCTGGTATCCCACCAACATATGTTGAAACAACAGGTGTCCCGCATGCTAAAGATTCTATTATTACATTGGGGCATCCTTCCCACAAAGAAGGCAAACAGAATATGTCGGAAGCATTGTACCAGGCACGCGTATCCTTGTGTGATATTTCTCCGATAAGGTGAAGTCTATCAACAATATTTAACGCCTTAGACTGTGCTATAAGCAATTCTCTTAAGGGTCCATCTCCAATAATGATCAGCTCAACATCCGTGCCCAGTTTTGAAAAACCTCGCAAAAGATTATCCAATCCCTTTTCTTGAGACAGTCTTGAAATGCAAAGTATGTATTTCTTTGAGGATTCTAGATTACAAATCTTCCTGGACTCATTTTTATCCATAGGATAAAATTTCTGTACATCAATTCCGTTTGGAATTACCTCCACTTTGTCGCTGCTTACCCCGCAGTCATTCACAACTTTGCTCTTAAGGTCAGAGCTGACCGTTATAATGTGATCAAAATGCTTTAATATCCTGAACATCATTTTTTTCCTTATTGATCTCTCAAAATAACAGATGCTCTCATTACCTCTGACGGTGAGTATAATCTTCTTCTTCATCCTACGGGCCCAGAGAAAGCCTGCAAATGCATCGGGATAGCCCCATTGGAAATCCAATATATCATAATGATTTTTCTCAATTAGCCTTTGAAAAAAATTATTCATTGAAAGGTAATACAGATACCCGTCGAGAAACTTGAATACTCGTGGAATTAATAGATATCGTGGGTGCATTACACAGAGGCCATCAAAGATCTCACTTTCAGCAACATGATTTGCATACTTATATCTATTAAATAATGACATAAAGGGAAAGTATGGCACAGGTGCTACAATTGTAAGGTTGATATTCTTAGCCACACTCTTTAACCTTTCTTTAATAAACGTACCGGTATTCGGTTTCATATTATTGGGGAATAAATGACTGACAGAAAGAACTTTCATGAACTTCAATGTTCAAGATGCTTAATGTGTAAGAAATTAAGAAATCCTCTGTATAATCCCATAATAATCAAGATGTTTTTCTCCATGCCATCAAAAATCTGATCCGGATCTTTCTTTCCATATAGAGAAAGTCATGCATATTTTATGCAGGGAGTCTCCAGCCGTCTGATTTTATTGACTATTCGATAAACGTTAGAAGGACATCTTGCCTATTTCCTTCTGACTTTAATATCACTTTCTTGATAATGATTGAACCCTCATAAATAGGTATACCGGGGAATTTCAAAATCTCTGTAGGCATTCGGATTTCCATCTTTCCCGCTTTCCGCGGCTTTGATAATATTATACATTTCTCTTGATGTCACATAATGGAGTTGATATCTTTCATGGTCATTATATTTTTTCTCGAGATAACTATACATCCTGTCAGCCGAAAAACCCAAAAGGCTATCGTAATCGACTTCTCTGCACCCGTGAGTGTGGAGCTTAATAAATAACCATTCAGGCCTACCCTTTATCCGTATTGCATTTTTCACCAAAAAATCAATTCGATCTGGTGAAGGTATATCACTATTGCCTATGTTTGATGCCTCTATCGACGGAATAAATAACCTCTTCCTGCTGTTCCATCGCAAGCCGATGATTCCTTGAACGAGCAACAGATCACCCCATGGCTTTCCTCCTACAATTAATTCATGCCCCCTATTGTATGATTTTGGCCTCAGAGGATCATCCTTCACATAATACATCCTATTAATCATCGATGGTTGCGATACGCCAAGTGAAGGAAAAGTAAAATCTGCGTAGCATCCTAATTCCTTAAGGATCAGGATTTCGTCATTCACACCACAGAATTCAGCCCCGCGCGAATTGTCCAAGGACCAATCTCCATGAATGAATCCAAACCTTTTCCTGCCATCCGGTAAACAGAATATCCCGTGGGTTGAATAAGCAGCAATGCATTCTTCGATCTTCTTTCTTAACGTTTCTGATGTATCAGGAAATGGAGTCATATGATTGTGGTGAAGATGCATCTCTATTTCACCATAACCCTGCTTGCAGAGAATCACCAGGTCCCGGAGAAATCGTTGATCGAGATGTGGTGGATAAAACCACGTGTGTTGAGGTGGCTTACCGTCAGCATCCTTATGCTTGTCTGCCATCCTCGGATATCTGTCTGCCCAGGTTAAAACTCTCTTCTCGGCAGTGTCTTTATCAACGCCGGAATTGAATGGTTCGTAATGGTCAACGAGGCATACCATTACGTGTTTCACGCTCTGTGTATACTCTCTTCGGTTGAGTAAAATTGAATCCACCAGATAATATGGTAACCAATTGTGGAGTGCCTTGTTTTTAATATTCATTATCATTCCATTCATTGCTTGCTCATCATATTGGCTTCATTGGAATTTAATGTCCCAACGAGATATACGTAAAACAACTTGATAATCAGCTTCCATCGGTCGTCAGTATCACATATCTTTAACGGGAAATACTGTAATGAATGAAAAGCGCTTACAAGGGCTTCTCTTTTTCTCCCCTGATCATAGTACTCATGAGCTGCGTCCAGATATACATATCCGTATGCCTTTCTTTTTATATGCCAGCTTTCTTGCATAAGATGTTTTTGAATAAAAAGCTTTTGGTTATGTATAACTCTAGGTATGTCCTTGTGCAGATTGTCTATATGTGCTCTTATCTTTACCAGTGGTTCTCGAAGGACAGATACTTTATATTGTTTAGCTATCCTAAACCACATGTCACGATCTTCTGCACTTCCGAGTTTTTCATCAAACATACCCACAGAATCAAAGCATTCTCTACGAATAACCATGCCGCTTGCACTGCCGCATGGGATACTGTGTATTTTCCATTTATCCAAAAATATTTTTGGGTCCCGACATTCGAACCCACTTACAGTACGTAACATGCCGCCTTCGGAATCAATAATATGGTATCCACAGCCAATCATGCTTATATCCGGTGATTCCGAAAACGCTTTCATCTGCTTTTCGAGTTTTTCTGGCATCCACAAGTCATCAGCATCCAGAAAGGCGATATATTTTCCCCTTGCCTGGCTGATGCCATTATTTCTTGCAGCGCTATGACCACTATTACCCTGATAAAAATATCTAACTTGATTGAGATATTTTTTTACTACCAGTGCGGAACAGTCGGTTGAGCCATCATCCACAACTATTATCTCATAATCACCAAAAGTCTGGTTAAGAACACTGTTTATGGCGTCTTCGATGTATTTTCCGTAATTATATAAAGGGATGATTACACTTACTAATGGCATGATATTATTCTTTTTCTTTTCATTTCGTCAGTCTTTTTACAGAGGGAGTTGCTTTACGTATCGGGAACATCATGAACTTATAAGTCTAGATCACCATCAAACCATTCAAATGTATCAAGCTCCGAAGAAATTGACTCCAAGCCCTTATTTAAATAATATGAAAACACCTCACGGCCTTGTTTGCGAACAAATCCGTAACAATTCAGCAACTTGTGATATTTCCTTGGCCCCCAGTACATTAACTGAATTGTTTCGACACCCTCTTTGTACATTTTGTCAATGAATCTTGATAAAAGTAAAAGTCCAGCCAGCCCTTCGGTGAAAGAGTCAATCTTTTCTATTATCGCATTACTACCTTGTATGTAGTAAATTATATACAGGCTTCTCTTCCATTTCTTGTTTTGGATAATAAAGATTCTTGATTTATTTGCTCCAACTTCTCCATATCTCCAATATAACAGGTTGGCATTCTCATGAGGTATGCCTCTATCGCATAAAATTTCTACAATGTTTTGTTCATTCATTGATGCGTCTTCCTCATAAATAACCTGTTTCTTTGATAAGTAAAACAATCTCATCAAACCATTTATTGTCACAAGTTTATGATATAAATCGACAATGAATGAGAGTATCCACGCGACAAATGTATTCTCTACTACTTGGGACACCTTTTTTCTCGATCTCAATATTTTGCTGAATCTGACAACGTCACCTACTTTCTTATACCCCACTCTCTTGAAAACGGGCTTGGACAAATCATTGGGCATTGCAAGGAGAATATCGTATCCTAGCTTTTCAGCCCCATAAACTAACGCTCTAGCCAACATTACAGCCGGTCCCAGCGTCCTGTGTTCTTTGGTCATAATCATATCGCAATTTATACCGAACATCGCGGCAAATTTGCGTGAAGGCAAGATCAGCGGAAAAACAGACAGAGAACCGACTGGGGTATCTTCATCATCACAGAAAATCATCCATGATGATGTCTCATGTGAAACATCACAATAAAGAGCATGAAGCCTTCTACGCCCAGGCTTTTTCAATACTTTTTCCCATAAGGAAAACAATTTATCAGCATCTTCCTTAAAATTGAACTTCTTTACGGAATAACCCATAATGCTCCTGCAGAGTTAAGATCGATTGTAAGGGAAAACACCTATCGACTTAAGAATCCTGTTGATATTTACTCGGATGATACTGTCAGAAAAATAGATTGATATAGAGTAGCCCATAGTGAAGACAGCGATTACCGTGGCAGTTTTAAACATATTATTACCCATACCGATAAAATCAGCATATAAGCTACTGACGAAAAACCAGATAATTGAAATCATAAGATAGCACCCTACCATTTTGTACGGAATATCAACGACAAAATATTTTCTTGATATCAAGTAATATCCTGCAGTGTATGCAAAATAAGAGGCAGAGCTAACTATTGCAGCACCCATGATGCCATAAATAGGTATGACAATAAAATTCAAAACAATATTAAATGCTGACGCCGTCGACATGATGTAGAGAAGAATTTTTGTCTTTTTTGCAAAATGCAGTCCTGGGCTAAGGGGGAAGTCAAGTGCTTGAATGAAAATACCTATGAGAATGATTGGTATGATCTCTGCAGATCTTGCATACTTTTCTGTAGCCAGAAATATCATGATGTTCTCAGAAACTATTATCGACAAGAAACATATCGGAATTGCAACCATCATCAAATATCGAATAACCATGGATAGTGTTTCATTAATCGCATCTTTATCCTGCCCTTCCCATAATTTGAACATCAACGGCAGCAAAGCCAGATTAAGCGGGCTTATTATCATTTCTTTCAGATAAATACAGAGGTTGTATCCTGCACTGTATATGGCAACTTCCTCTGCACCCCAGAAGGCTGTTACAATGTATCGGTCCCCAATATTAAGAATGATATAAGGCAATGCTGTTAGTGCCAGCGGCATACCATAAGAAATCGATTCTGAGAATATCTCTTTTGAGAAAAGACTCGTCTCTAGTGAGCGAACCTGAAAACCCTTTTTCAAGAGAAAGTAGATCATCAGTACTAGGCCAATCTCCACCGTTATCATACCCGTATAGAACGAAGTCAGACTGTTCAGATGGAGAACGAGGGGAATTGCTACCATTAAGGCTCCATATTTCCTAACGATGCCGTTGATATTATAAAGAAGTATTCTACCTTCCATCCGTAAAACAGTATTGAATAAGACAAATACATTTTGCATAACCATCCATGCCAGTGCCACAGAAATTGGCAGCAGGACAGTATGTATCGATATCCATTTGTGAGATAGTGCACTGTAGACAATTATTGAACCTATGATAAAAGCCGCGCCTGATAACAAGATGGTAATTGTCAAAGTCGAGAGAAATGATGACTGCTGACCAGACTTCTTATATTTTTCATAGAACCGAATCAGTGAACGGCTCATGCCAAGGGAAGAAACTCCCATCAGAATAGTGATTGTCACACCTATCAAACTAAAAATACCATATTGTTCTTTCGTAAAAATCCTTGTCAAAATCGGAAACGATATAACGCCCGATATCATTATCAGGGCTTCTGCCCAGAGAAAATTCGAGGTATCAAGAAATAGTTTCTTTTTATTGACCATTTCGGGAACTGTTGATGGAGGCCAGTTTATGATGCTGTTCGACCAACTACTGTACTATCGTCAAAATAATGCTTGAGAATATTTTCTTCGAAGGCAGCAATCAGAGCAATAAGGACATAGAGTATCGCAAACTCAACCCTGTTTGAGAATATCGCACAAGACCAGAACCCCAGCAAGGCAATCGTTAAATACTTGTAAATCATTATATTGGGATCCTGTAGCTGATTTTTTTTATACTCTTTCTTGAGGTTTTTCATCGCGACGATTATTGGGTAACAAGTGCACATGAAGAAAAAAATCCCTCCTGGAATCCCTGTTTCTGCAAACACTTGCAGCAAAGTATTGTGAGGCACAAGCCCCTGAATACCACCATACTCTCTCATAACATATGCTGACTCGCCAGGCCCAACTCCCAATATGGGATTTTTTAAAGTCATTTTTACACAGGCCTTCCATTGGATCAGGCGATTCTCGGAGGATGCATCACCGAGCATTTGTCCTCCGAGATCCCCTCTGGACATGACAGCGGCCATTCCTATCGTCACGACGGCAATAATCATGCCTGCAGACATTGCTAATCTCATGATTCTGGATACTTGTTTTGAATAAAACAAGCACAGGGTGCCGACTATTAATAAGCCAAGGAGCGCCTGACGAGAGCCGGTAAATAATACGTTTATAGAAAAGGTTATCGATATTATGACAAATAAATACCTGACAATCTTATTTTTCGAAGATTCTACAAAATAGAAAGCAAAAGGTATAATTGTTATTATAATCAAAGACAGGTCATTGGCATTTTCATACCAGCCATATCCTATCGCTCTGTAACTAGGCACATAATTTAAGTAGATATCATTGAGGGAAAAATACGAGAGATATGCAATGGCCAGCATTATCATTAATAATATGTACTTGATATGATTTATGGTTGTACATTCTTTTACTAATAAATAAAACATGATCATGTAGATACACCAAGACAGGAACGTTTCTATGCCACCTGTGATCCATATCTTAAAACTGCTCAGCACCGATGCCATTACAAACAAGATAAAATACCGTGCATATTTTGATGAAAAAAAGGCAACATCATTTCGTTTGCCAAGAAGAATATACGTTATCAAAGCTATCAAAGAAGAAACAAGGACCGGCCTGTAAGGTATCAGCTCCGGAAACACAGAACCTGGTTGGAAAAAGTTCACAAACATGAGTATACACAGAAAGAAAAAGGCCATCACAGGCACCTTTTTTCACACGGTTCAGAATATATCTTATTGATAATATTGCTCACTATATCACGTAACAGGAGGTTACAGTTGTAGAGGCAAGGAGTGGTGAGTTATAGGTGGGATCTTGCCGATATCATTATACCGCATTGCCCAAATACTTTTGATGATTGACGTTACCCCCAGAAACTAGGCCATGTTCAAGGCGAGTACAACTTGCTAAAGAAGGAGCAGGAGGAAGGTATGAGGAGCAAGAGGTACTCGGAGGAGCAGATAATCC
>Ga0116146_1003485_pt1 | contig 12807 bp, 9 predicted proteins | sample AD_JPNHG2_MetaG_FD_89748 | JGI IMG/M metagenome (GOLD analysis project Ga0116146, IMG submission 89748) | Active sludge microbial communities of municipal wastewater-treating anaerobic digesters from Japan - AD_JPNHG2_MetaG | ecosystem: Engineered > Bioreactor > Anaerobic > Digestate | place...
ACGGCTAAGCCGGTTCTCCCTTGACACGACGGGCGGCGGCGCCGCGAGCCAGAGGCTCCAACGCTTGGCGTTGGCCGTCGCGTCAAGGGTTCCGGCGTCCCAGGTATAGTCGAACGTGCCATCGTGCGTCAGGTTCCCGTCGTCGTAAATAGGTGACTGTCCCTATTTATCCCTATTTATCCGTGCGTCAGGTTCCCGTCGTCGTAAATAGGTGACTGTCCCTATTTATCCCTCAATAAACGTACCTGTCCCGTTTTCCGCGTGCGTTTTCCGCGTGTGTCCCGTTTTCCGCGTGCCCGTTTTCCGCGTCGGGAAAGGTCGCTGAAGCGGCCTGTTTCCGGCTCGCGTCTGCTGCTGAGCCAGAGAACCACGACGAGGGCCGCCTGTTTGGTCACGAACCTCGGTCTTGCCGGAAGACGATTGGCATCTCGCACGCCCGCTGGTTTCGTGGTATCCTGCCGTGCCTGTTGGTTGTCGCGGTTTTGACTGTGTTTCCAGAAGGAGTGTAGACATGTTTCATCTGGCGTTGATGAGTCGGGAGGGTGCGTATGTGGGCGGCATGCTGATGTGCCTGGGGCTGACGTTGGCCGGGTGTTCGACGGGCGGCGAGTGGAAGGTGCTGGCCGACGGGAACAGCCTGGACGGTTGGAAGGGCTTCAACTCCGCCGATTGCGGAAAGTGGATGACCGCCGAGTCGGTGGCACTTGATCCGGCAGAGCAGGGCAAGAAGTTTGCGATCACGCCGGGCAAGGGCATTCTGGTCAACGGGGCGGACGGGCGGACCTGTGACCTGATCACCGCGGAGGACCACGGCGACTGCGAGTTGCACCTGGAGTTCACGGTGGCCAAGAACTCCAACTCGGGGGTCTACCTCCTTGGTCGCTACGAGATTCAGATCCTCGACAGCTTCGGCAAGACCGAGTGGACCTACAGCGACTGCGGCGGCATCTACCCGCGATGGATCAACAATGAAAACACCGACGGCCACAAGCCGATGGTCAACGCAGCCAAGCCGGCGGGCGAGTGGCAGAGTTTCGACGTGGTTTTCAGGACCGCGCGTTTTGACGCTAACGGCAAGAAGACGGCCAACGCCAGGTTTGTGCGGGTCTACCTCAACAAGGTCCTGATCCATAAGGACGTAGAGTGCAGCGGTCCGACGCGTGGGGCGATCGGGGGCGATCTGGGCCCGGATGTCGCGGCCGGTCCGCTGCGGTTGCAGGGCGATCACGGGCCGGTGGCCTACAGGAACATCAAGATGCGGCCGCTGCGGTAGGTGGGTTGGAGCAGGCAGCTAGTCGGGCCACCGGGGGCAAGGAGGGGCAAGATCGCCATAGCGGCCGAGGCCTGTCATTGTCCTGATGTTTGCCGTCCTCTGGTAACGACCGGCGGCTTGGCGGGCACATGGGTTGCGCAGCCCGTTGTTGGGCGGTCCGATAAACATCGCGCGTCGGGCAGATGTCAAAACTCTCCGGATTTGTTGAAGAAACCGCGAGTTCCGGGTTATTGCCCGTAGATCGGTTTGTCGCGGATCGGTAGAATCCATCGACAGCGAGGAGTTGTCCGGAGGAGAAGTCCCATGGAGAAGCAGATTACCCCGGCGGAGGGCAAGGCGCCCGCTCCGCGCATTTTCTACGACGCCCCTGCTGAATTGTCGATGGCCGACAAACGGCGGATCTTCAAGGGCATGGTCGTATCGGAACTGGAAGCGGGTTTTCTCCGCTATTCGCGCCGCGAGGCGCTGCTCAAGTACGCGGCCAAGCTGAAGATTCCCGAGTTTGAGGCCTGCCTGCTGATCGCCGAGGCGCAGTTTCACGCCGGCGACATAGAGCCGATCGAGTTTCAGAGTGCCGCGACATTGGAGGCCATCACGCAGCCCGAGTCGTGGTCCATTCCATTGCGCCTGGCCGTGGCCCTGGCCATCGCGACGGTGATCGACCTGATCCTGGTTCACCTGCTGTTCGGATGAGAACGCGGGCTTGCGGCCGTCCGAATCCTGAGAAGATGTCTTGGGAGCCGGCAGTCTGATGCCGGGGCGGCGGAGAGTTATTCTTCGGTCTTCAGATCGAAGAGTGCCCGAAGCATTTCGGCGTACACGCGTCCGGTGCCGGCGGCCGAGTCGCCGGTGAGGCGGGTGATCGGACCGTGGAGCAGCTTCCCGGTCACGCGGTGGAGCATCTGTTCGATGAGTTCGCGGTCGTGGGCTGAGGCTTTTTCGAGCTTGGGGAGAATTCGTTCCAGTTCCTGCCGGCCGACTTCGCGGAAGTGCTTCTCGAGGGCCGCGATCAGCGGGCCGACGTCTTCGCGCGATTGACGGTCGGCCAGTTCGAGCACGGCGGCCTCGATGATCTCGTGGCACTTGGCGAGGGCCTCCTTTCGCTGGGCGAGGTGGGCCTCGGTCACGGCCTGCAAGTCGTCGATGTTGTAGAGGTAGACGCAATCGTGGCGGCCGACGGCGGCGTCGATGTCCCGCGGAAGGGCGATGTCGATCAGCAGGATGGGCCGGTACGCCCGCCGGGCGGGTATCTGGTCGAAGGCCTCGGCGGTGAGGATCGGCTCGCGAGATCCGGTGCAGGTGATGACGATGTCGGCTTCGGCGAGCCGGTCGATCCAGTCGGCGAAGGGGATGGGCTGGACGGTGAGCGGATGCCGCCGGCTGAGCCGTTCGGCCACCTCGACGGCGCGGGCATGGGTGCGGTTGGTGACCCAGACGCGCTGGGGGCGGGTCTCGATCAGGTGGGTCAGGGTCATCTTGCCCATGCCGCCCGCGCCAACCATCATGACCGTTTTATCGCCGAAGTTCGAGAAGATCTGCCTGGCCAGATCCACGGCCGTGCTGCCCACGCTGAGCCGGCCGATGGAGATGCCCGTGGTGGCGTGGATGGTCTTGGCGACCGCCAAGGCGTGCTGGAAGAGGGGGCCCAGGTTTCGGCCGACGGTTCCGGCCATGCGGGCGGTCTTGAAGGCGTCGCGTGTTTGCCCGACGATCTGCGACTCGCCGAGGACCATTGAATCAAGCGAGCTGGCGACCCGCAGGAGGTGCCGGACCGCCTGCACGTCTTCGTGGATGTACAGGGTGTCGGCGAAGTCATGCATTTCGATGCCGTGAAACTCGCCGATGAAAGCGATCATCTCGTCGATACGGGGCCGGCCCTGCATCGGTCGCGAGACGTAGAACTCGACCCGGTTACAGGTTGACAGCAGCACCGCTTCGGCTTCGGGGAATCGCTGCTTGAAACGTTGGAGGGCGGCCGGCACCGCGGCCTCGTCGAAAGCGATTTTCTCGCGCTTTTCGACCGGTGCGGAACGGTGATTGCAGCCGACGACGAACGTTCTCATGCGTGCATCAGCGAGAAAAACACCCGGAACAGATACGCAACGACGATCAGACCCAATCCGTAAGTAGACAATACAGCGGCCCGCTTGCCGCGGATTTGCGGCTTATACAACGACCCATAGCACAAGTAGCCGAAAACGGCCCAAGCCAGCAGCGATGAGATGAAGACCGGGTCCAGGTACCAGTCGTCGGCCTGCAGGTCAGGCCGGTGTGAAACGCCGCACAGACCGGTCAGAATCCCATACGTGAAAAACGGAAACCCGATGATCGGCGTCCACCTGCCGAACCGTTCGAGGGATTCGAGGGAAGCGACGTTGCCGACCAGGGTCGTGGGTTGCTTGCGTCGCAACATCCGGTTCACAAGCAGATAGGCCACACCGGCGACGCCGCCGGCAATGAACAGCGTCCCGCTGATCGCAAAGGCGATCGAGTGGCTGACAAACCAGGCACGGCCGGTGATGCGCATTTCCGGCTGATTCACAATCGCCAAAGCCGCACATTGGAGGGCGGTTGCGATGATGAACAGGAAGCCGTCCACGCCGCGCAAGGTGCGAGCGAGGTGTGTGCTGATGCCCATCAGGCCGAGCAGCGTTGCCAGCAGGACGGCGTCATCGAAGCTGTACCTGAATGTCTCGACGACGCCCATGCTCCGGAATCGGCCTGCGAGATATCCGACGTTTGCAGCCAGGGCGAGGGTGACCGCGACCCGCAGAGCCGCCGGGGCCCAGCGGACATGGTGTCTGAGGCGCAGGTACGAACAGATCGCCCCGATCGCGAACCCCATTCCGCCAAGGATGCATGTCAGGAGTTGCGTCATGGTGTATTCCTGCGGGCAGCGTGGTTGTCATTGACCGGGCCGATCGCGGACCTGCGACCGGGAACTGACAACTTCCGCCGATTTGATTAGCATACCTGAGGTTGAGAGGGATTTCGATTCCTCGTGAGGGACGGCGGATGCGAGGCGCAAGGTTTGTCGGCCGGGTCGGTTTGTTGGTGCTCACAATCGCGACGTCGCCTGCGGTGGTCAGGGCGGATGCGGATTCGGCGCCCGGCGGCCGGGCGGCTGAGGCTCAGTCTGATGATATACGACGCGTGGTCGCGTTACTGGGGCACCCTGTTCCTTCGCAGCGACAGGCCGCCCGGCGGCAGTTGGTCCAGTGGGGCCTTCGAGTTACCGACGAACTGCGGCGTGTGGCGGAGGGACCGAATCTTGAGGCGGCTTTTCAGGCCCGCGACTTGCTGGAGGCCCTGGATTCGGCGTTCTTTCAGGGTGGGCAGATCAGCGTGGAGGCGGATCGGGCAGAGGTCGATTGGGATGAGCCCTTTGCGTTGACGGTGACGGTTCGCAACCCCACCAGGGGGCCGTTGAAGGTGACCTGGGCTGCTCCGACGACCGCGCCCGCGAGCGGCCCGGCCGATGAGGCGGCGCAGGTTGCGGCCCTGCTCGATGTTGCGGATTTCCTGGTTGTTCGGGGGCCGGACGGGCAGGAGGTGGATGTGCGGATCGATCCGATCGAGCGAGACCCGGTTGTTCGAGCGGTGGTTGAACGGCGAGCTTCCGGCACACAGCCCACTCACCTGGTGGGACCGGGCGGCGAGGCGCGGCTGCGGATTCCGGAGTTCAATCGCGGATGGGCCCGATATCCGACCTTGTCTCGCGGCAAGTATCAGATTTCGATTCGCCATCAGCCTGCGTGGAAGGATCAGAATTGGGTGGAGGAAGGGCTCGGGCTGATTGAAAGTCCGCCGATCGAAGTCCGCGTGCGCAGCGGGGCGCCAGCGTCGATTCGTCATGCCAACCGGCCGATGCGGCTGCAACTGAAGCAGACAGGCGGCGAGCTGTTGATACAGATGCGAAACCTTTGGGATCGCCCCCAGTGGGTCAACCTTGATTTCGGTGACGACATGGAAGTCCAGGCCAGGCTGACCTGGCAGGCGCATCGGCTGACGCTGTTCGGCGATGAAGATGGAGTGGAGCTGGAGCCGCGAGTGAAAGCCGTCGAGCGCCGCGAGCATCTCCTGCGGCTGGCGCCGGACGAAGCGACCGAGGTGGGCCGGGTTTCGATGGGCGATTTCCGCGAGGCGCTGGTTAAGGCCGGGGGTCGCCGATCCGGGCGGTATGCGGTCACCGTCCGTTACCAGTTTCTGAGCGAAGTCGAAAACTTACGCGCGGCTCTTGCCGCCCGCAAGAGCAAGATCGAAGTCCCGACTCATCTGTATACCGGGGTCATATTCTGTCGCGAGGACGTCAACGTGCAGGACGAGGCGAAGATCATTGGCCGACAAGATGCCGCGCCGTCGAAGCCCAGTGAACCATGGCGAATGGCGAAGCCCGAATGACGCAGGAATGGCGAAGCACGAAGGACGAAGAAAACCAGAATGGTTTCCCGCTTGCGATCGGGTTTCTTAAAGGACTGGCCAGAATGTCACGGAGCAGTCACGGATTGGTCGGGCGGGAGGCAGGGAGGCTCTGTGCCGGGGGCGGGGCGGTGATCCGGATCGGCTCGCGTCGCAGGGTGTCAAGGCGATCGTCATCCTTGCCGTACTTGATCGTTACGGTCGTGCCGGTGCTTTGGCCGTAGAGGGAGGTCGCGGCAAGCAGCATCGCCGGCATCGTCTGCTTGAGGTTTGAATCATAGGCGATGAGGTCCGCCCGGCATTCCCAGAGGACTTTTCTTCCCGCCGGCAGTCCCTGGTCGGCGATCCACGCCGACAGACTGAGCATGTGGTGATAGCCGAGGTCAACCGTCCGCACCTCGGTACCCACACAGTCAAACAGGGGGGCGCCGAACGGGCCGAACCCGTAGACCGGGCGGAATTCGGGGTAGGTCTCGATCGCCTGGCCGCGGTACAGGACGGTGTAGGCCATGGTCATCTGCAGGTTGGCGGTTTGGCCGATCGGGACTCGTCGGAGGACCGGTCGCTGTTGTCTCAAGGCTCGGGCCAGCATGGCCGAGTAGTCCTCGAACTCCAGCGTCGATTCGATTTGCGGCGTGGGACCATGGATGGCAAAGGCGGGTCCGTCGAGGCGATGCCAGAGCGAGTTGTCGCTTGTCAGGCGACAATCCACGTGGACGCGGTACGGTTCACAACCGGCGGCGGCGATTGCCGCGATCGCAACTGCCATACCAGCCGAGCGCATCACAGATCCTCCTTTGACGGTTGCCTATTGTCGTTGCTCCATCGGTACGTAGTGCCGCAGCGGCGGGCCGACATAGATCTGCCGCGGGCGATAGATGCGCGGGTTCGGACTCAGGTGGACCTCACGCCAATGGGCGATCCAGCCGGGCATGCGACCGATGGCGAACATGACGGGGAACATGTCCACCGGGATGCCGATGGCCCGCAGGATGATGCCGCTGTAGAAGTCGACGTTCGGATAGAGCTTACGTTCGAGGAAGTAAGGATCGCTCAGTGCGATTTCCTCGAGCTGCTTGGCGATATCCAGCAGGGGGTCGCGAATACCCAGTTGGGCCAGAACTCTGTCGCAGGCGCTCTTGATGATCCTGGATCTCGGGTCGAAGTTCTTGTACACGCGGTGTCCGAAGCCCATGAGGCGGATGTTGGACTTCTTCTCCTTGACCTTGGCGATGTATGACTTGAGGTCCTCGCCGCTCTGTTGAATGCCGAGCAGCATCTGCACGACGGCCTGGTTCGCCCCGCCGTGCAGCCGGCCCCAGAGGGCACAGATGCCCGCGGCCACGGAGGCGTAGAGATTGGCCAGGCTCGAACCGACCATCCGGACGGTTGAGGTGGAGCAGTTCTGTTCGTGGTCGGCATGCATGATCAAGAGCAGGTTCAATGCCGCAATGATCTCCGGGGAGGGTTCGTAGGGGGCGTTGGGCTTGCTGAACATCATGTGCAGAAAATTGGGCACATAGGGCAGATCCGGCCTGGGGTACATCATCGGATGGCCGATGGACTTCTTGTAGCTGGCCGCGGCGATGGTGCGCACCTTGCTCATGATGCGGGCTGCGGCGTCGATGAAGTGGGTGTCATCCTCGGGTTGCAGGAGGTCGGGCTGGTAGCAGCCCATGGCGTTCATCATTGCCGAGAGGATGGCCATCGGGTGGGCGCTGGGGGGGAAGCCCTCGAAATGATTGCGGAGGTCTTCATGGATGAACTCGTGCTCCATCAGCAGGGAGCGGAATTCGGCCAACTGTCTGGAGGTGGGCAGCTCGCCGAAAATGAGCAGGTAGGCGACCTCGACGAAACTCGACTTTTCGGCGAGTTCCTCGATCGGGTAGCCTCGATATCGAAGAATGCCTTTCTCGCCGTCGATGAAGGTGATGCTGCTCAGGCACGATCCGGTGTTGGCGTAGCTGTCGTCAAGCGTGATGCAGCCGGTCATCGATCGGAGTCGGCTGATGTCGATGCCCACTTCGTTCTCTGTGCCGATCACAACGGGCAACTCGTACGACTTGCCGTCGATAATCAGGGTTGCGGTCTTGTTCATGCTGATGCCCTTGCCTGTGCGCGGCCGCCGGCAGCCGTCGCATGCGTATCCTCGTCCAATGTTCGTGCGAACGGCCGATCCGGCCCTCAGGGGCCGCCGCTTCGAGCCCGCCGCTGATACCAGTGGCACCGGTCCCCCAAACCGGCTCGTGGGTTCACCGGAGCGGGGGGATTGTATCAGACTCCGTCGAATCTGTGAAACGGGCGGGGGCCGTTTCCGTGGAAGCTTGACTGGCAGGGCGGTCGCCGTGAACATGGCGAGTCGATCGCCTGCGGCGTTCGTCTTTGGATGTATTGGGTTTATCGAGGAGTCCGCCATGTCCGAGTTGCAGGGGCGGGTGGCCATTATCAGCGGCGGTCTGGGTGATATCGGCCGGGCCTGCGCGGTGGAGTTGGCACGGCGGGGAGCGGATATCGCCGTGGGTGACCGCGACGACGGCGGACGGGCCGAGCCTTTACGGGCGGAGATTTCGCGGCTTGGCCGGCGTTTTCATTTTGCCATTGTAGACGTGTCGGATGCGGAGGCTGTCCGGAGCTGGGTTGGCTTGGTTGAGAAAGAACTGAGCCCGCCGACGATTGCCGTGCCCAACGCGGCGATCGTTGAGATGGCGTCGATGGCGGATCTGACCCCGGCGATCTGGCAGCGACACCTGGACGTCAACCTGACCGGCGCCTTTAACCTGGCTCACGCCGTCGCCCAACGCCTGGTCGAGTTGAGGCAGACCGGACGCATCGTATTCATCGGCAGTTGGGCGGGCCACACTGCTCATGCTCACATTCCTGCATATTGTGTGGCCAAGGCCGGCCTGCGAATGGTGTGCAGATGCATGGCCCTCGAATACGCCCGCCATGGAATCCTGGTGAACGAGGTTGCTCCCGGGGTGGTAAACGCGGGCCTGTCGCGCAGCCTCTTTGACAAGGATCGGGCGTTAACGCGCCGCACGGCCGCCAGTATTCCCACCGGTGAGCTGATGCAACCCGAGGAAGTCGCCTTGCACGTTGCCCACCTATGCGACCCGCGCAGCCGCAACGTGACGGGCAGCGTCCTGCTTTGCGACGGCGGTCTTTCGCTCGTCACCGCGACCGCCAAGCAGGAGTAGAGCCCGACGTTGCGTGCTGCCACGGTCGGCGAATGAAGAATGGCGAAGGCGGAATTAAGAGTACTCCCGGTCTGTCTCGCGTGGGCGGCGCGATCCGGCTACAATCCCATCGTGGGTGCCGTGCCCGTGGCGTCGCACGGGCAGGCCTTCGTAGTGATCACTGAGAATGTGTGAGATGAGGTAGGTCACGGTCGGAGCCGCCGGAGGTGGCGCAGACCTGCCGGTCCGGGCTGAACCATGCGGCGGGTCTCGGTCGCTGTGGCGACCTCGACGCTGCCCTACCGCTGACAACTGACTGCTCTCCCGCGGCGTGCTCAGCATTCTTGGAATGCGAGCCGCCCGTTGGGTTGAGAGGGAGGTCGGGAGCCGTATCGAATGCCCAGAATCGATGTCGTCGAGATCTATCGCGTTCACCTGCCGCTGGTGTACCCGTTTCGGACTGCATACGGGACAGATGACGCCGTGGAGCCGGTGCTGGTGAAGCTACGTTCCGGCCGTTTTCACGGCTGGGGCGAGGCGCAGCCGTTCATATGCCCCACCTACTGCCCGGAGTACTCGGCCGGCGTCTTCCTGCTGATCAAGAACGTTTTTGCTCCCGCGATCGTCGGCCATGAGATCGACAGCGGCGACGCCCTCCGGCAGATGATTGCCTGCTTTAAGGGCAACTTCTTCGCCAAGGGGGCCCTTGACATGGCCTGGTGGGACCTGTTTGCCCGCACCCGCGGTGAACCGCTGTGGAAGACTCTCGGCGGGAAGGGACCGGACATCGAGGTGGGGGCTGATTTCGGCGCGATGGAGCGTATCGACGCCTTGCTGGGCAAGATCGATCAGGCCCTCAAGGCCGGCTACAAACGGGTCAAACTCAAGTACGCACCCGGCTGGGACCTGCCCGTGATTCAGGCCGTCCGCGGCGCGTTTCCCGATGCCGTTTTCCACATCGACTGCAACAGCGGCTACACCCTCGAGGACCTTGGCATGTTCAAACAGCTCGACCGCTACAATCTGGCGATGATCGAGCAGCCGTTGATGTACGACGACCTGGTCGATCACGCCGCGCTCCAAGACCAGATCTGCACGCCCATCTGCCTCGATGAAAGCGTTACCTCGCTCGATAAGGTCCGCAAGGCCATCGAGATCGGGGCCTGCCGTTGGATCAACATCAAACCCGTCCGTGTCGGCGGTCATACCCCGGCACTAGCGATTCACGATCTCTGCCAGGAGGCGGGCATCGGCTGCTGGGTGGGCGGCATGCTCGAATCGGGCATCGGTGCGGCCCATTGCCTGGCGGCGGCCACGTTGTCGAACATCAAGTACCCTTGCGACGTCTTTCCCAGCTCGCGTTTCTTCCACAAGGACCTCTCGGTTCCCGATTGGCACCTGTCCGGCCCGTCAAGAATGACCGCCGTCGACGCCCCGGGCATCGGCTGCGATCCGGACCCGGCGATGCTGGAAGCGTGCGCCGTCGAGAAGGCCGTGATCGGGCAGGGGGGGTAGTGCGGCCAACGTTCTCGTTGACCCATTTCGTCAGCGGCAGGTCGGCGCTTCGCTCTGACCTGCCCTACCCTGCTGGAAGCGTGCGCCGTCGAGAAGGCCGTGATCGGGCAGGGGGGGTAGTGCGGCCAACGTTCTCGTTGACCCATTTCATCAGCGGCAGGTCGGCGCTTCGCTCTGACCTGCCCTACGTTGCTGCGACGCGGACCCGGCCATGCTGGAAGCATGCACCGTCGAGGAGGCCGTGATCGGGCAGGGGGGGTAGCGCGGCCAACGTTCTCGTTGACTCATTTCGTTAGCGGCAGGTCGGCGCTTCGCTCTGACCTGCCCTACGTTGCTGCGACGCGGACCCGGCGATGCTGGAAGCATGCACCGTCGAGGAGGCCGTGATCGGGCAGGGGGGTAGCGCGGCCAGCGTTCTCGTGGACCCATTTCGTTAGCGGCAGGTCGGCGCTTCGCTCTGACCTGCCCTACCTTGCCGGCTGACCATGTCATGGACATGCCCAACATCAATCACTGCGGGTTTTCTTGACCTTCCCGGCGCGATCCGCGATAGTCTTTCTCGTCGGCCGTACGGCGTTCGCGGCCGGGACGCGCGACTTCCCGCTGATTCAGGACACGAATGATGAGCGATTCAAGACCCGCCGTCAGGAACCCGTGGGCGTGGGTTCCCTCATTGTACTTCGCCCAGGGTATTCCCTACGTTGTCGCGATGAGCGTGTCGGTCATCATGTACAAGCGGATGGGGATCTCGAACACCGATATCGCCCTGTACACGAGTTGGCTGTACCTGCCGTGGGTGATCAAGCCGCTGTGGAGTCCGCTGGTCGACCTGTTCCGCACCAAGCGGCTATGGATCGTGACGACGCAATTTCTGATTGGCGCACTGCTGGCGTCGGTGGCCTTGACGATTCCGCTTCCGAAATTCTTTCAGTACACGATTGCGATCCTGTGGCTCATGGCATTCAGCTCGGCCACTCATGACATTGCCGCCGACGGTTTCTACATGCTTGGCCTGGAGCAGCACCAGCAGGCGGCGTTCGTGGGCGTTCGCAGCACATTCTATCGAATTGCGATGATCTCCGGCCAGGGCGTGCTGGTTGTTCTGGCGGGTCTGATCGAAGGGGCCAGCGGATTGCCGCCTCGGGAGTTGCAGGTGGTGTCAAAGCCGGATGCGCCCCCGGTGGCGGTCGCGTTGCCGGGTACACTCGACGTCGTTTCTTCAGACGGACCGCTGGAGATCGTCGCCGAACCGGCCATCTTGGAGATCGGCACCGTGGCGCAGAGCAAGCAGGAGATTGACTCCATCCTGGCCAAGGTCAAGCGGACCAACCTGAGCAACGGATTCTATCCGGCCGAGCAATCACCGGGAGAAAAATCGTCCAGGCAACTCTCACGTCCGACAGGTGGGTCGGTCGAGAGACTTGAGGAGTTCTTGCGGGCGCATTTCGGTCCGAAGGAGAAGGCCAGCATTGACCGTGCCGGGAACATCGGCGTGGTAACCCTGCATCTGTCCAGGCCGCCGGAGCCCGGCCGGAAGGTCGCGGTCGTACTGGACCGGGCGTCGGGCGACGCCAGCATCAGGCTTGTGGAAGGAATGCGGCTGGTTTTTGACGACGGCAACTGGAACAAGCCAGCCTTAGCGGTTTTCCAGATCGATCCGACGCTCAAGACCGAGGAGCAGGCGGTATTCAGGGCGACGTCGGGCAACGTCCGCCTGGCGTGGTCGGTCACGTTCTTCGTCCTGGCGGCCATTTTCATTACGGCGTTCGTTTACCATTACTTCATCCTTCCGTATCCGGCGGCCGACGCCCCCCGAAGTGGCGGCACGTCCGGTCGTTTCCTCACGGAGTTCTTCCGCGTCTTCGCGGCGTTCTTCGCCAAGAAACGGATTGTCGTTGCCGTGGCATTCCTCCTGCTGTACCGCCTGGCCGAGGCGCAGCTTGTCAAGTTGATCTCGCCTTTCCTGCTGGATGCACGGGAGGCCGGCGGCTTGGGCCTCACCACGGCCCGAGTGGGCATCGCCTACGGAACGTTCGGCGTCGCGGCCCTGATGGGCGGGGGCCTGCTCGGCGGCTACGTGATCTCGCGGCAGGGCCTGAAGTTCTGGCTCTGGCCGATGATCATCATCATCAACCTTGGTGGCTGGGTCTATCTGTTCCTCGCCTACGTGCAGCCGCAAAGCTTCCCATTGATTTGCGCGGCCGTCGCGCTCGAACAATTCGGTTACGGCTTCGGGTTCACGGCCTACATGCTCTACATGATTTTGATCGCCGAGGGCGAGCATAAGACCGCGCACTACGCGTTGTGTACGGGTTTTATGGCCCTCGGGATGATGCTTCCGGGCATGTTCAGCGGCTGGCTGCAGGAACTGATCGGATATCAGCATTTCTTCATCTGGGTCCTGCTGACCACGATCCCGGGCAT
>Ga0116146_1003501_pt1 | contig 12760 bp, 11 predicted proteins | sample AD_JPNHG2_MetaG_FD_89748 | JGI IMG/M metagenome (GOLD analysis project Ga0116146, IMG submission 89748) | Active sludge microbial communities of municipal wastewater-treating anaerobic digesters from Japan - AD_JPNHG2_MetaG | ecosystem: Engineered > Bioreactor > Anaerobic > Digestate | place...
CGCTGACAACAAAGCAAGCAATACACTAAGATTACATATGGAAGAGAAAAACCAAAAAGAAAAAATAGCAGCGGTTGTTGTAACATATAATAGAAAAGATTTATTAAAAGAATGTTTAGATGCGCTTTTAAACCAAACACGTCCTTTGGATTCTATTATTTTAATTGACAATGCCTCTACTGACGGCACGCCAGAATTTTTAAAAGAGAAAGGTTATTTAGACAATCCTAAACTAGATTATGTAAGATTGCCAGAAAACACCGGTGGCGCCGGCGGTTTTCATGAAGGCGTTAAAAGAGGATATGAAAAAGGATATGATTGGCTGTGGCTTATGGATGATGATACTATATCGGAAAAAAATTCTCTTGAATACTTATTGGAAATCGCTTTCCTTAATCTTAATATTAATATTGGTTTTTTATGTAGTAAAGTTTTATGGACTGATGAAACTCCACATAAAATGAATTTGCCTCAAATAAATCCATTTGTCAATAAAATTCCATTTAATATTTTTGAGGGATATGAAATTTTATTAGTTAACTCTTGCTCATTCGTTTCAGTTTTAATAAAAAAAGATATTATTAAAGAAGTAGGATTACCGATCAAAGATTTTTTTATTTGGGGAGATGATTTAGAATATACCTCAAGAATTAGATCAAAAAATTATGTTGGTGTATATGTTCGAAAAAGTAAGGTAATTCATAAAACTAAAATTAATTACTCAGCAAATGATAATATTATTGATTGCACAAAACATTTTTATGGCACTAGAAACAATTTATATATCAAAAGGCAAAAAGGATTTTTTAATTTTTTAATACATTTTACTTTTGAATTTTTAAACACTTTTCATATTAATAAAAATTTAAGAAATTCACATCTAAAAGGGTTATTTGCCTCTTTATTTTTTAATCCTAAAATAGATTATGTTAAAGATAACAAACATTAAATTATTTAAAAATACAAAGATTTATATAGTATGTCCTGCTCAAATTGCTACCGGTGGACCAGAGTTGCTTCATCAATTAGCTTTTGATTTAAAAAGAGTTTTAAATACTGAAACTTTTATGCTTTACTATCCTTCTATCAAAAATCCTATTCATCCTGAATATAAAGCATATAAAATACCATATGTTTATAATGCAGAAGACAATAAAAATAATATTCTAATAGTTCCTGAAATAGAGCAATCACTCAATTTTTTAACTAATTATAAAAGTATTCGTAAAGGAATATGGTTTTTAAGCATTGATAATTACTATTTATCAAAAATGAAAAAAACTGATTTATTTTTAAGAAGACTAATGAATAAAATTTATAGATTATTTATTGGAAGTAATCTTTTTGATATAGATTATGAAGATTTATTAAAAAAATATCCCATAAATAAAGATGAGAAATTAAAATTAGCTGATTTTTATTTAACAAATAGTTTTAGGGGCTATTTATATTTAAAAAATGAAAGCCTGTCACCGTTATTTTATCTTTCGGAATATTTAAATGAAGATTTTTTAAAAATAAAAACTGATTTATCTAAAAAACAAAATATTGTCGCATATAATCCCAAAAAGGGATATAATTTTACAAAGAAAATTATAAGGAAAGCTCCTGAGATTAAATTTATTCCTATCACAAATATGACTCGTCAGCAAGTTATTGAAACCTTGCAAAAAGCAAAAGTTTATATAGATTTTGGTGATCATCCTGGAAAAGATAGGATCCCAAGAGAAGCAGCAATTTTAGGTTGTTGCGTTATAACTGGAAAAAGAGGTTCAGCTGCATTTTATGAAGATGTCCCCATACCAGATAAATATAAATTTGAGAATAAAAAAGAAAATATTCCAGAAATTATAAATAAGATCAGAGATTGCTTTGATAATTTTAATGAAAGATATCAAGATTTTATTTATTATAGAGAAGTAATTCAAAAAGAGCCACAAAAATTTATTGAAGATTTAAAGAAAATTTTTGTTAAAATATAAATTTATGCCCTTCACTTTTACTAAATTAGAAATTCCTGATGTTGTTTTAATTGAGCCGAAAGTGTTTGAAGATGAGCGTGGATTTTTTATGGAAACTTACAAAGAGTCAGAGTTTTTTAAATTCGGCATAAGGAAAAAATTTATTCAGGAAAATCATTCAAAATCAAAAAAAGGAGTTTTAAGAGGGCTTCATTATCAAAAACCTCCAAAAGCTCAGGCAAAAATTGTCCGCTGTATTTTGGGAGAAATTTTTGATGTTGCTGTTGATATTCGCAGAAATTCTTCAACTTTTGGAAAATGGGTAGGCGAGGTTTTATCAGCAGAAAACAAAAAACAGCTTTATATTCCAGAGGGTTTTGCTCATGGTTTTTGTGTTTTGAGCAGGGAAGCGGAAATTGTATATAAATGTAATAGAGAATATTCGCCAGAAAATGAAAGGGGAATTGCCTGGAACGATCCTGTGATAAATATAAAATGGCCTGTTAAAAGACCAATAGTATCAAAGAAAGATAGCAAATGGGGAATAATCAACGAATTACGAATCTAATACGAGATATCATCAACGAATTACGAATCCTTTACGAATATACGAATTACGATAACCATCAACGAATTACGAATCTTTTACGAATGTACGAATGTACGAATACGGGATTCGCTATTCGTAGATAATGTATTATGAAGTTTTTAGTTACTGGCGCTGATGGGCAGTTGGGAGAAGAATTTAAAAAAGAATTAGAAAAGAGAAAATTAAACTACATTGCTTTGACGCGAGAGGAGCTTGATATTACTGATTTTCAAAATGTTCTAAAAGTAGTTACTAATTATAAACCAGATTTTTTAATAAATTGTGCGGCTTATAATGATGTTGATAGAGTTGAAGAAGATTGGGAAACTGCTTTTTTAGTGAATGGCATTGGGCCCAAAAATTTAGCTTTGGCTTCAAGTAAAAATGATTGTGTTTTTATACATTACAGCACCGACTATGTTTTTAATGGAGAAAGCAAAATTCCTTATACGATTGCTGATAGGCCAGAGCCGATTAATAAGTATGGCAAAAGCAAACTTTTGGGAGAAAATTTTGTACGGGATTTTGCAGAAAAATATTATTTAATTCGTTTAAGTTCAGTGTTTGGAAATAATCCAAAAGCAAGTTTTCCTTTAAAACTTATTTCCTGGGCAAGAGAAAAAAAAGAATTAAAAATAGTTGATGATCAATTTTTTTCACCAACTTTTACAGGAGATGTTGTAAAAGCGACTTTAGATTTAATAAAAACAGATGCATACGGGCTTTATCATATGACAAATTCTGGATACTGCTCAAGGTATGAATGGGCAAAATATATTTTGGAAAAGATTCATTGGCAAGGGAAAATTATACCGGCAAAAAGTGAAGATTTTCATTCACTCGCTAAAAGACCCAAGTTTTCAGTGTTGAATAATTTTCCCTTAAAAGATATAATTGGATATGAATTGCCAAGCTGGAAAGAAGCAACAGAGAGATATATAACCATCAACGAATTACGAATCTAGTACGAATCTACGAATGTGAATATCATCAACGAATTACGAATCTGTACGAATATACGAATTCATATATTCGGAACTGATTCGCTATTCGTAAATAATTTTATATGCAGAAATTGAAAAGACAAGATTTGATTTATCCAGAATTAAGTTATCAAATTATTGGTATTTTATTTGAAGTTTATAATCAGCTTGGGTCTGGCTATCATGAAAAATATTATCAAAAAGCAGTAGCTTTACAATTGAAAGAGAATAAGGTTTCTTTTAAGGAGCAAGTTTATACTCCATTAATTTTTAAAGAAGAAATAATAGGTAAAAATTTTTTAGATTTTCTTATAGAAGATAAAATAATTTTGGAGATTAAAAAAGGAGATAGATTTTCAAAAAAACACATAGAGCAAATTTTAAATTATTTAAAAACTACAAATTTAAAATTAGGAATTCTTGCGAACTTTGGCTCGAAAGATTTAAAATTTAAAAGAATCGTTAATATTTAGCATTCGTATATTCGTAAGGAATTCGTACATTCGTTGATTATTTATGAAACTTTTAATTACTGGTGGTGCCGGATTTATCGGCTCCAACTTTATTCATTATACATTAAAGCACCACAAAAAAGACGAAGTGGTGAATTTTGACAAACTTACTTATTGCGGGAATTTGGAAAATTTGCGTGATATTGAAACGGACCCAAGATATAAATTCATTAAAGGCGACATTTGCGATGCAAAATTAGTTGAGAAAGTTTTTCAAAAAGAAAAACCTGATTTTATTTTGAACTTTGCCGCTGAAACTCATGTTGATAGAAGTATTAAAAATCCAAAAAATTTTACTCAAAAAAATATTTTAGGAACGCATACATTACTTGAGGCGTCAAGAAAATATAATATTAAAAAATTCCTCCAAATTTCTACCGATGAAGTATATGGTTCAATAAAAAAAGGCAAGTTTAAAGAAATTGATTCTCTTTTGCCAAATAGTCCTTATGCGGCCTCCAAGGCAGGAGCAGATCTTTTGGTAAGATCTTATTATAAAACTTTTAATTTACCAATCTTAATTACTCGTTCATCAAACAATTTTGGACCATACCAATATCCTGAAAAATTAATTCCACTTTTTATCACAAATATTTTACAAGGGAAAAAAGTTCCACTCTATGGTACAGGATTGAATGTTCGTGATTGGATTTATGTCTTAGATAATTGCGCGGGAATTGATATAGTTTTAAGAAAGGGAAAAATCGGCGAAATTTACAATATTGGCGGAGGAAATGAAAAAACAAATTTGGAAATTGCCAGAATTATTTTAAAGGAACTTGGAAAAGACGAGAGCTGGATTGAATATGTAAAAGACAGGCCTGGTCATGATTTTCGTTATGCTCTTGATACAAGAAAAATTATGAAACTTGGTTGGAGACCAAAATATAGTTTTGAAAAGGCCATTAAAGAAACCATCAATTGGTATAAAATGCATCAAGAGTGGTGGAAAAAACTAATATAATAATCAACGAATTACGAATCTAATACGAATTTACGAATTTACGATTCGTATTATTCGAACGGATTCGTACATTCGTAGATAAAATATTATGAAAGGAATAATTTTAGCAGGTGGTAAGGGAACAAGATTGTTGCCCTGCACCAAAGTCACAAACAAGCACTTATTGCCGGTTTACAATAAACCGATGATTTACTATCCGTTGCGAACATTGATTAACGCCGGAATTAGAGACATATTAATTGTTTCTGGCAAAGGACACGCTGGAGATTTTCTTGAGCTTTTAAGTGACGGTCATGAGTTTGGCGTAAGGTTATCTTATGCGGTTCAGGAAGAAGCTGGCGGAATTGCACAAGCTCTTGGTCTTGCCGAAGATTTTTCCGACAAAAAAAAGATTGTTGTTATTTTAGGGGATAATATTTTTGAGGACGATATTAAACCTTATGTTGAAAAGTTTGAAAAACAAGAAAAAGGAGCAAAACTTTTTTTAAAAGAAATTCCGGATCCAGAAAGGTTTGGTGTGCCAGAGATAAAAAATGGTAAGATTATAAAGATTGAAGAAAAACCAAAAAAACCAAAGAGCAATTTGGCAGTAACTGGTCTTTATATGTATGATGGTCAGGTGTTTGATATTATTAAAACTTTAAAGCCCTCTCAAAGAGGAGAACTTGAAATTACTGATGTTAATAATTTTTATGTTGATCAGGGGACAGCAACTTTTGAAATTTTAAGTGGTTTTTGGAGCGATGCCGGACAGTTTGAATCTTTGTTTCGAGCAGCGCAATTTGCGAGAGAAAAGAAAATATAAAATCATCAACGAATGTACGAATCCTTTACGAATGTACGAATGTGTCTTTACTGTCTTTGCGAGGAGCGTAGCGACGAAGCAATCTCGGGCACAGCCCGCAACCATACAACGGGATCGCCACGTCGTCCACTCACCTTTTACTAAGGTGAGGGACTCCTCGCGATGACAATGAATTACGGAAACATCAACGAATTACGAATCTGTTCGATGAACTAACGTTCATCTCTATGCTTCGCTTACTCGCATGTTCGATAAGATTTCGTCTTATCTGCCATCTCGCTCGGCTTTGCCGAGTTCGGTTTACGAATACGGATTTAAGGGTAAAGTTAAGGGTGTGGAAATTTTAAATTATTTTTTATGCTTCCTAAAGTTGCAATTATTATTTTAAATTACAATAGTTGGAAAGATACCATTGAGTGTTTAGAAAGTGTTTTAAGAAATAATTATTCAAATTATCAAGTAATATTGATTGATAATAATTCTTCCAATAATTCAATGGAGTATATAAAATCTTGGGCAGAAGGGAAACAAAAGATTTTAACACCGGAGCCATCTCATCCTCTATATTCTTTATCTCATCCTCCAATTAAAAAACCAATTCCTTATATTTATTATACTCGAGAAGAAGCGGAAAATGGTGGAAAAATTGAATTAGAAGAAAAATTCCAAAATGCAAATTTTCAAAATTCAACAACAAAATACCCTCTTATATTTATTCAGACAGGCGAAAATTTAGGTTTTGCTGGAGGAAATAATGTGGGGATAAAATATGTGCTCGCAAAAAATGACTCCGATTATGTTTTGCTTTTAAATAATGATACAGTTGTTGATCCGAATTTTTTAAATGAGATGGTAAAAGTTGCGATTAAAGATAAGAAAATAGCAATTGTTGGTTCTATAATAGCGGATTATTATACAGAAAAAATTGTTTTTACAAATTCTAAAATAGATAAAAAATTAAAAGGAAAAATTAAATTAGATTATTTAAATTCATGTAAGGATTATTGGGAGACAGAAAGAGTTAGTGGTGCCTCAATGATGATAAAATTAGAATATATTTTAAAATATAATTTATTTTTAGATGAAAATTTATTTTTATATTGTGAGGAAATTGATATTTGCTTAAGAGCTAATAAAAAACATAATTTAAAAATTGTAACAGCTGGAAAATCAAAAATTTATCACAAAGAAGGTGCTTCCTGTGGAAAAGGAACAGATCCTCTTCCTATATATTATATTACAAGAAATAGAATTTTGTTATCTAAAAAATTATTAAATTTAAAAAGTCGTATTATTTTTTGGATATATTTTATCCCTTCTAGATTAATTCGTGTTTTAAAATGGGCAGTTAAAGGAAGATGGGATTTAATAAAAATTACATATTTTGCTTTTAAAGATGGAATACAAGAGAATGGAGGAAAAAATATTTTAAATTTTTAATTCAAAATAAATGAAAAAATTATTGCTTACAGATGAAAAAATAATTGATGACTTTTTAAAAGATTGATTGCATTTATAAAATAATTTCCAGACATTAGTGAAATATAAATATAAAAACGATTAAATTATTTAAGCCGTTTAAGGTTTAATTTATGGAAATTACTCTTCTTGGCTTATTACTAATTCCTATAGGGGTAATATTTTTATTTTTACCCTCTAAATATCTATTTTTTTCTACTCTTTTCTTTGCTCCATTTGCCGCAGCAAGTGTTTTAAATATTGAAAGTATTACTTTTGGTCTTCAACCATCATATTATTTTGGTATTTTATTTATTTTAAAAGAAACTTTAAATTTCTTTTTTAAAAATAAATTTACTTTTGCAAAGCCAAATATTTTTTTTCTTTGGTTTTTATTTTTTAGTTTAATTTCGTTGATTTTCCCTATTATATTTGAGAATAAAATAGAAGTATTCTGGCAAGATGTTGGCTTCTATCCGCTTACTTTAACTGTTCACAATTTTACTCAATTATTTTATTTAATTTTTATTTTTTTAATTTATATTTATTCTAAAAATTTTTTCCAGCAATCTCAAAATAAACAAAAATTATTTAAAGAAATAATTAATATCCAAATTTTTTCGATAATTTTTGTTGTTTTTTGGGGATTACTTCAAATTGCCGGAGGTTATCTTTCTTTTAATTTACCCTCTTTATTTTCTAATCGATTAGGTGTGGGTATAAGCAATCCTCCAGTTCACGGATTTTTTAGAATGAATTCTGTATTTCCAGAACCTTCAATGTTGGCTTTTTATTTAGCTTCAATGCTGGGATTATTTTTATTTATTCCCTCAAATTTTATAAAAATAGGAAAACCTGTTTTATTATTTGCAATTATTATAGGTGGAGTTTTAAGCATATCTTCCTCATTTCTATTAGGGTTGGGGATAATTTGCTTACTTTTGGGAATAAATTTTTTTATCTTTCTGTTTAAAAAAAAAAGAGTTCGTAAATGGATTTTAAAGAAAAAACAATTTCTCAAAAAAATAAATTAAAGATAAAAAAACCATTAGTTGGCTATGTCGGGGTAATTTATGATTGGTTTGATATGAATATTTTAGAATATTGCGCTGAAAAGAAGGACGACTTTAATTTCGTTATAATTGGTCCTTCTTCATCAAAAGCAATAGAAGAGGAAATGAAAGAATTGACCAAAAAATATAAAAATATTTTTTGGTTGGGGGAGAAGAGTTATCAAGATGTTCCCGAATACATACAACAATTTGATGTTTGCATTGTGCCCTTTAAAATTAATGAATTAATAAAAAATGTTGATCCAATAAAGGTATATGAATATTTAGCAATGGGGAAACCGGTGGTTTCTACTTACTGGAAAGAATTAGAAAAATTTTCTTCTTTTATTGCTCTTGGTTTAAACTATGAAGATTTTTTAAAAAAGATAGAAGACGAATATAATAAAAACAGCGAAGAAAAAATTAAAGAAAGAAGAAAATTTGCAGAAGAAAATGCTTGGCAAAAAAGAGCAGAGAAAATGATGGAAATAATAAATAAAAAACTTAATAACAATGTTTGAAGCAATAAATTTGTCATCAAGCTATATCCGGGCGGTGTCGTTGGAAGTGGGTAGCGTGGAGTTTTTTACTCTTTTGGCAGCTGTTTTGATTTCAGCGATTATTTTATTTAAGTATAAAGGAACTTTGTTGCAAAAATTATTTCTTGTTTATGTATTTTTTATCCCTTTTACAGACAGAGTTTATCGATTGAAAGGAGTTTTGGAGCCAACCGAAGTTTTGGCAATAATAATTATTTTAATTTTTATTTTTGAAAAGCTTGTTAAAGGGGGATCGTTTTCAAAAAAAACCGGCTTGCATATAAAGTATATGGGCGGGCTTTTTTTGCTGTTTTTGTTTTCTTTGCTTTTGCCGACTTTTTATTATTTCCACCCCATAAACTCAGTAGTAGATGAATCGTTTTCTACTTCTTTGGCTGCTAGCCTGAAAACGTTTCCTTTTTTTAACTGGCTTTATTTGATAAGGTTTGGATTGATAGTTGTTTTACTTTATATTTTTTACCAGGTGGTCGATAAAAAATTTTTTGAAAAAAATATTAAAACATATATTTGGGCTGGTTCTTTTGCAAGTGTTGTAGGGATGGCCCAAGTTGCACTTTTTGTCTTGGGGCATAAAGTTGCTGGAGTCTTTTTTCTTGCAGGGTTTCCGCGAGTGAAAGGGTTAGCTCACGAACCGGCAACTTTTGGAGCATTTTTGCTTTCGAGTTTGGCATTGACATTTTTTCTTTCTAATAAAAAATTAAAATTGCGGAAACTTCATATAGTTTTGCAAACTATTGGTTTGGCCTTGACAATGTCTGCTTCGGTTATTCCGATATATGTAATATTTTTGGTATTTTTGACTGTGCAAGGGTTGATGAAAAGAATAAAATTAAAAGAACTTTATTTTTATTATTTTTTAATCGCAATAATATTGGTAGGATTTTTTTCCTCAGGTTTTATAAAACCAGAGACAATAAGTTATACTACTGAAAAATTAGGTTTTTATGTAAAAGAGATGGTGACAGGTCAGAACTTAGGCAGTGGAAGGGGGGGCGATATTTATTATTTAAAAGAAGCATTAAAAGAGCGCCCAGTTTTTGGAATTGGAATTTTTAATTTTGTTTTTTATCCAACTGAAGCGGCAAATACTTTTTTTATGTTGTTTGCTGAATTGGGAGCTTTTGGGTTTTCGATATTTTTATTTTTAACTATATTTTTTTACTGGGGAGTGTTTAAACTAAATCAATCAAAGCGTTATAAAATTAGCCCTTATGCCTTGCCATTGTTTACTTTCATATTAACAATTCCTTTTCAATTTTTAGCTTTGAGAGTGTTAAATTTCCATTATATTTGGTTTATGATTGCTTTATTTATTACTATAGAAAAAATAGAATGGGAGAAAGAATCAACGAATATACGAATACGGATTAAAGGGTGATTAAGTTTAGAAATTTAAAATTAGAAATTTATTTCTATGCGCATATTCATTAATCTTTTGTTTTTACGGCCAGGCAGGGTGGGAGGAACAGAAACTTTTACAGTTAATTTAGTGAAAAACTTATTAGAGGTTGACACCAAAAACGAATACTTGCTTATTTTGAGTCGCAATAATAAAAAAAATTTTGATTTTGCTTTTCAAAAGAGTAAATTTTTGGAATGTGATTTTGATAATAATTCACGACTAAAAAGAGTGTCTTTTGAACAATTTACTTTGCCTAAAAAATTAAAAGAACAAAAGGCGGATTTGCTAATAGCGCCGGCAAATACTGGTTTAATAAATTCTCCTTGCAAGCAATTATTGATTATTCACGACCTGATTTATTTTGTTTATCCTGAATATTTTTCTTGGGTGAAAAGAACTTATCTTAAAAATTTAGTAAAATATTCTTGCAAAAAAGCAATAAGAATTGTAACAGTATCTCAAAATACAAAAGATGATATTATAAAATATGTAGGTGAGAAAGAAGAAAAGATCGATATAATTTATGAAGGAGTTGATTTTGAAAAATTTTCGAAGACGGCAAGAGAAGAAGGACAAAATTTTGTTCAAAAACAATATGGTATTCAAAAATATATTTACTCTCCAACTTCTTTGTATCCTCACAAAAATAATGATTCTCTAATTAAAGCGTTTGCTAAGTTGAAAACAACAAAAAAAATACCGCAAAAGCTTATAATTACAGGGAACGATCCTTATAAAAAGATTGATTGGTTAAAAAATGTTATTTTAGAATGTAAAATGGAAAATGAAGTATTTTATTTAGGTCGGGTTCCAAGCGAGCACTTACCTTATTTATATAGCGGAGCGGATTTAACAACGTATTTATCTTCCTATGAAGGATTTGGGTTGCCGGTGTTGGAGGCAATGGCGGCAAGTTGTCCGGTTCTGAGTTCAAACCGATCCTCGCTTCCAGAAATTGTGGGCGATGCAGCAATATTAGTAAACCCTTTTGAGATTGATGAAATTGCAAATAAAATGAACGAATTGCTTACAGATGAGAAATTAAGGAAAGAATGCATTACCAAGGGTTTGGAACGGGCAAAAGAATTTTCTTGGGAAAACGTTGCTAAAAGATTGATTCAAACCTATAATAAATTGTAAAAATTTGCATTGGAAAATTAAATCCGCTGATAGGTGTTTTTGACAAGTTTCTTTAAACTATGGTATATATAGATAATATGGAAAGATATAACTTGGGAGAACTTACTAAAAAAATTTATCAATCCGGCTTAGTTCTTTTTGAATTGAAAACTCTTAAAGATATTTTAGAAGTGGAAAAAGAAAGTACGCTTTTTCAAATAATTCAGAGATTAATTACTATCAACGTACTTGAGAAAATAGAAAAAGGAAAGTATGTTTTAAAAGGGGCAAAAATTAATGATTTTGCTTTGGCTAATTTTATTTATCAACCATCTTATATTTCTTTTGAAAGTGCTTTAAATTTTTATGGAATTTTATCGCAGTTTCCTTATGAGGTTTCCAGTGCTACTTCCCAAAAAACAATAACAAAAAATTTTGAGGATAAGGTTTTTTCTTATTTTCACTTAAAAAAAGAACTTTTGTTTGGCTATGAAAAAAAAGATAATTTTCTTATTGCTTTGCCGGAAAAAGCTGTTTTAGATCAGATTTACTTTTGGGCAAAGGGGTTAAAAACTATTGATTTTTCGGAGTGGGATTTAAGAATTTTAAAAAAAACTCGCCTCAGAAGTTTTTTTAAAAAATATCCCCAAACCAAGCAGACAAAGAAAATTAGTAAAATTCTAAAAAAGTACAATCTTTTATGATTACGAAAGAACAAGTAGTTAATTTAGTCAAAACAAAGAAAATTAATGAGACAACTATTTTTAGAGAATATCTTCAGCTTTTATTTTTAAGCGAATTGTATAAAGAAAAAGAAAGCCAAAAGATTTTTTTTAAAGGAGGAACTGCCATCCATTTGATTTACAAGGCCCCTCGTTTTTCAGAAGATTTGGATTTTAGTGTAGAATTAAAAGAAAAAGAGTTTTTAGGTTTTATCAAAAAATTATTTGGTAGAATTTCCAAAATTGAAAATGTCAAATTTCAAGAAAAAAAGAGTATCACCGGCAGAAGGTTTTTATTAACTGCTCCACCAACTATTTTATCCTATAAAACTTTTGTGAACCTTGATTTTTCTTTTAGAGAAAAGGTTTTAGAACCACAAAAATCAATTATTGAGACAGATTACCCCGTGCTTTTTACCTCTTTTGTTTATCATTTATCAAAAGATGAAATTTTTGCTGAAAAAATCAGAGCAATTTTAACTCGGGCTAAAGGAAGAGATTTATACGACTTGTGGTTTCTTTTAAATCAAGGAGCAGCTATAGACAACAATTTAGTTAAAGAAAAATTAAAATATTATAATTTGACGGGAGTGAAAAAAGATAAAATTTTAAGTCAAATTGAAAGCTTTTCTA
>Ga0116146_1003503_pt1 | contig 12751 bp, 10 predicted proteins | sample AD_JPNHG2_MetaG_FD_89748 | JGI IMG/M metagenome (GOLD analysis project Ga0116146, IMG submission 89748) | Active sludge microbial communities of municipal wastewater-treating anaerobic digesters from Japan - AD_JPNHG2_MetaG | ecosystem: Engineered > Bioreactor > Anaerobic > Digestate | place...
GATGTAATCCACTCACATAACGGATAAAGGTAGTGAAGGAGTGGGAGACCCATTTCGGGGGATTATTCACCCGGGAGATGCGTGAATGAACCAGGAATCATTCACAAACCGGGAAGGAAAAACCGCCTGATTTTTATGGGGACTCTCGTATCGTGCGCGGGGTTCATTGAGAACAGGCAGTCCCGGGTATCGGGGAAAACGCAGGGATGAAAAATGGCAAGGAAAGGCGATCCAATAAGTCACGAGGAAATTTTTTTGTGCCTTGCAGGAGATATGGAACAGTTGTTGTGATGGTGATGGAGTTCACCATATAACCGCAGGCACTGCTGATAACTCCTACCCAAACCCCTCGATTTGTATCACGAAACCCCCGGTACAGGAAGGAGTATCATGCAAGACCCCGCACAGGATATAACATCCGTTTCTCCCCGAAATGGTGACCCGGCCTTTCCCCCGGCTGCCACACCGGACCTGTCCTCCCTCCTCGGGAGGGCTATTTCCATCCTCCATGACCTCGGTCCTGCGATGGAACCGCAGGAAAGAGCACTTTCCGGCCTCCGTGACCGCCTCTCCGAGGGGCGGTTCCAGCTTGCTGTGCTGGGGCAGTTCAAGCGGGGGAAGAGCACGCTGCTCAATGCCCTTCTCGGGGAAGACATCCTACCGAGTTCTGTCATCCCGCTGACCGCCATCCCTACTTTCATCCGGCACGGAACGGAGCGGACCGTCAAGGTCCATTTCCTGGAACAGGGAAAAGATGGGACCATCCCCTGCCAGTCGCCTGAGGAGATGAACCGGATCCTGCTCGATTATGTCTCCGAGGAGGCGAATCCGAAGAACAGGAAGGGAGTGAGCTCCGTGGAGATCACCCACCCGTCCCGCATCCTTCGGGACGTCGTCCTCATCGATACGCCCGGGATAGGTTCCACGCACAGGCACAATACCGAGATGACACTCAATTTCCTCCCTCAGTGCGACGCGGCGCTCTTTCTGGTCTCGGCTGACCCTCCCATCACCGAGGTGGAGGTCGATTTCCTCCGGCACGTCCGGGAGAAGGTAGCCTGCATCTTCTTCGTCCAGAACAAGGTCGACTACCTGACCATGCCGGAGAGAGAGACGGTCATCGCGTTCATCAGAAAAGTCCTCTCCGAAAAGGCAGGGATAGCTCCGGAAGAAAAGATCTTTCCGGTCTCGGCAAAGCAGGCGCTCCTCGCCAGGCTGACGGGAGACGAGACGCTCCTTGCCTCGAGCGGGATTTCGGCCATTACGGAGCATCTCGTCGACTTCCTTGCCCGTGAAAAGACGCGGGTCCTTTCCGAGGCTGTCCGGAGGAAGGCACTCGATGTCCTGCACGACGCATCGCTCCGCGTCAGCCTTGAGAGAAAGTCTCTGGGGATGCCGATTGCCGATCTCGAAAAAAAGTTGTCCCTTTTCCAAAATAAGGTGGACGAGGCAGAGCGCCAGCGCCGGCAGACCCAGGATGTTCTTTCCGGTGACCACAGGCGCGTGGTCGCCCTTCTCGAGGAGGTGTGCGCCGGTATCAGGGAGCAGGCGGAAATGCACCTGCAGGGTGTAGCCTCTCGCGCGATGTCAACTGGAGGGGATCCCGATCCCCGGAACGTCGAGGCTGCGATCGCCCAGGAGATTCCGGTCTACTTCGAGCACACGCTTGGGGAAGTCACCGAAAGGTTCGATCGCGAGATGGTTGCGGTCCTGTCAGCCCACCGGGAGAAAGCCGAGGCCCTGAGCGAGTCGATCAGGGCTGCGGCATCCACAATCTTCGAGATACCGCATCACAGGGCCTCACCCGGGGGGCCGCTCGTCCTTGCCAGAGAGCCCTACTGGGTCTCGCGGAGGACCTGGTCGGGGATGCTCGGTCTGATATCACCCGACCTCGTTGACAGGGCGCTGCCCCGTGCAATGCGGGAAAAGCGTCTCCGGGGAAGGATTGCACGGGAGATTCACTCACTCGTCGTTCAGAATGTCGAGAACCTCCGCTGGGCGACCCTGCAGAACGTGGATGCCGCGTTCAGGATCTTTTCACGCGAGATCGACGAGGAGCTTGCCCGGACGATCGATGCGACCCATGGGGCCATCGCCGCAGCCTACAGGCAGAGAAAGGAGCGGGCAGAGGAGATCGCGGAGAGGGTCCGGTTCCTGGGAAAGGCATCGCGGACCCTTCAGGAACTCATCGCCGCCCTTTCTGACACCCCCGGATGAGCATGACATGGCAGGGTGCAGGACCGGTGCCGGCCCGGTTTCCTGACCTGCCCTCCGGGACGGTTGAATACGTCAGGATTCGCAGGTGCCCGTCGGGAGGATACTGTTTCTACAGGCTCGACGAGCCGAATGCGGGGGATACCTGCTTTGCACTGGGAATCCTCTCCTTCCTCGGTGAGATGAATGCCGACGAAAAGACCACCCGGTTTCTCCAAAATCTCCAGTACCCGGATGGATCCTATCCATCACTATCCTGTGCCCTCTTTGCAGGATGGGCTCTCCGCATGCTCCATGCAGAGCCATTCCACGACCCTTCCGGGTACATTCTCCGGTCCCTGCCCCGTCCCGACCCGCGGACACGGGTCATCGATTCTCTCTCCCTCTTCGAACCCCTCCGTGCGTGGGCTGCACTCGCTGACCTGTATGGAGTAAAAATACCCCCGGACTCAGGGGAGGCGGTCACGGCAACCGTACTTTCCTTTCGTTCGGAGACGGGGGGGTTCGGGGTACCAGTTCCCACCCTGCAGGATACCCGGATAGCACTGGAGATCCTCGCTTTCCTCGGGCAGGGGTGCAATGACGGCGGGACGGTCTCTTTCATGAATGCGTGCGGGGACCCGGAATTCGGTTTCCTGGGAAGACCGGGAAGCAAACCCGCTTTCCTCGAGCAGGTGCATGCGGGTCTCCGACTCGCCCTCCTTCTCGGTGTGGCGCCCCGGCACATCGATGCCTGCCGGGAGTTTGTCCGGGAGTGCGGCCACCCGTCCGGCGGCTTTGTCCGGTCGATCTTTGGCGGCTCGCCGACACTGGAATATACTGCCAGGGCGGTTGAATCCCTTGCAATCCTTGCCGGGTTCTCCCGTGGCAGGAGGAATTATTCTTTCCCGGCACCGTACATGTGAGAGGAGATCACGATGGATAAGACAGCGATACGAAAGGTCCATGCCCGGGAGATCCTCGATTCCCGGGGTAACCCGACCGTCGAGGCAGACGTCGTACTGGCGTGCGGTGTGACAGGACGGGCAGCGAGCCCCTCGGGGGCGTCGACCGGGACCCACGAGGCAGTCGAGCTCCGCGACGGTGCAATGGACCGGTACCGCGGGAAAGGTGTGAAAAAGGCAGTCGAGGGCGTCAACGGGAAGATTGCCGCGGCACTTGCGGGAATGGACGCGACCGACCAGGAGGCCGTGGACCGGAAAATGATCGCGCTTGACGGGACGGAGAACAAGGCGACCCTTGGAGCAAACGCCGTCCTCGCCGTCTCGATGGCAGTCGCACGTGCGGCGGCAGCGGCACAGGGTTTAAGTCTCTGGAAGTACCTGGAGCGGCCCGGACGTGTCACGATGCCCGTCCCGATGATGAACATCATGAACGGCGGGGTCCATGCCAACTGGCAGGGGTCTGACTTCCAGGAATACATGATCGTGCCTTTCGGAGCACCGAGCTTCCCGGAGGCCCTCCGTTTCGGGAGCGAGACCTACCACGCCCTCAAGGAGATCCTGAAGAAGAAGGGTTACAGTACCGGGGTCGGTGACGAGGGGGGTTTTGCCCCGTCTGTCAGATCGAACGAGGACCCGCTTGTCCTCATGACCGAGGCGATCGAGGCCGCAGGGTATACGCCGGGACGCGAGATAGGGTTTGCACTGGACCCTGCATCGAGCGGGTTCTTCGAGGGGGGAGAATACATCCTCCGGACGGAGGGACGCCGCCTTTCGTCTGCCGGGATGATCGACTACTACGAGTCGCTCGTCTCGCGTTACCCCATCGTCGTGATCGAGGACGGTCTCGCAGAAGACGACTGGTCCGGGTGGAAGGAGCTGACACGCCGCCTCGGTGACAGGGTCGAGCTCGTCGGCGACGACCTCTTCGTGACGAACGTCTCCCGCATCCGGAAGGGCATACGCGAAGGGGTGGCAAACGCCGTCCTCATCAAGCCCAACCAGATCGGGACGGTGACAGAGACGATTGCTGCTGTGGAACTTGCTCATTCCAGTGGCTGGGGTGCCATGGTCTCCCACCGGAGCGGTGAGACGGTCGACACGTTTATTTCAGATTTCACGGTCGCGATGGGCACGGGGCACCTCAAGACAGGTGCGCCGGCACGGGGCGAGCGGGTCGAGAAGTACAACCAGCTCCTGCGCATCGAGGAGGAGATGGGTGGGAAAGCACGCTACGCGGGACGAAAGGCGTTTGTCCGGTGAGGCTGATCCGGCACCTGCAGCGTACGGGTGAGTGTTGTGGCAGCAGGGAGAGAGTCCGTGTTTTCCGGTGGCGACCAGGGAAAGGACATGGGCAGGGTGGCCGGCCTGCGATCTCTCGCGGTCTCGTTCCGGTACATCGATACCCTGCTCGGCACCGTCGAGGACGCGCTCGGGAATCCCTCTCCCCGTAACAGGGCATTTTGTCATTGCATCCCCGATATTCCGGCTGCGGAGCGCGAGCGGCTGGAAGAAGGCATCCGGGCTCTCCGGGAACGGCTCAAGGGGGAAATGGACAGGCTTGGCATCTCTTCCCACGCGGGTGCCGTTCCCGCATCGCGGGCCGTCCGTGCCGACCTCGCAACGATCGCCATCACCCTCGAGGAACTGACGCGAAAGGACTGGACGGACCTTGGGTGGACGCAGGAAGGAGCAGGAGACCTCCGTTCCGTTTTTGCCGGGCTGCAGGAGATGGTCGGGGATCTCCTTGACACTGCCGGATCGTCCGGATGCAGGAGCCCACCGGGAAACGAATGGGATAAACGTGGGGGAAGACATACACTTCATGAACGAGGGGAGGAGAATGGCTGACGATACGTGGACGGAGATAGCATTCCGACTTGAAGACCCGGACGAGCAGCAGGATCCCTGGCAGGCAACGCGTGATCCGTGGGTCGCTGACGTTTACCAGAACCTTCTTTCCCGCCGGCAGGAGAGGGCCTGACGGGGGACTGTACCCCTGACCCGTTCTCAGGTGCCGGGCTGTCCTGTCCTCTCAACCTCATCCGGATAAGGAATCTCTTCAAAAGTCCCGGTGGAAAACGGGATTTGCAGATTTTTTAGTCTCTCCGCCAGTTCCGTGAGAGTTTATCGGGGAAAGAACAGGAGTCCTGCTACAAAAAACAGCTGTGAAAAACTGCCTCCGGGGCATGAACTTGGGAGGGGCAGCGGATTCATCCTTTTCCGGGAGTGGCGGGTCGATTCAGCCCACACATTCGTTTCGCATCACATTATCAACTCATCAGGATTCCCGTTTCCTCCTGTGTCACGAGAGGGTTCATAAGGATTTTTCTCCCGAATGGGCAGATACCATCTCATCTTCCCTGATGATGTTGTGGACGATAATGATCGCGATCCCGACGCCGAGGGAGACCGCGACCATCATCTGGGGGATCGAAGTCATGACGATTTCCATCGCCTCGGAAAAAGGCCGGACGAGTACAAGGACAAGCAAACCATGGAGTCCTTCCATGAGGACGCCGAACCCGATTGCGGGCACGATACCCATGATCTTTCCCCTGTTGAACCGGAAAACAAGCCCGGCAATCAGCCCGGAAAGGACGGTGGCAACCGAACAGGCGATGCAGGAGGCGCCCCCGAGTGTCATACGGTGGAGGCCGCCGATCAAGCCGACCGCAAGCCCGGCATAGGGACCGGCGACAAGCCCCGCGACGATGGGGGCAATGTCACGGATGTTCGTGATCGCCCCGAACACTCCCTGTATCCCGATGTACGTCCCGAATATGGAAAATGCCCCGAAAATACCCACAAAGACAATGTAGTCCTGCAACCTTGCAGTCCTGAAAATAACCATGCGGACGGACTCGACTTTCGTGACGATCTCCATGAAAACGAAGATGAAGATCTCCGTCGCTGCAAAGAGCGTCAGGTAATCGCCTATCAGGCTGTGTGTCATGCCGGATGCGGACAATGGGCTAACCTTCCCGGTATTTCTCTCTATCAAAAGGGTTGGTCTCCCCCTTATAGTCACCGGGCCTTCCCCCGGGAGGAGGGTTATTCCCGGCAGGGACAACAAAACCGGCATACCTTCATCAGCCCCGGGAAAAAACACCGGATCCATGGGTCCAGTGGTTGCAGTTGACCTCGGGGCGACGCAGACGCGGGCAGCGGTGTACGAAAGCGGTGTCCGGCAGGGAGAAAAGGTCGGGGAGAAGACGCCGGCGGGTTCATCCGATCCGGCGGTTTTGATATCGTTCCTCTCCGGTATGGTGAAGAAAGCATCCCGTACCTCCCGCGGGAAAACCGGTGCAATCGGCCTTTCGGTTGCCGGGCCGGTGGACATATCCCGCGGCATTCTCAGGAACCCTCCCAACATGGCATTCAGGGACGTCCCCCTGTGCGATGCCCTCTCCCGGGAGTTCGGGGTCCCGGTCCGGATGGTCAATGACTGCCACGCCGGTCTCGTCGGGGAGCTCGAGGCTGGTGCAGCACGCGGGAGGGATAACGTGGTCTACGTCACCATCTCGACCGGCATCGGGGGTGGCGTGTTCGCGAACGGCAGGGTTCTCCTCGGCCGGGCGGGAAACGCCGTCGAGATCGGCCACCTGCACGTGGACGATACCTATAATCTCCCCTGCGGGTGCGGTCACCGGGGACACTGGGAAGGGTATTCCTCCGGCAGGTTCCTCCCCTGGTTCTTTGCCCAGTGGTGTCACTACCACGGGAGGCCGCACTGGGGTCCGGATAATGCACGGGACATATTTGCCTCTGCAAGGCAGGGGGACGACGACGTGCTCCGGTTCATCAGGGACCTCGTCCGTATCAATGCCCGCGGAGTCTCTGACATCATCGTTGCCTACGATCCCGAGATAATCGTCTTTGACGGGTCCGTCATGCGTGCAAACCCTGACTTCCTGCTCGAACCCCTGGTGGGAGAGGTGGACCGGTACCTCGAGGTGCCCGAGATGGTGCTGTCCCCGCTGTCCGGTGATGCTCCCCTGATAGGGGCGGCCGTCATTGCAGAGGGATACGCAACACGGTATGGGGACTTCGGGGCGGTGTAACGGTTATTTATCCCGCGATAGTGGAATTTTCCCTTTTTCCCAAAACCTTACGTTATAGAAAAGACCTTGGAAAAAAAAACCACGTGTTTCTCTTCAGGATAAAATCTGCAGGATGAAAAGGGCGGAGACTTTTTCATAATTGAAAGGTAGTGCTGCAGGAATCATTTCACATTGAGATGAAAATGTGCCCAGTATAGGATATGCGGGACAGTTTTAGATAAGAAAAACGGGGTGAAATATTACCCTGCTTCTCTAATAAAATCAAAAGGAGACCAAAGAAGTGCTGCAGATGGGACAAGGACAGACAGTCCCGTACTATCCTTTTTTTACCGCGAAAATAGTCGCCTCTGCGACCGACCCCTCTCCCTGACCTCACACCTGACAGGTCGAAAGGTGCGGGGCCTCCACCCCGGTGCCTCTACTCCTGCAGTAAAGGATTCCTACCCTGTGTGATTTATCCTCAGATCGGAATCTCATCGCAGGAGAGAGGAAACCACAGCAACGGACCGGGGTTGATAGCGGGGCAGCGTGCTCCTTTCGCTTCGTCTCCATCCGCTTCTCCCTCTGGCCGGGTGCTCCTCGACTTCGTTTCACCCGCGCCATCTCTCTGGTTTTCTCTACCTAATCCTGATTCATCGACGCTCCCGGCATTGTCGTTACAGTTCTCGCTGGCAGCTGTACCATACCGCTCATCGCATCATGCCTCGCACCATACTCCTCGCTGTTTAACAGATAATTATGAGATTCAGTGACTCGATCCCTTCAGTCGCTCGGGCCGCTGCGTCCGTTTCATGATATCGCCGCCATTTTCATTGGAATTAGAGCAAGCATATGGAAATCCTATCCCTGACCTTCTTAATAGCCAGTGCTGCAATACACCCCGCAATGAGTGTGATGCAGGTAAAACCCGGTGATGATGTCGGAGGCATTGCCTCACCTTTATCAAGTGAATTGGTTGCAGGAGTCGGAGAGTTGCCGTTTCCCGGACGGGTATCCGTACCATTTACGGTCTCTCCTTGGCTGGACGAGAGGGTATAAAGCACCACCTCGCGAGGTTCATTGAACCAGTCGTCTCCCGCACCACGTGTATATATAATATATTCCCCTGAGATGACCGGATGGGAAAGTCCACGGCGGAAAGGAGTGATCTGCCTTTTTTCTCCTGTGCGAAGGTCCATCAGCATGATCGCATTTCTTTCTTCCCTGATATCCAGGGGATTTTTTGACTGTAACCATACAACCCGGTCGTCCGAGACGGGAGGAAGATGCCCCTGGTGCACGCTTCCCTGCCCGACAACGGTCCTGGTCCGGGATGAGATGGAGTAATGGATAATCATATCGATCCCGTGGATCTCCTCGGTCCATACCACCTCGTCTCCAGAGAGATACGGATTAGCCTTCACCGGATTTTCCGTAGGCAGACGCTCTTCTGTTCCTTTCTCCAGATCGAAGAGGTAGAGTTCCTGGTCGTCCGGACCACTGTGGCGATAGTCTTTCCACAGGATGAAATTACCTGAAATTATGGGAGTACTCTGGTTACCCGGTGAACCGGTCGGGAGGTACTGCCTCTCTCCTGTGGTCAGGTTGAGGATGACGATCCTCCCCCCCTCCACGTTGGAGTGGACAAGTCCCTCGTGTTCGGTCCAGACAACACGGTCCCCGTCAATACAAGGATTCTGATTGAACCTGAGATCGGATACAGGGAGAACCGCATCATTCTGGTTGGTGAGTTGAACCGTAGACCCTGTCGAGAGATTTATCGTCATGATCCCTTTTTCGCTGAACACAATCCGATCACCAGAGATTGCCGGTGCTCCAATCTGACCGAGTTGTTTAGTCATTCCATCGGAAATATTGTAATAGAACAACCCTTGTTCTGACGCATTCAGGTATTTGCTATCCTGGATCCAGAAGAGTCGATCCTCATCCAGGATCATGTGGAATGGCTCCCCCGAAAGAGTGAAAAGCCCTGTTTCGGTCCCTGATACCGGTTCTGCACTTGTGACCAAGGGAGTGGTCACCAGACAGATGACGATTATCAGGAGGCCGCTGGAACGTTGATGGTTATTCATGGCTGAAAGAAAGATTAGGTAAAACTGAACACCGAAGTGTCGTCATAGTCCTCAGCATAGTAGGGCGTAGGAATATACCCCCATGCATGGACATAGTACTGGCCATTCGCAGGATATAACTTATCTTTCGATGCGGTGACTGACCACACCCCCTGTTGTGAACTTGCCGATGTCGAATCCACGGTCTGTCCGGTTCCCCGGTTAATCAGGAACGCTTCGACATAGATATACCAGGGAGGTCCCTCCAGTCCCGATGCAGTACAGGTTCCTCCAAAACGGATGGTCCTCCAGTCAAACTTGTACCCAGTCGCACTGACAGAAACAGTGGCCCGATCAGGGGCCAGCTGGTCATCATTGGTATCGTTGTTCTGTCCAGGCTCCATTGCCCACCAGGTCATCTTATGAGCTGCCATATTCTCCTTGTATGAATCAGGAATTCCGACAAGATGTTCCGGATGTACCTTCTCCATATATTCAAGGACGGTAATGTCCTTACCATAGAGATCATTAATCAGGCTCAACTGCTCTGCAGTGGCATCTGATCTGATGACACCTTTCTCGTCTTCCGCACTCGCTACACTGATCAGTGCAGATGCAAACAGCAGGATCAGCATGAAAAACGATCCCGTTTTTATTCCATAGACTTTCATGATTCTCCTCCTTCACAGGCCTCCTGGCAAATGCCAAAAGAAGGCCCGGAAATGTGACAGCAAAGGCAGCTTATACGTTCCTTGTGACTGTCGTGTGGTTAGGGGGTTATCTTCACCCCCAATGGGTAATTGGATCCAGGTTCATAAACGATCTCTGTGCCAGATCCAGAACTGTCAGCAGAATGATAATACAGACGGCATTGAAGGTGAGACATTACTGACGACCCCTTACAAACCCTCACTTCAGGGACATCTTTTTCGGTTCGCTGCAAGTGCCCCTACTCTGAAGCCAGCTTCCAGGAAAAATGATAATATAGGGTAAATCCCCCATATACGAGCGAGGCAATAACTACTGCCTCGATGAAAAGGACCGACAGGAATACTATGGGAGAGTATGCATTCGGGGAGACTCGGGACACTACCCTCATAAGCCCTGCCTGATTCGCTACCTCTGCGACGAACAGGTAAAAGAAAGTTATTATTGACGCTTCGAAAACGTAAATCCAGGATTTTGTTTTGGGCAATCTCCTTTCGAAAAGGGGAAACGGCGTGATAATTCCCATGGCGATTATCGCACCAAAGAGCAACCAGCTTATTACGGCGACAAATCCCATTGTTTTATACAGCATCTCCAGTCCCGGACCAGCCGCCGAGAGGATGACACCGATCACGATAAATATAACCGGGGGAAGGATCAGTCGCACGAGTTTCACCCGGACTTTATTCATCGCTATAAAGAACAAAGACGAAAGGAGTGAGAAGATTATCGAGGGTAATCCGATAAGAAGCAGGATTACGATGAATCCCAGGAACCATTCTGACGGGGTCACGATTCCTCACCGTACTAGAGATGGAAATGGCATATTCAAGATCTTTCATCCCGGTCGTACTTTATAAAAAAGGTTTGCAGTCTAATCCCGCACATATTTCACCAGTCCGAGGGTATGCTTCGATGTATCTATCAAAACATTGGAAGTGATCATGTATGTGTTTGGATCATTCTGCAGCGTGTAGGGATTGTTGTAGACGTAATAATACAGAGTATTCAATTTTGTATTTGAATACTGGGCTAGCGATTGAGCGGATACGAAGGGGTCAGTCATTTGGTAGTAGTACCAGTTGTTAGTTACGAAGTAACTGAATGCATATGGGCCCGAGGGCGGGGCGATGGACCAGTACGCATTGACATAACCCTCATAATTGTTGTGTACCCACGAATACAAGGGTGGTGACCAGGGGGGACTGATTCCTTGGAATAGCTGTTCGGCCTCCTTTCCGGTATGGAGAGGATTCCCGAGATCGGTCAGGAAATGACTTGAATATCCCAACTGCTGATAAGCGAGCAAATTATATCCAAGATCGAGGTTTGATTTTCCCAGATCCGCGTAGTAGTCGCAATAATACCTTCCCTGACCCGGCCATGAGAGGAAGGGATCAGGATTCCAGTAATGATTTATAAGATTGTATGGAAATGTCCAGAAGGAATCCGGTATTGGCGCTGATGAAGTTGCCTGGTTCCGGTAATACGAATCAACTCCCCATTTCCAGCACGAATCATTTATAATCATTGAATGCTCGTTCCCTGACCATTTCGGACTGTTATCGGCACTGAAAAGGTCATTGAGATATCTAGTTATCTCAGAATCGACTTTTTCAAGTCCTTTTTGTTCCTCGTCGGTTAACCTGAGTCCCTGTTCTTTCCCTTCAATGGAAATATAGGTATACTCATCGCTTTTCGCAAATTTTGCAGGATATTTCTCCCACATTTTCCGGAGGAAATCGGCCATCCACATTTTATCCTCTTTCGAGGCATAACATTCGTCAACTGCACGAAGCATATTGACTTTACCATCGCTGTTTAGGATGAGGAGCATGTAGTGGGGGGTTTCCTTTTCAAGGAGAGGGTCCCATGTGACGAACTCCACATCCGGATAGTATTCTTTTATATCGCAATTTTCGACAGAAATCGGGTTCTGTTCCCCTATCTTGTTGATAGCAGCCGCCGCGCTCACGGACGGTACTATCACCAACGCTGTCAGCGGGGTTCCAACAGGAAGATGCTAAATTTCATTGTCTTCATCTTTGTTTCCTCCAATTCTTTCTGATATCACGATTTCGCTCCTTCCGGGCTTTGTGCGATGCGTCGATTTCGAGCCCGGATTTATGACAGCAGGGAAAGCATCCTGCCTTCCGGAATGCCGTTTTGGGCGAGGAACTTATCCTCACCCGCCATGGGTAATCAGATCAAGGTGCATAAACGATCTCTGTGCCAGATCCGGAACTGTCAGCAGAATGATTCGGAGTAGAGCACGTGACGGTATTGATGATTCTCCGTATCAATGATTCTCCCGGAGGAGCCCGGTCTGCATCTCGATCCCAAACAGTCCATGGGTGTGATCATATTCACGATTCATTAAAACGGAATCCATGCGTCATTCAGGTGTTTTCCAGGTAGTGTGCATATAAAGAGAAATCATACATGAACGAGAAGATCTCCCCCTTATATTTCAGGCAACGGTCGACGAGTCATTTAATATTCCAGTTCATTCACCTTTCCGCTTACATTCACCGTAATCCAACCCCGATGAGTAACGATGGGAGTCATGTTCATATTGACACGGAATAAGTAATCCCCTTCCGGGAGTTGCGGTTCGGTGTATATGATAAGCGTGGAGACGTACGTCCCATTGGGCGATACGACATACTCGGACGGTGACATGCTTACATTCAGGTATCGCGGCATGGGAATTTCCTCATCAGAATTTACTGATTTCTCTTTTACCGGGACTATCCGCTGTGTGACCAGCCCC